>Ga0247841_10013576_pt1 | contig 10374 bp, 9 predicted proteins | sample LaCruzMarch2015__2_FD_192410 | JGI IMG/M metagenome (GOLD analysis project Ga0247841, IMG submission 192410) | Freshwater microbial communities from meromictic Lake La Cruz, Castile-La Mancha, Spain - LaCruzMarch2015_18m | ecosystem: Environmental > Aquatic > Freshwater > Lake | place: Spain...
AGCGCGGCCAGGGGCGCGTTGCAGTTCTGCAAGAGATCCACAAACATAGCGCGATTGAGCACATTCAATTTTCCGGCCTGTTCCCTTGTCAAATCCGGAAAGTAGCTGAATTGTCCCATTTCCAGCCCATGCGGCAGGGTGCAACCGGCTTCAACCGCAAGATAGGGGTCCTGGGTAAGCAGCAGGTCGCCCGGCTGGCAGAGAGCGCTAATTTTGCGCGCGGTTTCCTGCAATTTAACAAGCGGCGGCTTGTCTTTTGCCCGCCACCAGATCAGCTCGCGGCCTTCAATAAACCAGTCCTGATTGATGGGCGACGAAATTGCCGAAGATAGCGAAAGGCCCATGGCGGCAAGCATAACCCATTTGCCGCCACGCTCCCGGACTTCTTCAACAATCATGAGCGAGACGGCAATTGCAAAAAAGGGATAGATAAAAACCTGGTAGTCGTCATAAGGAAATGGCGCGATCAAGTGGAGCAACGAAACCGCTATGGCGCTGATCCAGATACAACGCCGCAAAAAAGACGCAATGTTGAAATTATATGCCGGGCCGCCGACGGAATCATTTTGTCGCATTCGTTTTATTATCAGCGCCGCCACCCAGAAAACAAAACAGACAAAATAAGCCTGGAAAACGCGCGAAACGAAACCGGCTTTGAAAATCATGGTCGATAAAAGATTACCTTCGTTCCTGAGGGTATGATAACGCCCCGCGAAATAAATGAAATTAAGCGGACATTGCAAAAGAAAGGGGCCGAAGACGAGGAGGGCCGCGATAACGCCGCCAAAGGCGAAATAAATCCAACCCGCAAAATTGAGCCGCCGGCGTTCCAGCCACAACAGGCCGAAGACGATCGGCAAAACAACAGCGGCCGAAGTGCGGGTGCCGGTCGCCAAAACAAGAAGAACCGCCGAGAGCATTGTCATGAGCCTGTTGCGCCGCGTGAGGGCATAGTGGAGCGCCAAAAACGCGCTGGTCAAAAAAAATATGGTAAGAGAATAGGTCTTGACCACCGTGCAGAAATAAACCTGATAAACATTGACCAGCGCGAGAATAAAACAAACAACGCCGGCCAGATGGCTCTGACTGGGACGCGCAAGCCGGCCGGCAAGCATTGCGGCGGCCAGCACGCCCGCCAAGGCCAACGCGGCGGTTATCAAACGTCCGGCCGCCAGGCCGCCCCATTGAATGGCAGGGTAGGCAAGGGAATAGACAAACGGCATTACCGGTCCTTGCGGGAAGGCAAAGTCGCGGTATGGCATTTTGCCGGCAGAAATCAGCCCGGCTGCGTAAAGATACCAGCCTTCATCCTGGTTCAAATTGCCGAATATCAGGTTGGCGGAAAAAAGGCCCAAGGCGGCGAGGAGAGCGATAAGCCAGCCGATCCTCAGCCAGGGCGCGGAAATTGAATCGGGAATATTATCGCTCGTGGTCATAAGGGAAAGAAGGGAAAAGTATCATTTATCCTTACCGCCGAGGATATCGCCGAACATTCCCTTGACATCGGATATTTTTTTTGCCGGTTCTTTCCCGCCCGTGGCAGATAATTCGGATTCAATGGCTTTTTTGCCGTCTTTCACTGCACCGTCGCTCTTGGCCCCTTTTGAATCAATGATACCCTTGAGGATGGAGTTAACGGTGTCTTCGCTGGTCATTGATTTTATAAAGGCCTCGGCAACGTTGATCTGCGGATTTGAAAGAGGACCTCTGATGGGAATAATCATATTAAGCGTTGAAGGCATTGGAATGCCGCCCATTTTATCAGCCTTTTCCTTTGTCGGAACAATATCGCTGAATTTAAGACGGAGCGCTGATTTTTCTGGGTCAAACTGGCCTTTCCGGCAGACTAAAGTTATCGTTCCCGAAGCTTTACCTTCTTGAAGTCCGATATTTTCAATGAGTCCCTTGAATGTTTTGAGGTCAATTGTCTGCATTGATCCGGCCAGGTCAAAAGAGACAAGCAATGGATCGGCAATTGGTGAAATCCGGCCGTTTAAGTCAAAGGCGCATTTTTTATCGTTTTCCAGGATATTGCCATGAAGATTGATGACACCCGAGAGAGAATCATCAAAACCGTAATTAGCAATATTGCTTAACTGAATATCCATTTCAATGCCGAGCTTAAAAGGCTGGCCGATCTGCCAGTCGTAATAATTTAGTTTGGTTACAATTTCCATCTTTTTGATGATTATATTCGGGAAAGCGCGTTGTTTTGCGCCTGATTCCGGCTGGCCTGCCGCTGAAGTTTCACCGCTTGATGAAGCGCTTTTCTGCGATTGCATGGCGCTGAGAATCTGGTCCAAGTTAAGCGCGCCGTCCTTGTTGCGGGAAATGTTTAATATTAGGTCTTTGAGAACCGCTTTTTGAATATCGGCACTGCCGGCTTTAAAAAGCGCCGGTAAGCCCACTTTTAATCCGCAACGCTCAACAAGAAGCATAAGCGGTTCGTCAAAACCGGGCGGGTTGGCCACTTTGATGCCGTGGACGTTAAGCGCGCCGCCTAAAAGGTTGACGCTGATACGGCTGATGGAAACATCCGCGTTATATTTTGTCTTTATGGCCGGCACAACCCATTTGCGCAGGGAGTCGGTCAGGCCATAGGCAAGAAAAAGCTGGATGCCTGCCACGAGGATGACACACAATGCCAAGGCAATAACGATAATTTTTCTGATCATGGTTTTCTCCTTTTCCGCCGCAGGCGGGCTGGCCGAACTCGGGCAGGCTGCCTGTGGCACGATTTATTATTGTTTAGTTGCGGTTACGCCAGCTCCTTTAACATTTGGGACAAGTCCTTGTGTTCCTGTTCGGAAACGCCGGGTGAGAGCATTGAAAACGTGGCCAGGCGGTCCTTAAAAACAGCTTCGGCTGTTTTTTGCACGTCTTCGGTCCGAATGGCAGTTATTGCGCTGACAACTTCCTCCGGTGAAATTACGGAACCATAATTGAGGATGTGTTCGCCGATCCACATCATCTGGCCGAGCGGACTTTCCAGCGCCAGGCGCAGATGGCCGACGATATATTGCTTGGCAAGGTTCAACTCTTTGGCGCTGACCGGCTCATTCTTGATTTTTATTATTTCCCTCAAGATCAGTTCAATGGCTTTGGCGCGGCGATTTCGGTCCAGTCCGGCGCTGATCACAAAGGCGCCGGTTTCGGCGTAGAGTTGAACGCCGGAACCGATGGAATAGGCGAGGCCGTATTTTTCACGGATTGTCTGGAACAGGCGCGAACTCATATTTTCCCCGAGAATGACGTTAAGAACCTTGAGGGCATAACGCCGTTTGTCGTAGCGCCCAAAAATTCTGAAACCCAGCGTCATATGAGTCTGTTCAATTTCCTTGGATTTCAACGCCAAGCCGCGTTGGGCGACAGCGGAGTCAACAAGCCGGCAAACGGGGGCCGGAGCCGGCCGGATGCGGCCCATCAGTTTCGCGACTTCATGCACGCATTCATCATGGTTGACTTTGCCGGTGAAAGCCAGGACGGTGGCGTCCGGAACGTATTTTTTTCTTTTAAAGGCAATAATCTGGTCGCGGGTGATATCTTTCAGGGTTTCGGGAGAGCCGATCAGGGGGCGGCCAAGTTCGTGGTCACACCACATGTTTTCAATCAGCATTTCCTGAACGACATGTTCCGGCTGATCGCGATACATCATGATTTCCTCCACGATCACGCCTTTTTCGCGGTCAATATCGCCTTGATCAAACCGGGGGTGCAGATACATGTCGCCGAGAATATCAAGCGCTTTCCTGGTATGATCATAGGCCACGCGCGCATAGTAGCAGGTAATTTCCTCCTGGGTGAAAGCATTGCAGAATCCGCCGCGGCCTTCAATCGCCTGGGAAATATCGCGTGCCGATCTTTTTTCGGTTCCCTTGAAAAGGAGATGCTCAATGAAATGGCTTATGCCGGATAGTTTTGGCGATTCATAGCGCCCCCCGACGCCGACCCAAACGCCAATGGCCACGCTTTGGACCCGCGGCAGTTCGGCGGTTACAACCCGGATGCCGTTGCCCAGCCGCGTTTCCCTGGTCTCCATCATCTTGTCGTTGGATTTTATCATTGGTTGACTGCCAAGACCTCTTTTAAAGAGATGTTGCCTTCATATAATGCCTTGCCGACAATAATACCGTCCAGATTGGATAGTGCAAGCTTACACAGTTTAATTATATCATCGGGTTTTGAAACGCCGCCGGAAGCAATTACACTGCAATTAACCTTGCTGCAAAAGTTAAAGATAGCGGCCGTATTTGGGCCGGAGAGCATGCCGTCGCGTCCGGTATCAGTGTAAATCAAAGTCTGAACTCCCATTTGATCAAGTCTAATTGCCAGGTCAATGGCGTTTAACGAGGTTGTATTTGTCCAGCCTTTGGTCTGGACAAATCCATTTTGGGCGTCAATGCCTATGGCAAGTTTTGACTTAAATTTTTTTATAAGGTTCTCCGCTGTTGTTTCAGACTGGCTGGCGGCAGTTCCGATGATCACCCGGCTGATTCCATTATCAATCAGGTTTTGAATCTGGGTTTCGGTCCTCAATCCGCCGCCGACTTGCACCGGGATTTTGACGGCGGCGGCGATTTTTATAACAAGCTTAGTATGTACCGGCCGGCCGGCGAAGGCGCCATCCAAGTCAACGACATGGAGATATTTCGCCCCTTCTTTTTCCCATAAAAGGGCTATTTTAACCGGATCATCGGCGTAGACCGTTTCTTCCGATAATTTTCCCTGGCACAGCCGGACGCATTTTCCATTCCGTAGGTCAATCGCGGGAATGATGGTTAAATTTGGCACGAACTACTCCTATAAAAGGCCTTTGCTTGAAGGCACGCCTTTTTCTTTGCGATCATAGGCGACCGCGGCCCGCAAGGCCAGCGCCAGGGCCTTGAACATTGACTCATAGGCATGATGCGGCTCGCGGCCATATAACTGGGCAAGGTGCAGGTTCATCCTGGCTTGAATGGAAAAAGCCTGCAGTAATTCGGTAATCAAGCTGAGATCAAAATCAAGAATCTTGCGGCGCTTGTTGGCGGTTTCATAGACCAGGAAGGGCCGTCCGCCCAAGTCAACGACCGCGCGGCTGAGGGCGTCATCCATGGGAGCGTAGGCAAAACCGTAACGCCGGATGCCTTTCCTGTTTCCGAGCGCTTTGTTTAAAACCGAGCCAAGGCCGAGGCCGATATCCTCAACCGTATGATGCAAATCAACGGCAAGATCACCGCTTGCCTTCAGCGAAAGGTCAATCAATGAATGGCGCGCCAGGAGCGTGAGCATGTGATCAAGGAACGGAATGCCGGAATTGACTTGGGCTGACCCGCTTCCGTCAAGGTTGATTCTGACATTGATTTGGGTTTCGCGGGTTATGCGGCGAAGCGCCGCGGTTCTTTGTTTCATTTTTATTTTTCCTGGATGATTTTAATCGCTTTCAAAAGTTGATCAATTTGCCCATTGGTGCCCACGGTAATGCGCACAAAATCGCGCGTTTGCGCGCCGGCAAAGTAACGCACAAGGATGTTCTGTTTGCGAAGTTGACGGTAAAGAGTTTCCGCGCTGATTCCGGCTGGCTTGGCGAACACGAAATTGGCGTCCGAAGGCAGGACAACAAAATTCATGGCCGCCAGCGCCCGGACAAGTTTTTGGCGCGTGGCAACAATGCGCCGTACATTGACGCGCATATAAGCCTGATCCTTAATTGCGGCCGCCGCCAGAGACTGGGCAATTTTGTCAATATTATAAGAATCCTTTACTTTATAAAGAGCGTCAATCAGTTCCCGCGGGCCAATGGCATAACCAATTCTCAGCCCGGCAAGCGAGTATGACTTGGAGAGCGTCCGGAGGACCACGGTGTTTTTCAGTTTCAGGGCCAGGTCAACGCAATTTGAGCGGGCAAAATCAACGTAGGCCTCGTCCAGGACAACCACGCCTTTGAAACGCCGGCAGAATTGCGCCACTTCTTTTTTCGGATAAAGGATGCCGGTTGGCGCGTTCGGATTGGTCATGTAGAAAAGACCCACCGGCAACGCTGGGCGCCTGCCCACATCGCTGCGCGAAGTGCTGCGGGCGGGTAGCACTGCGGGCAGGCCGGCGCCGCAATTAGCCGGCATTTGCCATTGCCTGTCCGGCCAGGAAAAATTATTACCTAATCCAATAATACGACTCTTAACATTGCGGATACGCGCAAGGACCGGGTACAATGAATAAGACGGTTCAAAAAAGCAGATTTGGCCATTGTCTTCCACAAATGCCCGCGAGCACAATGCAAGAATTTCATCCGAACCATTGCCGACAAATACCTGGTCCGGTGAACAGTGGTGAACTTTGGCGATGACGGAGCGCAAAGTTTTGCATTCGGGATCCGGGTAGCGGCGGAGATTATCGCCATTAACCCGTTTTAATGCCCGCAAAACCGCCGGCGATGGCGGGTAGGGGTTTTCGTTTGTGTTCAGCTTGATGACTTTAAGGTCCGTCGGTTGCTCGCCCGGAACATAGGCGGACATTTTTTTTACACAAGCTCTGATCAGGGAAGTCATGATTTATTAAACCGAATCAGGGCGGAACGGACATGGGCATCCATTCCCTCCACGTTGCCGATTATTTTGATAATATCAAGCGAGTTGAGCAGATCGGCGCGGGTAAAGGCAATAACGCTGGTGCGCTTGAGAAAATCGTCAACCGACAGGCCCGAAAACATGGCGGCGGTTCCCCCGGTGGGCAGGACATGGCTCGGCCCGGCCGCGTAGTCGCCTGAGCATTCCGGCGACCACCCGCCCACGAACACGGCGCCGGCATTCCGAACTTTTTTAAGCCAACGGCGCGGTTCCTGCACGATTATCTCAAGGTGTTCCGGGGCAAAGCGATTGCACAGTTCCATGCCCGTGTCAAGGTTGTTGACCGTGACCAGAAACGCTCCATGGTTGAGCACATTGCTTATGGCCGCCTGACGGCTCAAATCTATTATTTGCCGCAATATTTCATCATGAACCGCCGCCGCCAGCCGTTCTGACGGCGTAACGAGCAATACTTTTTCAAACCCTGTTCCGTGCTCGGCCTGGGACAGCAAATCGGCGGCGACAGCTTCCGGTGCGGCGGAATCATCCGCAAGAATTGCGATTTCACTTGGACCGGCCACAAGGTCAAGAGCGACCTCGCCGTAGACCAGGCGTTTGGCGGCAGTTACGTATTGTCCACCCGGTCCAACAATTTTTTGCACCTTTTTAATGGTTTTTGTTCCATAGGCGAAAGCGCCAATAGCCTGAATTCCGCCTATTTTGTAAATTTCGCTTGCCCCGGCTATTTCAAGTGCGACAAGCATGTATGGATTCATTTGAGCCGATGCGCCCACGGGCGAGCAGGCGGCAATTTCACGCACCCCGGCCGCTTTGGCCAGAGTTACCGTCATTAAAACAGTTGAAACCAATGGCGAGTGTCCGCCGGGAATGTAGACGCCGACCCGTTCAAAAGGAGTAAATTGTTCGCCGAGCGTTCCGCCTTTTGGGGAGGAAATGGACCAGTTTTTTTTCATCCCCGCCTTGGCGAAAGCAAGAACGCGTTTGTGAACCTCGCGAACCGCGACGACAAATTTGTTGTCTACTTTTTCGCGGGCTTCATTCATTTCTTTTTGACTGACCAGCATGGAACCAGCGGCGAGTTGGACAGAATCGTGTTCGCGCGCAAAACGGATAACCGCCTCATCGCCTTCCTGGCGGACGGCGTTTAAGATGCTCCTGGCTTTTTCCTCGGCTTTTGGATCAAAGGCCGGCCGCTTAAGGAAAGAAACGACGTCTTCCGGCTGTTCATCCGGCGACCACCACGCCATTTTAATTTTAATTGGTTGCTCCATTGCCATTGCTTTCATCCATTTTCATTTCCAGCCATACAATAAATCCATATCCAAAATAATTCAAGTTTCAAATGGAGATCAGGCGGATAGTCCAAAGGATAAAATATTGCAACAATCTTTAATCTAGTTATTAATCCACCTGATCAGTTACGGGCAGTTTATTATAATTGTACCTTCACATGCCTGGGTGACATTGCTGAAATTGCATTGATAAAGCTTCCTAACGATTTCCTGATAAACGGACGGTTCGCAATCCATTGATTCGGCAAACACATGGTCAGCGCGTCCTTCACGGTTAATATGCATGTGTGCCTGGAGGGATATTGGTTTACGGTCTGCGTTCCGGGAGAGTAAAGCGCCTAGAAAAACATCAGGCGCAATGGAGCAGCGTTTTAATTCCCCCTTGAGTTCAACAGATAATTTAAGATTCTTTTGTTTCCGCTGGTTTGATTGCTTGGCCGGATGGACAAAAAGCGGTAAATCATCGGCGTCATTATCAACGCCAGGCGTGTTTATAGCAGACGAGCGCGAGTTAACTTCATTTGATGCCGGAGTGAAAGTAAAAAACAAAGGAATTACGGAAGGAACAATATTTGCCTGATTCAAACGGTTAGTCGCGACATGCAACGCCGAAAACGGATTCTCTCTTGACAGTGCAAACAGATCGGAGGCATAGAGGGCGCGGACTTCCGCCATCTCTTCGGATGAGAGCGTATCCCTGTTATCCGTTGCCGCATACCTGACAACGGCGGCCTTGGATAAATTGGATAATAGCTTGGTCGGAGCTTTTTTCATATTGGGCAAAAGCAACAGCCCCGCAAATAATGAAAACAGGATTATTATTGCCAAAGCCGGCCACCCGTAGAAAGACAGCCGATCAAACTTTTTCATGGCATCAATTCCTCGCCAAAAGTCGGGCGGACTGAGAGGAAAATATTACTCACCCCGGCGGCCGTGGCCATATTCATTACCCGGATAATCTTGTCGTAGGGAACGCGCAGGTCGGCTTCAATTGTAAGCTGTAATGATTTGTTTTTTCCGACAGATGAACGCAGGGCATCGGCCAGCGAGTCAAGCCCGACGCGCTCGTCATTGTAAAAGACAAGGCCCTCCTGGGTTAAAATAACGGCCATGGAACTATATAATGATCCCTGCTGAAAAGCGCCGGCCGGCAACTGGACGTTAATGCCCGGCTTTAAGACAAAAGCGGAATTGAAAACGACAAAGAAAAATATCAGGAGGAATATGTTCAGCAATGGAATAGGGGCAAACGGATTATTGAACACTCGCGCATTCATCTGAAACCGCCGCCAGCGTTGGCTGACTTGATGAATATTGTTTCCCATGGTAATTAACTTAGATCATCATTCTTTGTTGTCGGCCTTAGCGGCGCTTTGGCCGATTAAGAAGCCGGTTATTTCATTGGCGGCCCGTTCCATATCCAGAACAATAGCCGATGTTTTGACAACCAGAAGATTGTAGCTGAAATAAGAAAAGACGGCCACGATCAGACCGGCGGCGGTTGTAATCAAAGCCGTCCAGATGCCGCCGGCCAAGTCAGCGGCCGGCACAAGCGGGGCTTTCTGTTGCATGGCAATAAAGGCTTGAATCATGCCCACGACCGTGCCGAGCAGGCCGATGATCGGCGCGGTATGGGCAATAGTGGCCAGGGTGGCAAAATGCCGCTCCAGGCGGGAAATTTCATTTAAGGCCGCTTCCTCAATGGCGCGCTCAATCAAACCCGGCTGTTGGGAAGAATGCATGATCGCGGCGCGGACGATATGCGCCACCGGTCCGGGCGTTTCCTTGCAGATGGTGAGGGCTTCGGTGACATTATGGCGGCTTAGGATGTTGAGAATGCCGTTTAAAAAATCATCGGTTTTTATTTTAGCGCGGTGGATGTGAAACCAGCGTTCCAAAAAAATCATCAGCGCAGCTATGCCGCCGGCCATAATAAACCACAACAACGGACCGCCCTGAATTAATATTTGTATCATTTTGTATTTCCTCCAAAATTGGCCGGCACATATTCTATTGTCTTTTGTTTGTTAATAAAAGAACAGCCAATGTTCGGAACGCAATTTGTCAATGCGTTCCTGGGCGTCGCGGCTGGCCGGAATATCGGCCTCAACCACTCTTTCATAGATGTTGGCGGCCTTGCGCCAGTTCTGTTGCTCTTCCATAATCCCGGCCGCGTTGAAAGCTGCGCGGGTGAACCACAAATTGTCGGACGGGTTTTGATCCTGATTTTGCAGATATGAATAAACAACCTGCAAATATTGCGCAAAAGACTCGTTTGCTTTGCCAAGCTTTTCAAGACAGCGACCGATTTTGTATTTTGCCTGCAGGCGCGCCGCCACGGAGCGGTCGGGTTGATCCATGACAAGCTGGTAGGAAGCAGCCGCCTCTTCGTAGCGCTTGGGCTCATCCGAACCGAGAATGAACTGGCAATCGGCTTTCTTAAAAGCGGCTGATTCCGTCAGCTCATGATCCGGGTATTGTTTGATTATTTCATTAAAAATTAGGATGGCGGCGTC
>Ga0247841_10013578_pt1 | contig 10374 bp, 8 predicted proteins | sample LaCruzMarch2015__2_FD_192410 | JGI IMG/M metagenome (GOLD analysis project Ga0247841, IMG submission 192410) | Freshwater microbial communities from meromictic Lake La Cruz, Castile-La Mancha, Spain - LaCruzMarch2015_18m | ecosystem: Environmental > Aquatic > Freshwater > Lake | place: Spain...
TTCCGCGCGTGGGCAACGCTGCTTCAACATTCTCGCCGCCGCCGCGTATTCACCGATGCCCTTGTCCCGCAACAGCCGCGCAATCAAGAGAAACCGGACACCTTCTCTGCCCGTGGGCGGTTGGAAGGGAAACGTCTCGAGATCGACTCCCGACCCGCTCACCACCACGCATTGTTCCGGTTTCACCAGCTTCATTTCGGAGAACTCACGGCAGTCATCAGGATTCTGAAAGAACACGCGCTCGCTGATTTTGAGACTTGCACGGTATAGGAAACCGGCAGCAAGTCTGGCAATCCGGCCGCGAACTGCGTTTGAGTTCCCGAAGGCATAGCCCATTCCTGTCACCATGGAGAACACTCGCTTTATTCCGCAGAGCCTTGCTGCAAGGCCGCCGTAGATCACCGGCTTGATGGTGTATGCCAGCATGCAGTCGGGCCTGACTCGCTTCATCAGTTGAACCATGTCAACCAGTGTTGCAAGGTCAGCGAAAGGATTCATCCCAGCCCGCGCCATTCGAATCGAACAGTACTCAACACCCATCTCACGAAGGCTGGTTTCCGTATCAACGTCGCAACCATTCGCGGCCGTGAACACCTTGTGGCCCATTCCAGCAATTCTCTGAATCAAGGCACCTCTAAAATTGACCAGAGAATGTGGCACAGCCCCTATGATCAGTACTTTCACTTACATTGCTCTCTCTTGGTGTTTGCGCCCTGGAATAGCCTGCGGTTCCTTCCCGGGGTGCGGGACTTCAGCCACAATGCGCACTTCTGATACCGGCCGGAACAGATGCAACACTTGCCTTATGAACCTGAATCCAGTCTTACCAAGATGCAATCGATAGGCAGCAACACCGGAAAACCTGTCGTAACCAAAACGCCCTGTTTCCGCCGAACAAATCTTGAACCCAAAGTCGGCCATTAGGTTGCCAAGAGTCTGAACATTCCATGAATAGAGATGATGATTGGGCTCTCGCGAAACATAGCGGTGATACCGTCTTCCTTCTTCGCACGGGACAAAGAGCAAGATCCGACCCCCTGGACGCAGTACTCTCCAAATGTCACAAAGAGTCTGCGTTGGTACCGCAGTGTGTTCAAGCACATGGTGGCAGACCACTGCATCCACGGAGGCGTCGGCTATCGCGGAGATATCATTGATAAAACGGATGCCATGGTCAACGACCACTGGCTTCAGATGTTCGGACAAATCAAAGCCAAGACGGTTATGGCAATTCAGTCCCGAGAGGTTCCATCCGTTTCCAACACCGTATTCAAGAACCGTGTCTTCCTCCCTTAGAAATGGACCTATCTTCTCAGCGCGTAGATCCGCCACCCAAGCATACACCTTGTCCGGGATAACATGTTTGGAACGATGATACTCCTCACCATCTTCTCCTGAATAGCGTCGTGTCACACCTGCTTCGAAAGCATTTGCTGGCGCCTTGAGTCCCCCCTGCGTTTCTTTGTTGCGATCTCCGATCATGGGTAGCATCTCCTCTGCCTGCCGGGAAGTGACGCATGCTCGCTTCGCCGGATGAAGAGTCCTTTCAGGAACAACATCGCCCCTTCCTGATGCCATCAACAAACAGACTCCAGAAAGCATCACGCTGCACTTCAACTTGATCGCGGTGGTAAACTTGCGCTTTTTCCCAGTTCGTATGAGACTGCTGAATACGCCACGCCTTATCCTCGACGGCTCTCATTAACTGGTGCGCCAGCACCTTGTCGTCCCCCGGACGATGCAGGCATTCCGGCAACAACAATTCGGGGATGCCCCCGCACGCTGATCCCAAACACGGCAAACCCCGACTCATGGCCTCGATAAGAGCGCGAGGCAATCCTTCCGTCAGACTCGGTTGAATATAGATGTCCATGCGATCCAGCCATTTCATGACCGGCTCGCCGGAGGGCAGTCCCCCTTGAAAACTGACAACGTCACCAACTCCGAGACGTTGCGCCTGCGACCGCCAATAGTCCAACCTGCCATCACCCAATACGTTGAGTTTCGCCGGCGTCCCATGATCAAGAAGCCGGCGCATAGCTTTTAGTGCAACATAAAGTCCCTTGTGGCGATTGAACAGTGATCCCACCATGCCAATCATGGGAGATTGGGCTGAATACAAGCCTCCCTTGTGACAGCGAACAAGCCTCCCCTCCATGACCGAGTTGGGCACAGGCCGTATTTCGACATCGGATGCGCTCCCGCGAACTCCCGTGCAAGGGTATCGCTCCTGCAGATACTTGCTGGTTACATAGATGGCAAAACATGCACGGCCTATCCAACGGCGAGATTGCATGAATGCATAAGGTGCATACAACTTCCCGACAATGCCCCCATAGTGCCAATACGCATTCCATGCATCTCCCACAACTTCCACCGCCCACGGAATTCCCCTGTATTGCGCCTCTCGTGCGGCAAGCCATCCCAGGTTCGACTGGCGAACTATGACCGCATCACAATTGTCCATCTCGCGGCGAACAACTTCCCGGCTGGGTCGACTCTGCATCTGCATGAGGGGCTTGTCATGATCATCCGGTGTCCCCGCAAACGACACTCCTGGCCCCGACGACAAATCCCATTTCGCCGGGGCCGATGCACAATCAGACATCCGGCAGATCACGACTATCTCATCAAAGTATTTTAGGTACCGAGCCCACCGACTATACGGAAACTGGCCTGAAGAAAACACTTTACCATCAGGCGTGCGAGTGAATCGCGAACTGTGGACAAACAGAGTTTTCACATCGCTGTTCTCATGCCGACTGAACCACAGAAGAGCACAGGTCCTTGAGAATGTGTTCCATCCTCTCAACCTGGCCACCAATGCTGAACAGGCGCATGGCGCGAACACGCCCGGCCTTGCCAAAAGACTCTCGCAGGAAAGCATCTTCTGCCATGCGAATCATCGCTCCAGCCATTTGGTCCACACTGCCTGGCTCATATGTGAGTCCCGTTACCTGGTCCTCGATCACTTCAGCGACCCCGCCGAGCCTTGGACCAATGCAAGCCTTGCCAAGAACCATTGCCTCGGCCAATCCCAATCCAAAGCTCTCGTAATCCAGAGAAGCGAGCATGACGACATCCGCCGCAGACATGACTGCCCCGATATCATCCCGCCAACCGAGAAAATGAAGCCTCGACGTCAGACCGAGAACCTCGGCCTTAGCCCGTAGTTCTTCCACATACCTGGGATCGCCCCCGGGACTCACATTGCCCGCAAGCCAAAGTGACGCATATAACCCCTGGCCAGCGGCTGCTGCCAGCGCCTGGACCGCCAGATGCTGGCCCTTGTTCCGCTGAAGCGTCGCAGGCATGAGGAAGACCACTTCGCCGGATCGCCTAGCCGGCAATGGTGCAGACGGGCCGGTCGCAGACAACCGCTCCACCTCCTCAGCCGCAACACCGTTGTGACAAATATGAATGCGACTGCGTGGCAATTTGAAGCTTAACTGTTCGCCGGTCGACTGTGAAACGGCAATCGCCGCCGCACCGCGACGATTCAACATTGCGCGAGTGATAGGGCTGATATCATTCGGAAACCGCAAACCGTGACAGTGCCAGACAAAACACCGGCGACGAACTTCCGGCAAGGTTGCCAGCAACTTCAACATTGGCTGTTGATTTGTGTACACCACATCCGGGTTCCATTCCCGGATAAATCGCGACAGTCGCCACCGCACATGGAGCAACCGCGGCAGTCCAGCCAACACGAGAAACGGCCGTTTCCAAGTCCCTTTCCCGCCGATGAAAGGCCTGCCTGTCGCTAGAGCCAGATCTGACACGACAAGTCCCTGCGCCTTCAGTAAATCGCGGTAGGTCGTGTTGCCATGTATGTCGACAATCGCAATGTCAAACACTGCGCTAAGACGGGGGAGTACCGCTGTCATCACCCTGTGAGCCCCTCCGAAGTGCGTAAGGGCATCTACGACAAGAAGCCGCAGTCGCTCATCTGGTCTGCCCGACGCCGTTCCAGTGCCACTCATCGCACAGCCCCTAACCGCAACCCGGCCGCTTTGCCTCCAGGGCGCACCCCACAACCCTGCAGTCTGTGGTAGCGGACCCACACAATCGTCAACAGGAAGTAGGTTGCAAACCGGTAGTTCGTTATGTACCAGGGATCTGCCGTAAGAGCGTAAATTGCAATTGCCGCAGTAGCCCAGATAAGTCCCCACGCCAACCCTCGAGACAAGGGATGAGGATCCTCCTTGGCAACGCGACGTGACCACTTGAAGAGCCGACTGTACAACATCCAGAAGATGATGATCCCACCCAGCCCCCACAGGAAGATCACGTCCAGATAGCCATTATGGGGGGCAACGTCGAGGCGCCGCACGAGCGCGGGAAGGCCCTCGGAAAAGAGCAGAATTGCCGGGGACGGGTTCGCCACAACTGTCTGCCAGTGCTCCATCCGGACATCGAAGGCCTCATCCAAAACACCGCTTTCAAGACGGGAGCCCAATGCACCAGCTAACTCACCGACATTATTGTAGGCGAAATATGTTCCAACCAGAGCCCCGATAACCATAAGCACAACGATCCCGAGACGGCGGCGCGATATAATTGACATCAACACGAACATCCCGCCCAATCCGACGATCGCAGAGCGGCTCTTGCACACGAGAAGAACTGCGAGAGCGAGAATAATACCTGCGACAGCCAATGCCCTATGCAAGAGCCTTTGCGGCCTATGCAGTAGTATACCAAGCCCCAATGCAACCATCAGGCACACCATCAGACCGGCTGCTGCAGGTCCTAACAAAGGACCAAAAGCTCGCCATTCGGCGCCAAGTCGAAACCTGTCATCCTCGACAAACGTGGTCACTTCCCAGTACTGCCCGAGCAATGGATCAATGAAACAAAGTACTACCACGATGAAGGCTGCTACTATAGAAATGAGAAAAGACGTCGTGAACAGTTCAATCTCCTTCTGAGTGCGAACTACCTGACTCATCACACCCGCAAATACCACTACGACGACTCCTTTCAGAGCCGTCTTGACCATCTCAGGGAGTGAATCCGGGTATCGAAGAACGCCCGTGCCTTCAGCCAGCGTCTGCATCAACCAGAGAGCAACGGCGAGTATGACGACCTGTCTGTAAGAGGAAGATCTACGGCGATCTCTTGATAGCAGCAGGCGTGCGCCCAATAGGAGTACGAAGATATCGTCCAGTCCGGCATTGTAAGGCAACACGTCATAGAACAGGTTTTGCGGATAGAGCAGAATAACCGGCCATATCAGCAGAGCCATGCGGCGAGGCGCTACCACAATCGCCAGTCCCTGAACGAGCAGAAGAATCCAGACTGCGCTAATCATGATGTAGTCGAAGCACTTTCACTTCCCAATAATGGGATTATCGCCGCAACAACGACAACCAACAGAAACAGAAGGAGGCAAGATTCATTCCCCAGGGGCCTTTGCACCAATTCTCCTCGCTGAATAAGCCTCACACCTTCTTACTTACCTTCGCCTCTAATACACTCAGAAAACCTGCATCCATGCCCCCTGAGATAAACGGCAAGAGCATGCGACACATCAACCATGTTTTCCAGGTTGTCAATCCGGCATACAATCCTTCTTCCTGCCATAATCAGAAGACGGTTCCTCGCGCGTCGCGCAAATGCCACGGCGGGACCGGATAACAGGCTCATTGCAAACTGCAGCGTGCCCACTACGCGACTCTTCCCCATGATCCGCAACCCGGCAAGCATATCACGTAGCACTGGTTTCGCTACACCACGATTGGCACCGATGCAGTACGCTGCCAGCTTGGCAAGATTCAACTCCTGCACAAGATCTTCGCGACCCATCGCACGAAGGGCTGCGACACTTGAATCAACCCATATTGTTTCAACGCTATAAACCCGTGGAACCAGTTCGCACCATTTATACTCCCCTCTGTGGCGCAGATGAGGGGCATCTTCGAGACGCCTGGAATGCTTTTTGATACTGCCCTCCAAAACAGTACCACTCACTTTACATGCTCCGGGAATAGTAAGCGGATAATCCACTACTGCAACTCGCCTGGCGACGCATGCAATTGCAAGAGAAGCAAATGTGTCCGGACTCAGTCCCGCGAAATAGACGCCAGTTCTAGCATGGATTGCTTGAAGACAGCGACGGTGGACAAGCCCGTGATACAGCTTTGGAAGACTGTGCTGCAAATAGTACAATCCTCCATTGCGGACGAGAGATTTCATTTCCTTTTCCATGTCCGCGTAAATCACAATCCCACTAAACGGATTTATATAGAGCGATCCGCCCGTCACCTTCGTGAACAGAGTCGAGGCAACGCCCGAGTCTCGCCAAAGATAGTTAAGGCTGTGCTTCACAGCAACGGCATCTAAATCCCCTCGCTTCGCCCATCGAGCTGCATCCATTATCTCGGGATTCACACCATCATCATCGCCAATAAAACAGACATACTCTCCCCTGGCGGCTTCTGCGGCTGCATTGAAATTGCCAACAAAAGATAACGGCTGCACAATCCGACCGTAACGCAACCGATAATCGCAAACATTTGTCTTTATCCATGTCTCCAGATCACTGCTATCACTATTATCCTGTACGACAAGTTCAAGGTCCTGATCCGGATTCTCCAGAATGCTCTGGATGGCCGACACTGCATATGGAACCCGATTGCGCGTTGCAATCACAATGCTGAGCAATGGGCGGGAATCGCTATTCTCTTTCATGTGATACTCCAAGGACACGGATGGTTTCCTGCAAGACAACTCTGCGCAACTCCGGAATCGTCACGACAGTTGCCAAGGTGGCCACGCCCCACACCAGAGTAATCATTACCAGTGACAACATCCGAGAATCGGTCATCGGTATCAGACACTGCCCTAACAAGACACAAGGCGCTGCCACGAGCAGAGGACGACCGACGCCCAACATAAACCATCGCCTAAGTTCACCGGGCAGGAACCGCCGGTGAATGAAATATGTAAAAGGCACACATGTGCAAAGGTTCATCACCAACCACGAGATTCCTGCGCCGACAACGCCGTATTTAGTGATGAGGAATATCAAGAGAGGAGTAATGACGATCACCGAGACAACATTGATCTGCAGATTTAGTTTTACGCTGCCGTGAGCAAGAGACAGCAGGTAGGGAAGAACCTGCAAAGACTGAATAGCTTCACCTAGAATCAAGAGTGTTGTCGTCAAGGCCACTTGCTGCGCCGCGAAGGCGTTGCCGGTCCAGAGAAATAGGAAGTCACGGGAAAACACAGCAAGTGTGAGCGCACCAGGAATCACCGCCAAGGCCACCAACGCAGAGGCATGATTGTATAGCCTTGTAAGCGCAGGCCGATCACCTGCCGTAACCAAACCGGTAAAACGCGGGAATACCCCTGCCCCGATCGGGCTCGACAACATCCTCGGAACACCCGCAAGCGCTACCGCCAGCATGTAGTAGCCGAATGTTTCGAGAGGAAGCATTTTGCTGACTGCCAGTTTATCAGACTGCATCAAGAGGCTGGAAAGACACGCCATGCCAACCATGCCAGCGGCGTAGCGCCAAGTGTTACGAAGCACCAGCCATTGGAAACGCGACCTGATGGTGACACTGGAAACAGCGTGCCAGATGGCCGCCCTAACACAAACACAATACACGGCGTTGGCAAACAGTTGCCACCAAGCGAAAGCGACCACCGTAGGAGAAAGTAGCCACAAGATTAGAATTGCACCTGCGCCGCGGACAATGCCCCACCCAATCTGAAGCGAATTGGCTAGAACTTGCCTTTGCAGCCCCATTAGTCCCCCACTATACAACTGCGCCGGCAATTGGATCGCTATCGAAATGCCCATGATGCGTAACGCGAGAATTATCTGCCGAAGATCAACAGTGCTATTCTGTAACCAGTGATTGGCAATTATCGGGGCCAGGCACCAGACGAGTAGAGCCAGCATCAGAGAAACACCTGCATACAAGGACTCATAAGTCCGGAGTAAATCCGCTTTCTGTAACGTCGAATCTTTGCAGGCGGAAAGACGCGCCATTTCACGCGTGAGAGTAGCCGTTAGCCCCATGTCTGCAAAGGCAAGAACCCCAAGCAGAGTTCCATAGAATCCTACAAGTCCATATGCCTCAGCTCCAAGCAGCTTGAGATAAAGTGGTACAAAGAGAATGACAGCCACAACCCCAAATGCGCGGCCAGTCACATTTGCGGCAATGCTCCTGCGTACAGTACCCACGATCAATCCTTATCTCTCCACTCTTTGCTTTTCATAAACAGCGAAAGCATGCCCCGAAACACACAAGAGTTCCAGCAATCGCACATCCGAAAAGTGACGCCCGACATCTGCGAACCAATCAGGCCAAAACCGCAGATAATCCCGGGGGCAGTCATGATATGGGAAGCACGGAGTATGCGTGTGCAAATAGAGTTTTCCTGATGGTCTTAGCACACTGAATAGGTTCTTCATTGCTGCCTCAGGATTCCAAACATGTTCCATTGTTGCCTGACATACTACTGAGTCAAATCCCCGTCCCAGACTCTCAGGAACAGATGGTAAACACATGTCCCAGATAACATCTGTCTGCGCACACGACTGCATATCGACGTAGTAATCGGTAGCAGTAAACTTGGTTTGGGGAAACGCGAGACTGAAAGCCTTGCGAGTCTCTATGGATTCCGACATCAACAAACAGTCCTTCCCCAATCCGTAGATCCCCCACCAGTCACGCAGTATCCCATGATAGAACCTAGATATATTGGGAACAGGAAACGTGTCCAGGTACAACTTCTTCAGTGCTTCTGCTTGACTAAAGGGCGTGACTGATGGGCGTGCAGGTATGACATGGCGGTATTGATACAAACCAATCCTTTCCAGAAGCCTGAGCCTGAATGCCATATTCAGCATGCAGATTCTGCGATTCAACCATCTATATACTTTCCGTGCAATGGCCATAACAACAAATCTCCTCCGATCTGAAACGTCAGGTTCTCTGTGAAACGTTAGTGCCACGATCTGGCAATCTCGTCAAAGGCCGTATCTGAAAACTGGATTTTGCGTTCTGTCAGGGGCGGAATGTTGAGCGATGAGAACCAGCGATTGAAGTCACTCTCATTGCGCGTAAGCAAACCTTGGTGGCGCAAGGCAAATGCTCCTACCTGGATGTCCGCCACAGGCCTTCGCCCGCTTTGTCCGGCACGCTTCAGTTCGAGATTCGGACCACTTCAAGGATCCCCCACGCACTGCTGCCGTTGCCGTATTCGGCAATTGGGCGGCCCTGGCGGGCTTGGTCTACGGCGGCGAGGATGCGGCCGGTGTCGGCGCCGACAAGCTGGTTCCAGCCGGCTTCGACGGTCTCGACCCACTCAGTTTCGTCACGCAGGGTGACGCAGGGCACCCCGTGGAAATATGCTTCTTTCTGAACACCGCCGGAATCGGTCAGGATACACTTGGCGTGTTTCTCCAGCTTCACCATGTCGAGGTAGGAAACGGGGGGAGTCAGACAGAGGTCAGAGGTCAGAGATCGGAGGTCGGAGAGTTTGGAGCGGGTGCGGGGGTGAACGGGGAAGACCACCGTGGTCGTCTCTGCCAGTTTCTGCAGAGCCGACATGATACTGCCAAGACGCGCCGGATCGTCCGTATTCTCGGCACGATGAACAGTCGCCAGCAGGTATTGCCCGGGTGACAGGCCGAGATCGTGCAGGATGGCAGACTCCTTCCCGGCAAGCTCTCCAAAGAGCAGTGCCGCGTCATACATGACATCGCCCACATGATGTACTCCGCGGGTGATGCCCTCTTTGGTCAGATTGGCCACGGCCGCGTGGGTCGGACAGAACAACAGGGAGGACACATGATCGGCCACAATACGGTTGATCTCCTCCGGCATGCGCCAGTTGAAAGAACGCAGACCCGCTTCAACGTGGGCAACGGGAACCTGGAGCTTGGCGGCCGCCAGCGCCCCGGCCAGCGTGGAGTTGGTGTCGCCATACAACAGGACCCAGTCCGGCTTTCTGTCGATTATCTCTTTCTCTATTCCTTCAAGCATCTTCGCCGTCATGGCGCCATGAGGACCGGATCCGACGTTTAAGTTCACGACCGGTTGCGGAATCTTCATTTCCTCAAAGAATACCCGGCTCATGGAATCGTCGTAGTGCTGGCCGGTGTGCAGTATCTCTTCCACAATGGGCGATGCCGGGTGCGCAGCGTTATGCTTGAGCACAGCCCGGCTGACCATGGCCGCCTTGATGAACTGCGGACGCGCTCCGACTATGGTGAGAATCTTCATGGAGCAGAAATCCGATCGGCGAGATCAGGAGCAAGCCGGCGAAAGTCATGCAAGTTGAATGTGTAGATGCGGTCCGCCTTGGAATGGCGTGCGCACTCTATCAGCAAGGCATCGTAAACCTTGCCCC
>Ga0247841_10013579_pt1 | contig 10374 bp, 7 predicted proteins | sample LaCruzMarch2015__2_FD_192410 | JGI IMG/M metagenome (GOLD analysis project Ga0247841, IMG submission 192410) | Freshwater microbial communities from meromictic Lake La Cruz, Castile-La Mancha, Spain - LaCruzMarch2015_18m | ecosystem: Environmental > Aquatic > Freshwater > Lake | place: Spain...
TGGACTTGCCGCCCCGGGAATTGTAGGCGCCGCGCACGAAATCGAGTTGCCCGCCTGTGCCGCTGAACTGTGATCCGGCCAGGTATTCCGAGTTGCACTGGCCGGTAAGGTCCACTTCGATCACGGCGCTGATGGCTATCATGTTGTCGTTGCCCGCTATGACCGCCGGGTCCTCGGTGTAAGAGGCGGGACGGCTCTCCATGCTGGGGTTGTTGTGGATAAAATCGTACATACGCCGGGTGCCCTGCGCCAGCAGGAAAACGTGTTTGCGGCAGTGGATATTCTTTTTGCTCCCGTTGATGACACCCTTTTCAATCAGGTCCACCATGACAGGGGTAAAAGTGCCGGAGTGGATGCCCAGGTCCCTGTGGTTGAAAAGTTGGCTGCCAATGGCATTGGGGATGCTACCGATGCCCAGTGCAATGGTTGCCCCGTCCGGGACCATTTCGGCCACGCGGCGTCCGATGGCATCGTCCTCCGGGCCCGGGTCAGGGACGCGCACCTCAAGCAGCGGGACATGGTTTTCTACGATAAGGCCCACCTCTGAGACATGCAGCAGGGTGTCACCCAGCACACGCGGCATGTTCTCGTTGACCTCAATTATCAGTGTGCCGCAATTGCGGGCTGCCGCCCCTGTATGGTCATTGACCGCACCGAACGTGAAATAGCCATGCTTATCCATAGGTGAGACCGTGGTAAGCACGACGTCGATGTCCATGTATTCACTGAACAGCCTTGATATCTGGTGGAGATAGGTGGGCACGTAGTAGCTGAGGCCGACCTTGTAACGGGCTCTGTCGGCATCGTTGGCAAACCACGAGTACGGCTCTATGCAGTCTGAAAGGTCGGGCGACAGTATGGTGCGTGAGGCATAGGCCATGGCCAGGCTGGAATAGGTTTTTAACCCCGATAGCCCCCCGCGCCTGACCCGGTCGGCGAGGGCTGTCAAAAGCGCCGGTGGTTCGGCTATGCTGGTCCCGTGGATGATGGTGTCCCCGCTTTTGACCACCTCGACGGCGGCCTCCGCCGAGGTCAGCTTACGGTGGTATTCCCCGTAAACATTCATTTAAATTTACTGGTTCCAGGTGTACCCATCATTCTTGCTGTGCGAGAAGGCGCTCTCGGTACCGCTGGTGCCGGCATAGGCCGTTATACCGTCCGGGGACCAGCCGACCATGGCGGCGCGCGAACCGGTCGGGGCTTTCTGGCCGGGCTGCCAGGCCGGATAATTGGAAACCGCATTGCCGCTGAAGTAGGTCTGCACCTGGTAACAGCCTCCCCCACCCTGGCACCGGGCGGCGCCGGCCAGCAGCTTGCCGCTCCTGATGCTGCCGTAATAGGCGATGGAGGAGACGGCCTCGGGCGCGCCTATGCGGTAAACCTGGTAATCAGAGAGGCGGACTATGTCGTGGGCGCTGCCCTTGTTCCATGACGCGAAAACCTGCCGCGCATAGGGGCCGGCCGTGTTGTAATCAACCGGCAGCGCGATATCAGCGTAATTGAGCGGGGTACCGGCCTGCCCTATCTCAACCGGGTAACCTGTAGCAGAGTTCCATGATGTGGTGCGGGCGCCAGGGTCGCGGGCGCCCAGGTAAAGGTAGGTGCGCGCCGCGCTTGATGCCACCAGCAGCATAGTACCGTCCGCGGCGAAGGATGGTGAGTGTTTTATGGCGAAGACGTCCACACCTCCCCCGGGTGAAAGCCAACCGCCCGCGCCTGCGCCGGCGTCGAACCACCCTCCCGAGAAGCCTGAAAGGACATTGATGAGCACGCTCCCGCCGCCCGCTCCGCTCCATGTCCCGGCTGCCAGTTCCCGGCGGGGCGCGCCGTAATCCGGCGACAGGCTGATACACCTGACCGCCTGCCCTGCGCCAAGTATGGACGATATCCCGGTAGTGCTGAAATTCGCCCCGGAATCAGCTGATATATATATCTCCCTCCCGCTATTGGTAACTACGGCTATAAAACCTGCGTCATCGGGCGCCACGCACAGGTCTGTCCAGGGGGCGGCGCCGGCTACGGCAGAGGAGATATCCTGCCATCCGGCCCCTGCCGAGCCGGAACGGTATAACCGGGAGTTGGTGGAATCGAGGGCATAGATGGTCAGGCCGTCGCTGCCTATGGCAATCCGGCTGACGTCGCTGCCGATGAGAAGGTAGCCGCCTCCGCCCGGTATGGCAGGCAGGTTTTGTCCGGCCTGTGGCGGGACCACGCCGGAAATAGTGAAAGCGTTGAAAGGCGGGTTAGGCTCAATATTGCCCCTGAGGTCCTGTGCCTTTACATAAAATATGTAGTTGCCGTTGGGCAGGCCCTCAAAGGAACGTGTTGTGTCATTCAGGAAAGGTGTGAAGGCCTTATCGTATCCCTGCAGGAAAGTTGCATAGCTGAAGTTGGATGGGTCAACCGAGGAGAGACCGCTGGCCCATTTGAAAGTTACTGAGTTGTAGTTTATGCTTCCCGAAGGCCCTTCATAGATAATCGTGTAGAAGCGCGGGCTGTCACCGGGGGATAGTACCGGCTGAGCGGGGGGTGATGGAAGCACAGGGGACCGGCCTGGCGGAACGCTGCAGCCGGGCTGGGTAATAAAGAGGACAGCTATGGGTAACAGTAACAGGGAAAGGAAGACCGCTGCTATCCGGGACATTTGTTTCTCCGCCTCACCTAAGCATTATACAATCTGTGCGGCATTGTCGCTAATACAACTCCTATGTAGCTATGCGGAGTACGTGGTATAATCTATCATCCGTGCGAACTGAAGGCAGTATGCCACTTACGGACAGATTGCCGCGGCCTTCGGCCTCGCAATGACTATACAAATACGTCATTGCGAGGAGAGTAGCGACGAAGCAATCTCGGGGCATAATGCCATTAATGACCGGAGGGTAAAGTGACAGAAGAAACAAAAATAGTTGATATGGAGAAAATAGTCTCGCTGTGCAAGAGGCGTGGGTTTATATTTCAAAGCAGTGAGATTTACGGCGGATTGGCAAGCTGCTGGGATTACGGTCCGCTGGGCGTTGAATTGAAGCGCAATATCAAGAACTACTGGTGGAAAAAGGTCGTGCAGGAACGTGATGACATGGTGGGTATTGATGCCAGCATCATGATGCACCCGCAGGTGTGGGTGGCCAGCGGTCACGTGGCGGGCTTCTCCGACCCCCTGGTTGAATGCAGGGATTGTAAACAGCGGTTCCGCTCCACCGATATCGACCTCAGCAAGTGCCCGAATTGCGGCGGCGCGCTTTCTGAGCCGCGCATGTTCAACCTTATGTTCAAGACCCACATGGGCCCGGTCGAGGACGCTGCCAATGTCGTGTACCTGCGGCCGGAGACGGCACAGGCGCAGTTCGTCAATTTCGACAACGTGCAGTCCACTACCCGCAAGAAGCTGCCTTTCGGCATAGCGCAGGTGGGCAAATCGTTCCGCAACGAGATAACCACCGGCAATTTCATCTTCCGCACACGTGAGTTCGAGCAGATGGAGATCGAGTACTTCGTGAAACCGGGGACCGATGAGCAATGGTTCTATTACTGGGTGAATGAAAGGTTGAATTACTACGTGGGGCTGGGCATCAAGAAGGAGAACCTGCGCCTCAGGCAGCATGACAAGGAGGAACTTGCCCATTATGCCAAAGGCTGCTTCGACGTGGATTATAATTTCCCCATCGGCTGGTCCGAGATAGAGGGCATCGCCAACCGCGGAGATTTCGACCTCACCCAGCATTCCAAGTTCAGCGGCAAGACCCTGGATTACTTCGATGAAGAGAAGGGCGAGCGTTACCTGCCCTACGTGATTGAACCGTCCTCCGGCGTGGACCGCACGCTGCTGGCGGTGCTGGTGGATGCCTACGAGGAAGAGGCCGGGGAAAAGGAAACGCGCGTCGTATTACGCATAAAGCCGGAGATAGCGCCAATAAAAGTAGCCATTCTGCCGCTCAGCCGCAACGAGAAGCTGCTGCCCATGTCGAAGGAAGTGTCGGGGCTGCTGAGGCCGCACTTTATGACTCAATATGACGACGCGCAGAGCATCGGCAGGCGCTACCGCAGGCAGGACGAGATAGGCACGCCTTATTGTGTGACCATAGATTTCCAGTCGCTCGAGGATAACCAGGTCACCATACGCGAGCGTGATAGCATGCAGCAGGTCAGGGTGCCGGTGTCGGGACTGCTGGATAAACTGTTGGCGGGCTTCAACTGATTTTTTTAACATCGGTAAGGGAAATCTATGCAGTCTAAACTGGCCGGACAAATGGAAAAGATACGGATACGCTTCGGTATCAGGGACAAGATACTCATCTCTTTCCTGGCGCTGTCGCTCATATCGGTGGGTATCATAAGTTCACTGGCCCTGCGCTATATCGGTTCGGTAGGCACTCTCACCAAGGAATACAGCGCATCCATGGGCGAAACGGTCATGTCGGTATCCATAGCCGCCCTGGAGGACCAGGGGAGGCGCACAATCTACCAGAAGGCCTCTGATATTGCCAAGGAGATATATTTTTACCTGCGGCTTCATCCTGATCTGACCGGGGCCGAGATAATGCGGGACCAGAAACTGAACTCCATAGCCGTTCAGAAAGTAGGCAGGACAGGCTATACCTTAGTCTATGACACCAAAGGCAAAATCCTCTTTGCTACCGACCCGGGCACCATCGGCACCAACCTGCGCAACCTCGGCGGTGAACCTTCTTACTATTCATCGATATTTGAGCGGAGCCTGCTGGGTGGAGAGGCATCCGGATATTATAAATATAAAGGGCCGGCGGATAACCTGGAGCGTACCAAGTATATGTGCACCGTGCCGGTGGAGTCTTCGGACCTTATTGTCAATGCCTCTACCTACTTAGATGAGTTCTCATCCGCAGCCGATGAAACCAGGGACAGGATAACCTCGGCGGTTGAAGAGATGAGCAAGCAGGTCGACAAGCAGGCCAGGGAAGCCGAGCTGATATTTATCGCGGTCATCGTGTCCATGGTGGTTGTAGTGTCCGGCGTTTCCTTCCTGCTTTCAGAAACCATCACCAGGCCGGTCATGGCCCTTACCAGGGGTTCGGAACAATTCGCCAATGGCGACCTGGACCACAAGTTTGATATCCACACCGGTGACGAAATGCAGGTCCTGGCGGAGCAGTTCAACACTATGGGTGATGCTCTCAAGGAGTCTTACACCAACTTGGAGCAGAAGGTCATCGAAAGGACTGAAAAGGAGAGGCAACGCGCGGAGCAGTTACGCACCATCAACGAGGTCAGCCGGAAAATCAGCTCCATAGTTAATCTCGACGAATTGCTGGCTTATGTCGGCAACCTGCTCAGGCAGACCTTCCATTTCTATAATGTGAATATCTTCCTGTTCGAGCCGGACTCGGGCAAACTGATGCTGAAAACACTGCATTTCAGCGGGCAGAAGAACGTTATACCGGTGGGTGTGCCGCTGGAGATGGATGAGGCGGGTATCATAGGCAAAGCTGCCAGGTCGGGTGAATACGTCCTGGTTAACGATATCTCGTCCGAACCCGTCTACCGCAAAGCCGACAGTATGAGCGAAACAAAATCCGAGCTGGTCATACCTGTAAAAATGGGTGGGCGTGTGCTGGGTGTGCTGGATATCGAGAGCGCCGAGGTTGACGGGTTCGATGAGGCCGATGTATTTACGGCGCAGACGCTGGGGGACCAGCTGGCCGTGGCCATCGAGAACGCCCGTCTTTACCAGGAAACCAGGTCCCTGGCCGTTACCGAGGAACGTAACCGCATGGCGCGCGAAATTCATGATACCCTGGCGCAGGGTTTCACCGGTATAATCCTGCAGCTTGAGGCCACGGAACAGGCGCTGGGCGAGACCACCGATGACGTGCAGAAGCACCTCAACCAGGCGCGCAGCCTGGCCCGCAAGAGCCTGGCTGAAGCGCGCCGCTCCGTCTGGAACCTCAGTCCGCAGGCGCTGGAACAACTGCGGCTTGACGAGGCCATTAAACATGAAGTCGACCGGTTCCAGCATGACAATGGCATAGATGCTACCTATACACAGTATGGGGACAGGCGTGATATCCCGCCCGAGATGGGGACCGCCTTATTCCGCATCTGCCAGGAGTCGCTGGCCAATGTGGCCAAGCATGCGCAGGCAACCAGCGTGGAGGTTGTGCTCGATTTTGAGGGTGCGGAGATAGACCTGACCATCAAGGACAACGGTACGGGATTTGCCCTCGACGATGACGGTAAAGCAGGAAAGAGCGGCGGTTTCGGCCTGATAAGCATGCGCGAGAGGGCGCTGGGGCAGAACGGCAAATTCGACGTTCAAAGCGAAAAAGGCGGTGGCACCGTGATAAAGGTTTCTTTCCCGCTGGCTTAGGAGGTTTATAAGTGGAGGGAATCAGGGTATTAATTGTTGATGACCACCCGGTAGTCAGGGAAGGGATCGGTTCAATGCTCAAAAAGGAAACCGATTTCAGGGTGGTTGGCGAGGCCTCCAATGGGCTTGAGGCACTGGAGAAGGCCCGCGAACTTTCGCCGGATGTAGTACTCATGGACCTGCGTATGCCGGAGATGGATGGGGTGGAGGCCATCAGCAGGATCAGGGCGGAGAAACCGGATATTAAATTCATCATCCTGACCACTTACTCCGATGACGAGTATATTTTCAAGGGGATTGCGGCAGGCGCCAGGGCCTACCTGCTCAAGGACGCCCCGCGTGATGAGCTTTTTAAGGCCATCCGCATGGTGTCGCGAGGCGAATCACTTATCCAGCCGGTGGTAGCGTCGAGGGTTCTGGATAAGCTGGCCGAGTTGTCGCGTAAAACACCGGCGGCAGACACCCTGTCGGACCGGGAGATTGAAGTATTGCGGCTGATGGCCGGTGGCGAGTCCAATAAAGATATAGCCGACCATCTGTCTATAACGCAAAGCACTGTGAAAACGCACATCACCAGCATCTTTCAGAAGCTCAACGTCACAACGCGTACGGAAGCTGTAACCAACGCCTTGAAGAAAGGCATAATTCAACTTTAGTCATACTTTAGTATGATTTTTCATCACCGAAAGGTTGACCGGAAGGTCGGCCGTATTATCTTTAAAACCGGACTATATCCCTATTATGTATTTGCGGTAAATGGGATAGACTGTAGGCGGTATTATTACAGGTCAATGCGATTGTGTTTAAATTTAGCAAGGTGAGAAATGGACGAACCGATTAAAATAATGATTACCGATGACAATGAAGTGGTCCGCGAAGGGCTCAAGAGCATCTTCGAAGGGCACAAGGACATACTTGTCGTAGGGCAGGCTGTCGATGGACAGGACGCTGTTGAGAAGGCCGTGAAGCTGCAGCCGGACGTGATACTGATGGATGGCCAGATGCCCCGCATGGACGGCCCCACCGCCATCAGGGCCATCAAGAAGATCATGCCGGATGTCAAGATACTCTTCCTGACGGTTTACGGCGATTATGCCGGCGATGCCCTGGCAGCCGGCGCGAGCTGGTACCTGACCAAGGACTGCCGCCGCCAGGACCTGCTGGAAGCCATCCGCGCGCTGGCGCAGAGCGCGCGCCTCAAGGCCAGGCAGGCCGGTTAAATCAGGTTCCTGATTGACCGAAAAAAGCCCTGCCGTTTACCCTCGTCACTGCGAGCCTTTTTACTCTCGTCATTGCGAGGCCACCGCAGTGGCCGCGGCAATCCATCCGTCCGTAGGGGCGTACCTTCAGGTGCGCCCGCAGTCCCCTCGTTGTAGGGGCGTACCTTCAGGTGCGCCCGAAAGAAAGAGCGGACGGGCCTGAAGGCCCATCCCTACGTTTGCGCCTGCCTCCCGCCATTGCGAGGGGCCCGCAGACGACGAAGCAATGACGATAGCGGGCTCTATTTTTTCTGCTGTGATGCTTTGACCTCTTCCACCAGGGCGCGGCGGTCGACCTTACCGCTGGCCAGCAGCGGCAGCAGCGGGCGTACCTCGAACTGCTTGGGTATCTTGTAGTTGGCCAACTGTTTCTTGCAGTGCTCGCGCACGGCATCGGCATCCACCGACATGCCGGGCACCGGCATAATGAAAGCCTTCCCGACCTCCTGCCAGGTCTCGTCCGGGATGGGGATAACGGTGACAAAGGCCACACCCGGGTACTGCTCGATGACTGCCTCTATCTCCCGCGGGTAGACGTTATAGCCGCCCGATTTAAACATCTCCTTGATGCGGCCGACTATTTTAATATAGCCCCTGTTGTCCATGGTTGCCAGGTCACCGGACTTGAGCCAGCCGTCCCCGGTCAGCGCTTCCGCGGTGGCTTCCGGGCGGTTCCAGTATCCCTTCATGATCAGGTCGCCCTTCATCCAGATCTCGCCTACCTGTCCTTCCGGGACCTCCTTTCCATCCTTGTCCACCAGCTTGATTTGGAAAGGGGGATAGCATTTGCCCGCCGTCTGTATCAGGTCCTCCATGGTGTCCCCGGGTTTGGAATATGTTATGAAGCCGGCGTTCTCGGTCTGGCCGTAGCCGGTCATGAGCATGGCGCCGGTTTTCGCCAGTCTTTGCACCATCTGTTCGGAGGCGGCGGAGCCGGCCCAGATGATGGTCTTGAGGCTGGACTGGTCATAGCTGTCATAATCGGGCAGCATGAATTGCAGCATGAACATGGCGGGCACCTGCCCCATGAAGGTCACCTTCTCATCCTGAATCATCTTGAGGGTGGCTGCCGGGTCGAAGCGGTCCATTATCACGATGCTCCCACCCCAGTGCAGCCCGCCCATGGCCAGTTCCACTGCGCAGGCCACGTGGTTGATGGGGAAATGAATGAGCGACTTGCCCTCGCCCCTCTTGCCGATCGGGGCCAGGAAGCGATCGTTCTGGGCCGCCGCGCTGGCGATGATATTCTTGTGGGTCAGCAGCGCGCCCTTGGGCTTGCCGGTGGTGCCCGACGTATAGATGATCAGCGCGGCATCGTCCTCGTTTACTTCTCCTATGCGTTTGTCCAGGGCGGCATCCAGGTTGCCGCGGTCTTTAGCCAGTTCCTCCTCCCAGTTCAGCGTGCCTTCCCAGGGGTTATCGATTATGACCAGGCTCTCAAGCCCGGGGTTGGCCTCCTTGAGGGCGATGACATCGTCCTTGTAGTCGCGCATCAGGGCGTCGTAATTCCTCACAACGAACCCCACCTTCGGCCCGGCGTCGCCAACCATGTAGAGGAATTCATCGCGTGTATAGCGCGGGTTAAGGCCGAACCAGATGCCGCCCACCATGGCCGTGGCCATGTAAATGTAAAAATACTCGTCGCGGGCGGCGGATAGCAGGAACACCCTGTCGCCTTTCCGGACCCCCAGTTCGAGCAACAGTTTGGCCACTCTGCGCGTTTTATCGTAGAAATCCTTGTAGGTTACTCGCCTGTCTTTGAAAATCAGCGCCTCTTTGTCCGGGAATTTGTCCGCCCAGCGCCTCACGTATTGCCAGATCAGCTTCTCTTCTGCCATGATACTTACCTCCTTATTTAATCGCCTATTTTAATGGGGGATATCGAACTTGGCAACGCCGGCTTCCGTTACATAGTGCGGTGGCCTTTTCTCGATGGCTGCTTTGATGCCTTCAGCCATATCCGGTGATAGCTGGTTCCTCTCCCACAGTTCGGATTCGAACAGGTAGAGGTCCGCCATGCGCGCCACCGAAGCGGCGTTGACCTGTTTCTTGGCTATGCGCAGTCCCAGCGGGCCCCTGGTAAGCAGCTTTTGCGCCAGTTCCTGTGCCGCGGGTATCAACTGATCCAGGGGAACCACCTTATTTACCATGCCTATTCTGTAAGCCTCTTCAGCGTTAACCGGGTCGCCCGTCATGATAAGTTCCTTGGCTTTGGAGGGTCCGAGAAGGGCTACGAAGCGAGGTGTGGCGCCCCAGCTCAGGAAGACCCCGAGGTTTATCTCGGGCACTCCCATCCTGGCATTGTCGGCCGCTATCCTGAAGTCGCAGTTCATGGCGATGCACAGCCCACCCCCCATGCAGGGGCCGTTGACGGCAGCTATGGTTATTTGCTCAAGGTTCTCGATGGCCGTCATCAGGTCATGTGAAAAAAGCTGCCATATCCTCTCGTTGGGCAGTTCCTTTTGGGACATGTGCTCGGTCAGCGCTTCCATCCTGAAATCGAAGCCTCCCGAGAATGCGCGCCCCGCGCCGGTGAAGATGACCACCCTCGTCTCAAGGTCATAGCGGAATTCGGCCACCAGGTCCCTCAGTTCGAGGAACAGGCGGGTGTTAAGTGTATTCAATTTATCGGGACGGTTGAAGGTTACGAGCGCCATGCCGTCTTTTTTGTCTACGAGCAAGGTTTGGTATGCCATTAGTCCTCCCGCGGCGAAATATCAAATGAGCTTGAATTGTACTACATCCACAATGCCCATGTCGGTCAACCGC
>Ga0247841_10013580_pt1 | contig 10373 bp, 14 predicted proteins | sample LaCruzMarch2015__2_FD_192410 | JGI IMG/M metagenome (GOLD analysis project Ga0247841, IMG submission 192410) | Freshwater microbial communities from meromictic Lake La Cruz, Castile-La Mancha, Spain - LaCruzMarch2015_18m | ecosystem: Environmental > Aquatic > Freshwater > Lake | place: Spain...
GGGATCCCGACGACCTGCGGGCAGAGCGCCTTCGCCTCGGACACCGCGGCTTCTTCTCCGACCACAGCAAGGAGTCGTGCGCCCATGAACTTGGCGAGCTCGAGGCCGATCTCGCCGACTCGAATGCCGTTGATCGTGACCGCCCCGATGGGCGGAGACTGGATCGTGTGGGGCGCGAATCCGCCACCGCCGCTCATGGCGTGCTGGCCGACAAAGATCATCCCGTACGGCTCGCCGCGGACGACCTTCCGCGCCTTGCCCAGGAGATGCGGCCGCCGGAGGACGTGAACGTTCGCAGGCAGGTCGGTCACGAGCACGTTCGGCTCTCGCTTACCGTTGTCGTGCTCGTCGTCGACGATGATCTCGTCGATCCCGAACTCGTTCGCCGCGTCGCAGACCGCCTTGACGTCCGACGTGACGAGCGCGCGACCCTCCGATCGCCACAGTTCCGAGCCGTGATGCATTGCCTTGCGGTTCGCGAACGAGATGCCCGACGCGCCTTCGAGATCGCACAGGATGTAGAGCTGCTTCTTCGCTTTCTTCATGATGGCCGCAGGCTGTCGTCCTCCTCAAGGGGAAGCATACCGACCCCACAGTAACACAACACACTGTTGCGTTTCAACCGGCACGCACACGCGGCGCTGACCGTCTCCGGAAGGTCTCAGCCTGCACCAGCGCTTCCGCGCTCGGCAGGAGACGCCTGCGCCCGATGCAGGATGATCGGCAGGCATCGCGCGAAGCGCTCGAAGTCCACGTCCGTCGTGTAGATCTCAAGCCCGTGTCGCACTCCCACAGCGCAGATCAAAGAGTCGGTGTTCGAACCTTGGATTCCCTTCGAACGGCAGAGGTTGTAGTAGCTCGCTGCCAACTCGTAGTCTTCGGCCTCGATCGGAAGGTTCGGGAAGGCGGCAAGCGACAGCCAGACTCGATCGAATTGCGCCTTCCGCGCAATCCTCGAGAGGATCTCTTGCCGGATCGGGCCGATCAACTGAACTCGGCCATCGCGAATGAGCGTCTCGAGTTCGCGTACATCGGGATCGTCCTTGGGCTCCCTTCGGCGTAGGGCGAGCGACCATATGCAGGTGTCGACCAGAACCATCATGTCTTCGAGCGCTGCGCCTTGTAGTCGTAGTCCGGCGCGAAATCGACCTTGCCGAACTCCGACAACACCTTGACCTGCCGCAGGCGTTGCGTGTAGTCGACGAGCGCTTGGGTCACGGCCGCCCTCTTCGTCTTGTGGCCCCCAAGCCGGACGGCCTCGTCGATCAATCGGTCGTCAAGCTGCAGATTCGTCGGCATGTCGACCTCCTAGCCACACATGAGCCTACACATTGCGAGGTGTGAAGGCAAGCCGGGCCGCCATGTGAAAGAGCGGCGCGACACTTCTTTGGAGGATCGTGGTCCGCGCGAGGGCTCACTCATGCATTGCGCGTCTCGGCAGGCCGCCCCGCTCGCACGGGCTCGATGCGTGCGAGCTCGCTCGCTTCCACCCGCTGCGCCTCGTACAGATCCCAGCGGTGCTGCAGGGACAACCAGAACCCGGGGCTATTGCCGAAGTAGCGCGCCAGCCGCAACGCCGTGCTCGGCGTGACTCCGCGCTTCCCATTGACCAACTCGTTCACGCGCTGGTAGGGCACGCGGATCCCGAGAGCGAGGTCACGCTGCGACAGTCCCATCGGCGTCAGGAACTCCTCGAGCAGCATCTCGCCCGGATGCGTCGGTGCCCGATCCGTCGGAACCCTGATCATGCTCGCGCCTCCTCTCTAGTTGTGGTAGTCCGTGATCTCAACATTCGCCGGCCCGCTCTTCGTCCATGCGAAGCAGACTCGATACCGCTCGTTGATCCGGATGCTGTGCCGCCCAGCTCGGTCCCCGACGAGAGCCTCCAGCCGATTCCCTGGAGGAATCGCCAACTCATCGAGCCGCTCGACGGAATCCAGCTGATCGAGCTTGCGCGTAGCGACTCGCCAGAGGTCCGTCGGACAGACGGCCCGAGCCTTCCTCGTCGAGCGCCCGTTGAACACATCCTCCGTGCCTTCGTCCGCGAACGACTGGATCACACTGGCATGATAGCACGGCTATCATGTTACGCCAAGCTCGTCTCGCTGCACGGCGCACCAGGACACGTTCGGACGGGAGGCTAGAGGTCCTTGAAGTAGCGGACGAGCGGAAGGCCCGTGTACCCGGCCTTCTCGTAGGCTCGTCGCGCTGGAGCGTGCCCGTCTTCGCCGCCCGTCTCGACGATCGCCATCTTCATTCCTGCAGCCTTCATCGCGTCAAGCGCCGCCACGTTGAGCTGCGTCGCGATGCCACGCTTCTGGAACTCGGGATGCACCGCGAGCAAGACCACCTCGCCCGTTTCGCCCTTCAGCTCGTAGGCGATGAAGCCGACCACGCGACCGTCGAGCTCGGCGACCAGGGCGTGGTACTTGTCTGTTGCTCGGCAGGCGCCTCCGACACCCTCGGCCTGACTCTTCTTCCAGTCCGGCCAGATGAGGTGGAAGATCCGCGAGCCGAGGACTTTCTCCATCGACTCGAAGATCGGTTCCCAGGCGAGAAGCGACAGCTCGACGATCTCCACCAGATCGCTCTCGTTGAACGACCGCATCCGCGCCTGCGCTGTTCTCATCGTTCACCTCAGGACGCGATGATGCGCACGCGGCGTCTCGTGCGAGTCTCAGCGCTCTCACCTCGACGCATCCCGGCGCCTGGAGGCGGATCCGGCGGCTGTGAGATTGCCTCCGCACGCGACAGACAAGGCAATACCGGATTCCCCAATCTGCGAACGGTGTGAAGGAGGAAGGGACTGACCGGGCGCATCGCCGGCCGATCGCTTCCTGTGCGAGCGTATCAGCGCTCCTTGGTGTCAGCACGGTGAGATCCTGCTAGTCTGTAGATGTAGGCGTCCTCAATCACCGTACCGTTGATAACGCTACTGGTGAACCGGATACTACCGATGCCTCTGCCCGTGTGAATTGCGCCGCTCAGAAGGTTGATCAGCGGCGCATCAGGCTTCGTAATGGCCACAAGGCTCAGCGGAAGCCCTCCAAGCTCAGGAGTCCCGGAAGACAGAGCCTTTTGGACGATCTCGTATCCCACCCTGGGACCCCGTCGACTCAACCTCGCCTCCGCCAGCATCAGCTTCCACTCTTTGAGCTCGGGGAAGTAGAGCCATAGCGCGGCATCGGGGGAGTAGCCTTGGCTGTCGAGCTGCCTGATGAGCGCAGCACCGGCCTGAACCATTTCGTCCGTGAGCATTTCGGCTACCATCGTCTCCTCACCCAAGGAAGGATCCCGTTCTTGCCTGTCACCGCTGAGTATAGATCACGAGCCTGTGCCTCGCTGGTGCTCACGTCGTATCGAGTCGCTTCCGACCAATCCTTCGCAATGGCCCAGTTCACATCAAGCGCGGGAGCTGTCTTCCGGTCACGGGCGAACTGCACATCAAGCCCGGCGACGCGAATCAACTGCCCCAAGTCGTGTACAAAGGCCTTTGTAGCCAACTCCTCATCGGGGAAGTCGCACCGTCTGACCTGCTTGGCAATGCATGCCTTTAGCGCGCACTCCACCGCATAGCCGCACAGGTAGTAGGCGCCTGCATTCTGACCTGCATCCAGCAGTGCCCGCGCTTCTCTCACCCGCATCCGAGAGATCTCCTGGAAGTCGGATCGCTTCACCGGAGATCCATCTCCCAACATCGCGTAGTAGCCTTCTGTCTAGCCATGTCAAGCCTTCCCTGCTGTCCCGGCTGCTCGCCGCTCGGCATCCGGCCCATCGCCAGCATTCTCCCCGTTCGACGTGGCGTCCTACCTTGCCATAAGATCTCGTGTATCGTATGCTACTGGCTTACGCTTCCTCGGTCAATGTCAGCGTGCGACCGGACTAGACTCACAACGGACAATCCTGACTCACAGCGTCTTCCAGCTTCCCCCATCCTCGCCGCGCGGCGGGAGCAGCCAAGCCGCAGAGCGCCAGGTTTCTCCGGCGCCTGGGCATCGCTGCCGATGGCTGGCCTGCGGCTACTAGCAGCTTGCAGCCCGCGACGATCGCACGGCGAACGGGCTCAGGCTCACTCCGAGGGCGTGAGGCGCCACGTCGGACAAGCGCTCATTGGGTGCGTGCTTGCCGACTGGAGCTCCCAGGAGCCCTACTCCGTCGGCCACCAGAATCCGCTCTTCGCCAGGCGCTCCTGAAACTCGAGCACCTTCCCTGTGGCGACTCTCTCTGTCGTGGGCTTGCCGGTCCACTTGGTGTAGAACCAGTCGAGGTAGTGCTTGAACCCCTGCTCTTGCCAATTCGGAATGAGGCCGACGTGCTTCGAGGCGTCTTCGTACTGTGCGACGATCTTGTCGAGCTGGGCCTCCGTGTGCGCGCGGTACTCGCCGCGGTGGACGACCGCATCCAAGTCGAGGCGGCCTCTTCTGGTACGGCGGCTCCTGGCGCGGATAGCCAAGCACGACCGTGGCGAGCGGGAAGCACGATGTGGCCGGCAGCTTCAGCGCTTCGTAGACCTTGTCGAGGCTGTTGCGGTGCAGGCCGTTCGTGATCATCGAGTCGATCCCGAGCGACTTCGCGGCGATGACGGCGGTCTGTGCCGCGAGCATGGTGTCCATCGTGCCGGTGATGAATCCGATGATGTGGTCGCTATTGAAACTCGTGCCCAAGATGCTTCGCCAAGGCCATGATCCGCGTGTAGTCGACACAGTAGATGAGCGCTCGGCTGCCCTGACAGGAGAAGAGGTCCTTCATCTTCGCCCGATCGTCGAGCACAACGATCGCGTAGCTCTGGCGCCCCGAGGCGTTCGCCGCGCGCACGCTCGCCTCGAGAATCGTCGTCAGGTCGGCTTCGCTGACGTCCCGGTCCGAGAAGTCGCCGTGGATCGTGCGCAAAGAGCGAATCGTCCGTAGCGTCTCGTTCATCAGTATCCTCCTTCCGACCGGTTGTCCGAGCGCATAGCCCACCGATACACGTCGCTCCGGTGACCGACCCTCACGATGGTGACGACAAGGACGACATCCTGGACCGAGTACACGACGCGGTAGTCGCCGCAGCGAATGCGGTACTTGTCTCTGCCCGACAGCTTCCGGCAACCGGAAGGGCGAGGATCGTCGGCAAGGGCGAGGATCGCGGCAACGACGCGTTGCCGATCCTTCTTCAAGCCGACGGCCTCGAAAGTCCCTTCCGGGCGGGCGGCTTGATCAGGACGTCATATCTTGCCTCGCCGCCGGAGCTCCTTGACCACGTCCTCGAACGGAAGGTCGGGCTCGGAAGCCCGCTCGTCGAACGCGCCGAGATCCTCGGCGTCTTCTAGAAGCGAGAGCTTGACGGCCTCGTTCACGAGATCGGACACTGTCCGATCGGTCTCGGCCGCCTTGAGCCGCAGGGCCCGGTCCACAACCGAGTCTAGGTACACGGTGGTTCGCTTCTGCATCCGTTCCGCCCTCCAACGTGATGATCCCATTCCTGTCGTCTGCACTTGACTGCGCCCCCGTGCAATCGTATAGTCGGATTGGATCTGAACCTCGGGCTATCCGGGTAGTAGGATCCACCCGGGGCGGAAACGCCCCTTTCTCTTTCCTCAGAGCTTGACGATTCCCAACGGGTCCCGCACGGACGCTGCCTTGCACAGGATCGGGTCGAGCCTCGTGATGTAGTTCTGCGCGCTCTTCCGCTTCACGTAGGCGCTCGGGCAGACGTGCTGATAGAGGAGAAAGGCCGCGAGATCAGATGCCTGGATGAAGTACGAGCGGCGCGAATCGCGGAAGTTCGGGTCCTCAAGGACCAAGCGGAGACGAAGGTCGCGGTACCCGCTGCCGAACTCGGGATGATGCGGAACCGGGTTGTACTGACGCATCTTTCTCATGAGCTGTGTGAGCTTCCGATCGTCCGTGCGATCCGGGAACACCATACCACGCTCGTCGGAATTCGAGGGTCCCGGAAAGTTGCGATGGGACATCGTGTTCTCAAAGCGCTGCAGGAGAGCTCTCCAGGCCATGTCGAACACATCGAAGCCGGCAGGCTTGCCGTCTTTGTCCACAACGACGTTGATGACGCTGAGGTCCGGCATACGCGCAAGCTCGTCGGCAAACGCACGCAGGATCGTGAGGCGATCATTGCGGCGGATTCGCATGAGCTCACCGGGGCTGTTGATCATGGCCGCGGCGTGGATCTCTTCACGCAGCTTGAGACCGAACGTGGCGTTCATCCTCTTGCGGAATGCCACCAGTTGGTCCAGACACTGCTGCCATCGCAGCTCGTGCACGACCAGCCCTGACAGCGCGTAGTACCGTGTCGGAGACCTAGTGAGCCCTGGATCACCACTACCGTCAACGTACATCAGGTGCATTCCTGGTTCCTCCGTCACACACCCAGAATCTGGCGAGGCTACTCACGGTCGTGCATCACGACATGTTCTCTTGTGTCATCTTAGTCCTACTGCAACCAACGATCAAGGCTTGGCGCCGACTTTCGTCCTTACGCCCGAGCGCTATGAGATGAGAGCGAGGGCACCACAGACTCCACTGGAAGATGCCCTCATCTCACCCAGCCCCGGCCGCGTTCATCACGTCCGCCGGCGTTGGCCATCCCCGTCGCGCCGTGAGCACTCCAAGTCGCAGGAAATGGAAGTGCTCGGGGCGCGTGGGCGTCGGAACCGATGGAGAGCTTGCAGCCCGCGGCAATCGCACGACGCGCAAGCTCGGCGGAGAGGTCGAGGCAGCTGGGGCTGGCGTTGATCTCGTGACCGCACCCTCCGCGTTCTTGTTTGCATCTGGTAGCACTATCCGCTAATCTGCTTGCGTATGTTCCCGAGAACGCACTGGCAGGAGCAGATCGAAAGCGCGTGGAATGAACGCTCCATCGTGTGGTTGTCCGGGGTACGGCGCGTGGGCAAGACCGTGCTCTGCCGTTCCCTGCCGGACGTCGACTACTACGACTGCGAGCTTCCCCGCGTACGCCGACTCCTCGAGGACCCGGAGGCGTTTCTCCGTGAACACCGCAAGGAACGAATCGTCCTCGATGAGATCCACCGACTCGGCCATGCCTCCGAGTTCCTCAAGATCGCCGCCGACCACTACCCCGATGTGCACATCCTCGCCACGGGCTCATCGACACTGGAGGCTTCGGCGAGGTTCCAAGACACACTGACCGGACGGAAGAAGAACATCTGGCTGACTCCGATGAACTCCTCGGACCTCTCCGCTTTCGGCCAAGAGAATCTGCAGTATCGGCTTCTCCGTGGAGGCTTGCCGTCCTTCTTCCTTGCGAAGACCTTGCCGGAGGCCGAGTTCCAGGAGTGGATCGATTCCTACTGGGCCAAGGACATCCAAGAGCTCTTCCGCTTGGAGCGTCGCGCGGCGTTCCAGAAGCTCCTCGAGCTTCTCCTCGCCCAGAGCGGCGGCATCTTTGAGGCAACGCGGTTCGCTGGACCCTGCGAGGTCACCCGCCAGACCATCACCAACTACCTCGGCGTTCTGGACGCCACTCTGGTGATGCACGTCGTCCGGCCATTCAGCACGCGGCGCTCGACGGAGATCACGTCCGCGCCGAAGGTGTACGCATTCGATACGGGCTTCGCCTGCTTTGCGCGAGGCTGGCGCAATCTGCGACGGGAGGACTTGGGCCTCCTATGGGAGCACTTCGTCCTCAATGAGGTCCAGTCCATCCTGCAGACGCGCATGATCCAGTACTGGCGCGACAAGCGCGGCCACGAGATCGACTTCGTGGTCAAGCCTCGCGGCCTCGACCCGATTGCGATCGAGTGCAAGTGGTCGGCGGACGAACTCGATCCGCGGAACTTGCTCGCGTTTCGACGTCAGTACCCACAGGGAGAAAACTGGGTCGTGGCGCCGGACGTCGACCGCGCTTTCACGCGCCGTCATAACGGAATCGAGATCCGATACGGCAGCCTCGGCTCTCTCGTGCAGGGGCTGAGGACGTCGTCACAGTCAGACTAGGACGCGGCAACGCTTGATCAGACCGGCACGCGCCCTCACCTCGTCCAGGCGGGGAGTGTATTCACTACGACCTTCGCCGTCGCCCACCCTCGCCGCGCAGTGACGACTCCAAGGCGCAGGAAGTCGAAGTGCTCTGGCGCATGCGCGTCACGACCGATCGACAGCCAACCCTTCTGCGTCTGGCCGAGTTCACGTCACTCTCTTCACGCCGCCCACGGCACGATGGGCTCGAGCGTTCTCTGCCTTCCACTGAAGCGCCGGGTGAAGGCGAATCCGCTCTGCCATCCTCGTGTCGTCGGGGAAGAGGATCCCGGGGAGGAGTTCGCCCAGCTGCAGGCGCTCGGTGAACTCGCGCTCCGGCGGCGTGGGGCTCGTCAGCGGCTCGATCACTTTCCAAGCCCTTATCCGCAGCTCCGCGGCCTCCATCCGCTCACCCGTGCGCAGCATCGGACCCAGCTCAGCGTCGAGGTTCCCGCGCGATGCGTCGCGCAGGCGTTCGGCAGCGCGCTCGTAGAAGGGGCGCTCCAGGGTTCCGGCCAATGCGACGAACAGCCCGCGCGTCGAACCGGCGAGCCAGCCAGGGCCGAGAATCTCAGGGATACGAGCCGCATCGAACAGGTCGCGAGGAAGCCGACGCGAGAAGAGGGCACACAGCTTGCCGGCGACGAGCTCTTCGGGAGCGAGGACGGTCGCCTCGGTGGGGCCACGGCCGCCCGGCTGCCAGATCAGGCCGATGACAGTCTCCAAGAGGCAGATCCGATGGAGGTAGTTGGCGTCGATCTCAATGCGGTCTGCGCCGCCGTTCACATTCCGATAGCCCAGGTACAACTTCCGCCCCGCATGAGCGTCGGCCGACTTCTGGACCGTATAGCCCTCCGCACTCGCGATCGTCTCAAGGGCTCGCTCCACTGCCGGCCGCTCGGCGAGCATGGCCTCCCGTTCCAGGGCGCCCACGTAGTTGAAGTCCAGATCCACGGACAGCCGCGCTGGAGGGCCGAAGCCGAGGTTCAACGCGGTGCCGCCCTTCAGGACAAGGACTCGCGAAAGAAAGGGGTGTCGATGAACATCGGCCAGGAACTCGCCAAGCCGCACGACCTTCTCGAGCGTTCCCGAGTAGAAGCCAGTCTCCGCGGCCATCCGCTCCAGAGTGACTTGGTCGGGCTTCACGTTCCTTCCCAGTCTTCGGCGAGACTCTCCGGGAGCACGAGATTCCAGCGGCGGTGAAAGATGCCGCCGCGGTAGCCTCTTGGAACATACTGGGCGGAACGAGGGCGTTCCAGCTCGAGTCTGTTGAGGAACCTGTCGGGAACGAAGAAGTGCTCCTGGTGGCGCTCGAGGAACCATCCCACGCAGGCCCAAAGCGACCTCTGCCCGAAGGACTCGAGGATCCTTTCCATGAGGTCGAGGTCGAGGACTCCAAAGCCTGCCGCCGACTTGACCAACTCGTCGAGGCCGCCCACGAGGTCCGGGTGGCTGAAGCCTTCGACCAAAGCGCGCTCCGGCCCCGTGTGGACGACGGCTCTTCCCGCTCGCTGCGTCTTCCGAGTCCCGATCCGCTCTTCGCCGCTCCTGCGCAGGGCGGCCGGATGGACGAGAAAGCGGACCTGGACGCCACCCAGAGCGATCGGCGTTCTCCTCGTCTGGCAAAGCACCGTACACTCACTCCAGTCGCTGTGCGCGACTCCCAGGAGTTCGAGAGCTGCGTGATGAGAGAGGATGCCGTCTGGCCTCGCTACAACAGCAACTAGGTAGCGATCCGGGGAGAACTCCTCGGGCACAATCCCAGGCGGCACGGCGGCATAGACTTCCTTGGCGACGCGCTTCAGCCGGCCGCGAGCCAGATGGTGCTTCACCCGCTCCAAGGCGGTCGAGCGGCTGCCGCGAATCGCCATGGCCAGCTCCTGAAGGGAGAAGACCGGATGCCCCGCAAGGAAAGCTTCCGTCGAGAGTCCATTAATTTGACGTTTCGCGCTCATACGGGGGCCATCATGCCCCTTTGCGTAACACAGCGTCAAGTCGCCCGCGTAGGGCGCGCCGCTTCTGCAGTTGGCTGCAAGGCTCCAGTATCGAGACTCAGCCTGCTTCTCACGTCGTCCAGGCGGGGAGCGTATTCACGACGTCCTTCGCCGTCGCCCACCCGCGCCGGGCGGTGAGAATGCCAAGACGCAGGAAGTCGAAGTGCTCTGGCGCATGCGCGTCGGAACCGATGGAGAATCTGCAGCCCACGGCCAGCCCCTGGCTGGCTAGGATCGCGCGGCGGGCGAGTTCGGCACTGAGATCGAGACGGATCGGGTTGGCGTTGATCTCGAGCGCACAGGCGTGTTCCGCGGCGGCGCGGAATACGAGATCCCAGTCGGCGTCGTAGGGCGGGCGTTCGCCGATCTTGCGGCCGGTGGGGTGCGCGAGGCAGTCAACGT
>Ga0247841_10013582_pt1 | contig 10373 bp, 7 predicted proteins | sample LaCruzMarch2015__2_FD_192410 | JGI IMG/M metagenome (GOLD analysis project Ga0247841, IMG submission 192410) | Freshwater microbial communities from meromictic Lake La Cruz, Castile-La Mancha, Spain - LaCruzMarch2015_18m | ecosystem: Environmental > Aquatic > Freshwater > Lake | place: Spain...
CCGATGCCGCCACATCTTCTCCCATTGTAACAATAATTGCATCAATGTCATCAAGAGGCAGTGATTTAACGGCATTAACATTAGTACTATCCATTTTCATAATAGTAGGAATTGAATCCTTATACTCTTCCAATCGCTCCGCATTATTATCAATTCCGATTACTTCATGCCCCATCGCAGTCAGGTTTGTAGCAAGTCGTGAACCAAACCGCCCGAGTCCAATAATTATGTATTTCATTTTCTGCTATTTATGATTTAATTAATTGGTATAGCTGTTTCAGGGAATTTATAATATTTTTTGCTGCCTGAAATCAGGAATCCTGTCAGTAGTGTAAGGGGGCCGACTCTGCCAATAAACATTAAGAAGATCAGAATCAGCTTACCCGCCGCACTAAAAGAAGAGGTACCCGCGATACTTAATCCCACTGTGCTGAACGCTGATACACTTTCGTATAAAAGATAGACCGGGTTTTTATCAGGTTCTGTTAACAACAGGCAGAAAAACCCAGATACAATAAACAAGATGGACAGGATTACGATTGATAAAACCCTGCTAATTGTTCCTGAACTTATTTCCCGGTTATAAATTTCAACAACCTGCTTTCCTCTTATATTACTCCATGCTACTTTCAGGGCGAGGGCAAAGGTAGTTGTTTTTATACCTCCTCCGGTGGATCCCGGTGAAGCACCTATCCACATAAGCAGGATGGTAAGAAAAACAGCAGGATATCCAAACCGGGTTATGTCGTTAATATTAAACCCTGCTGTTCGGGCAGTAACACTATTGAAAAAGGCCGTAAACATTTTTTTGAAATTACCCATCTCTTCAGCATTATTACCCTTTTCAAAAAAATAGTATAACAGGCTTCCTGCAATAATGAGTGAAAGAGTGGTAAGAAGTACAATTTTGTCACCTACCTCAAATTTATCAGCAAGAACAGGTTTTCGCTTCCTTCTTATTCGCCTTATGAAAACTAAAAACAGATGCTTTGCCAATGCATAGATCTTCAATAAAACCGGGAAACCTATCCCGCCAAGAATTATTAGTATGGCTATAACAAACTGAAAGCCATAATTATCGCGTAATACAGATGAATACATACCATCTGAAATTGTAGAGAACCCGGCGTTACAGAATGCAGATATTGAATGAAATGCCGAGAACAAAATTCTGTCAGGAGTATTCTCATCAAGATTTATAAAAATTATCAACGACCCAACAATTTCAATAAGGAATGTAAATAATATTATTTTGGTCAGAATTTTAAACAAATTTGAAAGTGAATTCGACGAGAAAAGGTCTTTCAGGAGTAATCTCTGTTGAAATGTTGCTCGTGAAGTAAAGATATAGCTAAAGAACCCCGTAAAAGTCATAATCCCAAGACCACCTATCTGAATCAGACTCAGAATAATTATCTTGCCCAGTTGAGTAAATGTTGCAGAGGTGTCAACAACAACAAGTCCCGTGACACAAACTGCACTCACCGACGTAAAAAAGGAATCTATTAGGCTGATCGGGACTGTATGTGAATTGGGCAACATCAGCAACCCTGTTCCTGCAACGATAATAATTAAAAAACTTATTGAAAAAACAAAAGCAGGAGGTATATTAAAATTTGTTATGTTATCAAATAGTCTTTTTATTTCAGAAAGGCATAGTAGAAAAATTGTGGATAATATAATAGTATTCCCGTTGAGAATCGACCAGAAAGATTTGTCGCTTCCTTCAAGTATAAAATTTGAATAAAATACTCCGACTGTTAATAGAAGAAATAAAACACGGAAAATTGTTGTAAAAAAGCCCTTAAATTCAAGCGAGATAAATTCGGGGATGAACTTGGATATCGCAAGAATTAAGAATATTATACGAAATACGCTTGTGAAAAAGATCTTAGTCTCCTCCGTAAGGGTAAACCCCAGATAGTAGATGAAGGAAATAAGAAACAACAATGCCGTAATGGAAAATAGATATTTGCTTAAATCCTTAACCCTGGCTGAAAACAACCGGAAGAGATCTTCTGCCATAAAAAACAGCTTATAAATACTTTCGTACTTCCAGAGTTTTTTCTGCCGCTTATCCATTATAATTTGCTTATCCTTATTTTATGCACATGCAAACCAATCCTGTCGTTTATATTCAATCGCCCGTTGTTTTAAAAAGAAAATACCATGTACACAAAATTTTATACATTTCTTAATATAAAATGTCACTACAGTGTCAGTTTGCAAAATTACATAATTGTCAGGGAAATGTCTTGGCAATTATAAGACGCACACAAGGCTCAATATAGACAGAAATATTATTAACTTATTTTAAATCAAACTATTTCTGTGACAGAAATGTCAATTATCATATTACCTCCTTTAAAAATACACCTATTTTTCTTTTGTATTATAAGAAAATTATTAGAATCTGATTAGAACTTATTTTTAAAAGCTTAAGGTTTACCAGTTCCCTGAAATTTAACCTTAAAATAAGATAAAAAGCAAGTGTATGATCTTCCCTCCGGATTACAACAAGCTTTGAATGTATAAAAGCTAATCCGGATTTTTACAAAAATGTCGCATAATACTCTTAGATCTGCAATTGCAATAATGTTGCAATTTGCTAAAGATGACTTTTTACCCACAAAAGCCAATTCTGATTCCGGACCAAAGTCCCTCCTAAGTTATATTATGATGGCTTGTGAAAAGGTAGCGGTAAAAGAGCTATGATTTAAACAAAAAAAATACATCCATATTTGATCCCATATCACAGCCGTTCGTTAATTTTGTAAGGAACAATTTGAATACCTTACCAAAAAATAAAAGAATGATATCACACGAAATTGATTACAAAATTTTCGGCGACGACATCCAGTTCGTTGAGATAGAGCTTGATCCCAATGAAACTGTAATTGCCGAAGCAGGTGCCATGGTCTACATGGAACAGGGAATCACCTTCGAGGTAAAGATGGGTGATGGTTCGGAACCTAATCAGGGACTGATGGGAAAACTCCTCTCCGCGGGGTCGAGGATCATCGCAGGCGAGTCACTTTTCCTTACCCACTTTACAAACAGGGGTTATGCAAAAAGCCGTGTTGCCTTTTCGGCTCCTTATCCTGGCACAATCATCCCTGTCGACCTGCGCCAGGCCGGGAATTGCCTAATAGTGCAGAAAGACGGGTTCCTTTGTGCCGCAATGGGTACAAAGTTGTCAATAACTCTGAATAAAAAGATCGGAGCAGGCTTACTGGGTGGTGAGGGTTTCATCCTTCAAAAGCTTGAAGGTGACGGAAAAGCCTTCGTCCATGCCGGAGGTACAGTTATTGAACGCCAGCTTAATAATGAAACTCTTCGTATCGATACAGGCTGTGTTGTGGCCTTTGAACCTTCGCTCGACTTCGACATTGAAGCCTCGGGAAGCCTTAAATCAATGGTCTTCGGCGGTGAAGGACTCGTCCTGGCAACTATAAGGGGAACCGGAAGAGTTTGGCTGCAGTCGATGCCTATCAGAAAACTTATCAGGGCACTTGCTCCCTATGGACAAAACAGGGGCAAGGAGTCGGGGTCGATTCTTGGGAATTTATTTGAAGGATAGAAGGAAGTTTGCTATAAATCTCTGTGACCTCTGTGGGTCTTTGTGGATCTCTGTGTTAGTTCTTAATTTATAGTTACACAGAGAGACACAGAGGATTTTATTCAGAATGAAGCTTTAAGAACCCAGACATATTTCGAGGGTGGTGATTTTCTTAGTTTTTCAGGAAGAGAAACAGAGAAACCGCTTCCCTCCTTTTTCCATTTCAGGGTTGCATCAGTTCCAAGCATCCGGACCTTTGCACCTTCCGGAAGAGAGAAGCTCGTCATAGAAATCTGCTCCGGAACAGATTCTCCATCATCAGCCATGTAGTAGATAAAGATTGTATTGTCGCCCTTACGTGAAATACAGACCTTACCCTCTTTATACGGAGCCATCGCCCTCGTCTCATATATAGCTTCACTGCTGACCTTCATCCATTCACCCATTTCATCAAGCATCCTGTACGCATCATCGTGCCACTGACCAAGAGGTCCCGGTGCAATGTTGAGAAGAAGGTTTCCTCCTTTTGCCACGATATCAACAAGCAGCTGAACAGCAGTTCTGCCGGTCATGTATTTACCCTCAGGCACCCACGACCAGCTGCCGCCGGCAATAATGCATGACTCCCAGGGATATTCAAGTGCTTTTGCAGGCACCCGGTTTTCGGGGGTAAGATAGTTCTGATTCTTCCCATGTACCGCCCTGTCGACAACAATAAGTCCGGGCTGCTTCTGACGGGCCTTTAAAACAAGTTCATCCATTCTGATATCCTGGCTCTGAACCCGGGTAAACTTATAAGCCGGATCATTAATTTCGCTTTTTACCTCTTCCCTTGTCATCTTCTTCACCCAGCCTCCATCGAGCCATAGGATATCTATCTTCCCATAATCGCCTCCCACGATCTCCATTATCTGCCCCTGGGTAAACTGCACATAATTCTCCCATCGTTCAGGATAAGCCTTAATGTCGTAGTTCACATTCCTGTCGGGGGTTGCGAAATTGGGCCACCAGTAGTTTTCGTTGTGCCAGTCGGGCTTGGAGAAATAAGCGCCTGTCCAGAAACCTTCTGCCCTGAAGGTATTGAAGATCTCTTTCGCGACATTGGCTTTGGGATTTGTATGAAAGGGGGTTTGGGGGCTTGTAATTTTGTAATCGGTGAGCTTCGTGTCGAACATGCTGAACCCATCGTGATGCTTGGTTGTGAATACGACATACTTCATTCCTGCATTTTTTGCGGCCTTTGCCCATTTAGAGGGATCGAACTGAACCGGATTAAAGGTTGTCTGAAGGTTTTCATAATCCTTCTTGTACTGAGTATAATCAGGATTACTGCGGCGGCACCAGCCTTCGTCCTCGGCGCAAATCGACCACGATTCAACAATTCCCCACTGGCTGTAGGTTCCCCAGTGCATGAGGAGACCGAATTTCAGATCCTGCCATTTCTCAAGCTTCTCAAGAACAAGAGGATCTGTTTCGGGAACATATCTCCCTTCCGATTCCTGGGAGAATAAACCGAGTTGCGGAATCAACAACACAACAAACAAAAGTGCACTAATCTTTTTCATATTCACTTCTTTAAATTCTCTGTGGTCCTCTGTGAACCTCTGTGTATCTCTGTGTAAGTTCCTTTTTTAGTTACACAGAGTGACACGGAGATCCACAGAGAGGCACAGAGTTAATTATTGTAGTTTTAGTTTACCGTCAAGTATCACTGCCAGAACAGTCATATTCTCATCAAGAACCGTTTCGGGGACATTGATAAAACAGAGCCCTGCATTGCTGCTCCAGTAGGGCTTCAGGTACTCCTTCCATGTTAGTTTGGTACCATTTCCTACAACATAGATCCTGTTAATCTTGTTTTTAACCCCTGCAAGCATGACCTCTCCTTTGGGATTGCCATCAATAAAGAGATAGAGCATTGTACTATCCCTTGAAATTGTTGAAGGACCATAGAAATAACCTGAAGGCAAGCCTCCTTCAGTCCCGTAAATAGCTTCGGAATGCTTTTTTGTCCATTTCCCAAGGGTTTTAAGAACTGTAACCTCCTCGGCAGGAATTGTGCCATCAGGTTTCGGCCCAATGTCAAGCAAGAGGTTTCCTCCCTTCGAAAGACATTCAGAAAAGATCTTTATTATCTGGTGAGGTGACTTAAAATCCCTGTCGTTCTGCTGATAACCCCACGAGTCGTTGATAGTCATGCAGAGTTCCCAATATTTTTCAGCGGGTTTTGCTACCGGTAAACCCTGCTCGGGAGTTGCATAGTCGCCATAACCCTGCAGACGGGAATTTATTATTGCCGAGGGGTTTGCCGTCAGAATCATCTCCCTTATTTCAGGAGCCTTCCACTTTTCAGCCGATTGTTCCCAGTCGCCGTCGAACCACCAGAGGTCGGGTTTGAATTTCTCAGAGAGCTCCCTGATCTGGCCATGATTGAACATTGTAAACCTGTTCCATCTTACAGAATCGGTTTCATATCGCTTTTGGGCTTTTGTATGGTTTGGATAATCGGGATTTGACCAGTCGAGCAGGGAATAATAGATCCCGGCTTTAACTCCCTTCTTCCTGAGTTCGGTTATGAGAGGGGTTACAAGGTCTCTTGCGGCAGGGGTTTTCTTCACTACATTCAGGTCACCCCTTTTAGTATCCCATAATGCAACCCCGTCGTGGTGCTTTGATGTAATAACTGCATATTTTGCGCCGCTCTCCTTAATAAGTGAAGCCCATTCTTCGGGTTTATAAGCCGAAGCCGTGAAACCGTTCAATTGCTTCATGTAATCGTCATAGGAAATGTAGCCATTGAAAAAAGACCATGATTCATCTATCCCGTTTACAGCGTAGATACCCCAGTGAATAAAGATCCCTAGGCGGGCATCCTTAAACCATGACATCCTTGAATCTTTTTCCTTTTGTGTTTCCTGCGCTGTAACATTTGTTACAAATCCTGCAAAAACCAAAGCTAACATCAAAATCTTCTTCATTTCCACTGAGTTATCTTGTAATCTTTGTGACCTTTGGGTAATCCTTAGCGTCCTTTGTGGTGAATCTTTTTATTTTACCACGAAGGACTCAAAGGTGTACACAAAGGGCACGAAGGATTTAATCCCTTCATAATCTATGAGAAGTCGAACCCGGAAATATATGCCGGGGCATCATAAAAACACTCCTTTTCCTCATCGGTCATGTTGATGAAACGGGTGTAGACGAGTCCGGGCTTGGCATTGAGCATCCTGTTCAGTGATCCCATCTTAACACCTGTTCTGACCTTATCGTAGAGTTTGCTTCGGTCGTCGAGCCAGGTAAGTCCGGTATTGATGCCATTTTCAGCACAAGCGGTCTCAAAAAGAGAGGCAAGCACTTTTTCCCTTCCGGGTTTACAATAAATTGAATCAAAAACAAGATAACGGAACTCTCCCGGACGGAAAAGTCTACGGAAGTAAGGCATCCCGGGTAGCACTTTCATAATCACCCAGCCCCAGATCCCGGGCATATCATAGACCTTGTAGGCTGAAGGAATGGCGCAGACACCTGCAACAATCTGATCTTTTTCTTTAAGCACGTAGTAGTTATCCCCGAAAAATGAATGTTGGGTGCTAAAGAATGCATAGTCACTGTAATATTCAAGCAGAAGCGATTCCATACTTCCCTTTTCGTCTTCAGTCAGCTTAAAGACCCGCGGGTCTTTACGAGGTGAGAACCTGCTGAAGGCAACAGTAAGGAAAGATCTGATGTATTCGAATCCGGCCTGGGTAACAAGGTTTTTCGACCGCTCATTCATGCTTTCGACGAAGGCATACATAATATGCTTGTCATCTTCTGAAACATTATTAATACCAAGAAGGTGAGGCTTGCTGAATATCTCGAGTGTCTTTTCCTTGAACCTGTCGTCCTTTTCGTGCTTTATGAGGTCCTTACGTCGCTGGCGCCATCCCGGATCGGATTGGTAAACCGACTGAAAGGCGAGATACCTGATATAGGAAGTATGATAACGAAGCTTTCCCTGACCCGAGATCCGGAAACATGAACCCACTGTACCTGTCACCTGGTTTTTGCGGTAAAGGGAAACAAATCTAATATGATCACCATAGGCAGCGATACGGGCGGCAATATTCTGCAGCGAAAATCTCAATCCTCCCTCGGAACCCTGAACAGCATGATTCAGAATATCGAGAATCCCTTCATTGGCATGATCAGATACTCTTACTTCGAGGCCTTTATAGTCTAATATTGTCCGTTCGAACATTTGGTGTAATAAATATAATGCAAGATATAAAAAAGTAACCAGCCGAAGAGGGACGTGTCGGGTATGGGTTAATTTTCAGGAATGATGAAGAGTTATTTGATTATTGGAAGCAGTACAGTTGAAATAAGCAGGTCTTCCGGATTAGTTATCTTGATATTCTCACGGTTGCCCTCAATAAGGTTTATCTTTTCTCCCATCATCTCCAGCACCGTTGCATCGTCGGTGAATTCGGGAGAGAAGGGCTGGCTGTATGCCTTTTTGATAAGGGCGGAACTGAATACCTGAGGGGTTTGTATCTGCTTAACAAGCAATCGGTTCAGATGAGTATTGCCATCATCGGTAAGCAACCTCAGCGATTCGGTGGGTGAAACGGAAGGTATTGCATTGCCTAGTTTCTCCGCTGTTTCGAAACATCTCTTTATTGTGTCGATGCTTACAAAAGGCCTTACTCCGTCGTGAATAGCCACCAGGCCGGGGACCCCAACAAACTTAAGTCCGTTCTTTACAGAATTATATCGGTGTGTACCTCCTTTAACAAGTGTCAAAGGCACGTTAAAAGAGTACTTCTCGGTGAGCCCAATCCAGTAACGAAGCTGATTTTCGGGAAGGACAGTTATGATTTCAATATCGGGGTTGAAGGCCTTGAAGCGTTCAATTGTATGCATAAGAACCGGCCTTCCGTCGAGTTCAAGGTATTGCTTCGGGATCTCCGCCCCCATCCTTTTTCCGCTTCCTCCTGCAACTATTACAACATACATTTCCATGAAAAGATACTTTTATAGTCAGTTAATACCCTCTGTCCGGGAGATATCTAAAAAAATACCCCTTAGCGTCCTTTGTGATACCCTTTGTGTCCTTTGTGGTAAAAGGATTTCTTTTTTTACCACGAAGGACACTATCCCGAGTACTCGGGATCACTAAGGGCACAAAGGAATTTATCGTTAAGAACAAGTTTTTATTCCTTAGTATATAAAAACCTTTTAATGCTCTTCTTTGGTGTTTTTATGAACTCCTCATTATGAATCCTGAACTTGCTTACCGCCATAAAATCGGGTAATCTTTCATTCACCTCCTTGCGGATATGGTCAAGCTTTTTGATAAGATCATCCTCAGAGAGGTTATCTCTTTTAACCATATCGTAGTCGGGGAAGATAAGTCCGACAAGCTTATTGTCTTCCATTATCACAACCGATTCGGTTACATAGTCCTTATTGTTGATAACTGATTCAATCTCTTCGGGATAGATGTTTTTTCCCGATGGTCCGAGAACCATGCTTTTACTTCTTCCCTTGATAAAAATATTACCCTCCTTATCAATAATTCCGAGGTCGCCGGTGTGCATCCATCCTCTGCTGTCGATAATTTCGCGGGTGGCCTTTTCATTCTTGTAATAACCGGCCATCACATTTTCGCCCCTTAGGATTATCTCACCCACTATGTTTTGAGGATCGGGTGAGTCGATTGTTACTTCGAGAGTGTCAACGGCACGTCCTGATGCACCCAGTTTGGTGGAATCCCACGAAGCATAGCTGATCAGCGGTCCGCATTCGGTCATACCATATCCAACGGTAAACCTGAAGCCTATCTTCTTGAAAAACTTTTCGGCATCGGCATTAAAAGCAGCTCCTCCCACAACTACTGCTCTGAAACGGCCGCCGAATGTGGCAGTGAGTTTTGCATTAATCTTTTTGAATATTATCTTATTCAGGCCGGGGATAGCCATCAACACCTTCATCTTAGGTTGTGAGATTATTGGAAGAAGTTGTTTCTTGTAGATCTTCTCAACAACCAGGGGAACAGAGAGAATGAGCCGGGGCTTAATTTCGCCAAACGCCTGGATAAGTATCTGGGGCGAAGGAGTCTTTGTAAGTATCGTGATATGGCATCCGAGAGTAAAGGGAAAGAGGAATTCGAAAGCACAGCCGAAGGTGTGTGCAAGTGGAAGAAAGGAGACAACAGCATCGCCCGGCTCGAGGGGCATGTTTTTCTGGGCATACCGAACGTTAGCCGCCAGGCTGTTGTGAGGAACCATCACTCCTTTTGAGAAGCCTGTAGTCCCTGAGGTATAGCTTATTACAGCAAGCTTATCATTGGTTACATCAGAAAACTTAATGTCTTCGGGTTTGATGTCACGGTATTTGAGTGCATACTCCTCCTCAAGCTCCCTGAAGACCTTTTCTACCTTTGAGCCCCTCGATTCGAGTAATTCATAGGTCTCGACGCTGAACACGCCGGCGATTTCAGGCAGTTTTTCAAGAGTTAATGATTGCCAGATCTTCTCATCGGCAAAAAGAAGAAGCGAATCGGAATGATTGACAATATTTACAAGGTCTTCAGGTTTAAAGTCAGGTAAAATGGGGACTATCACGGCGCCGTAGGTAACCACGGCGAGGTAAACCACGCACCAGTTCGCGGAATTTCTTCCGATAAGGGCGATCTTGTCTCCCTCTTTGATCCCTGCTTCCTTAAAAAGGATATGAAGTTTAAGGATCTTCCCGGCCATACTCTTATATGAATATCCTTTTTCCTTATAGTTCGAAAGGGCTTCTATTTCCCAGTTTTTCTTTATACTGT
>Ga0247841_10013585_pt1 | contig 10370 bp, 11 predicted proteins | sample LaCruzMarch2015__2_FD_192410 | JGI IMG/M metagenome (GOLD analysis project Ga0247841, IMG submission 192410) | Freshwater microbial communities from meromictic Lake La Cruz, Castile-La Mancha, Spain - LaCruzMarch2015_18m | ecosystem: Environmental > Aquatic > Freshwater > Lake | place: Spain...
CTTTACCGAGGAGACTCATGAGCTCAAAAATACCGGGGCTGGCGGTGCCTCCCGTAAGGACAAAACGCAGCGGATGAATAATATCCTTGGGTTTAAGGCCGGCGGCTTCGGCGATTTGCTTCGTTTTTTGATCCAACAACTGCACCTCGTCGAAATCCCCCACATCTCCGAGAACCTCGTACAATCGCTTGAGAAGTCCCATCACGGACGCATTGTTTTTGATCTCTGCCATCATTGAAACATCCTTGTATTCGGGACCGGAGAAACAATAAGCTGCCTGGTTCTTTAACTCCCCGTAGGTCTGGATGCGGGGCCGGTAAAGCGTAATGAGTTTACGCCATTTTTCTTCAGTCATTGGATCCATCTTGTCCTGGCCTCTTTCTTTTTCTGATGAAAGGTTGCCAGGACTAGCCCCATTAACCTTTAATTCTTTCGATGGAGAATGGGACTTGTCTTTCCAGAACTCCGTGATCTGTTTTTCATAGTCCTCACCCGGGATCGCACGAATGTGCTGGCCATTTACCCAAAGGAGTTTTTCAGGATTGAACTGGGCGTTCGATTTGATCACACGTTTAAGCGAGAATTGCTTTACAAGTTCGGGAAGTGAAAAGATCTCCTGCGGCGTCCCGGGGTTCCAGCCGAGAAGTGCCAGATAATTAACAAGTCCCTGCGGCAGGAAACCTTTGTTGCGGTATTCTGTCACTGCTACCGCTCCGTGACGTTTGGAAAGCGGTGTGCCGTCCGAACCAAAAATGAGCGGCAAATGAGCATATTTCGGAGATTTCCATCCGAGCGCCTGCTGAAGCAAAATATGTCGGGGCGTGTTTGGAAGATGGTCTTCCCCGCGAATCACATGTGTGATCCCCATGTCATGATCGTCTACGACCACAGCAAGGTGAAAAACCGGGTATCCATCCGATTTCATGATGACCAGATCATCAAATTCCTTCGAATCGTAGGTCACTTCTCCGCGAACAATGTCGTAGACCTTGACCTCCGTCTGCGGGATCTTGAACTTGATAGCGCCTTCGAATTCATAAGCCAGACCCTTGGCGACCAGCTCTTGGGCGACCTCGCGATAGCGGTCAAGCCGTTTGCTTTGATGTACCAGATCCTCGTCCCAATCAAGCCCGAGCCATTTTAGTGAATCGAGAATTTCTTTTTCGAATTCCGGCGTGGAACGCTGCTGATCGGTGTCCTCAATGCGAAGAAGAAATTTACCGCCTTGCTGACGGGCATAGAGATAGTTAAAAAGCGCGGTACGGACACCGCCAATATGGAGGTACCCTGTCGGGGATGGAGCAAATCGGACTCGGATGTCGGACATAAGAGATTATAGGTTGCTGGTTATCAGTGGCACGCAGAGCGGGACACAGTATGAATGAGGGACTTCACCCGGTCAAGGTCCAGGGGCTTACGCAAGCAGACCATGGCCCCAAGGTGCAGAATTTCTTTCTCTTTGGACTCCGGCAGAAAACCCGTGATCAAGGCTACCGGGACCCGGCTAAAATGGCGGATCCGTTCCAGAACTTTTTTTCCGTCCATGAATGGCATCGCGGAATCAAGAAAGACGAGGTTGTAATGCTGGGTCTGGATCTTCCGGAGCCCTTCTTTACCGTTCAGGGCACAATCCACTTCGTAGCCTTCATGCTCGAGGGTCTCACGGAATTCTTCGCAGATCATTTTTTCATCATCGACAATCAATAGTTTAACGATGGCTTTATCCTCCCAAAGAAGATTCGTCTCTCTGGATTTCAGGAAACTTTCCTTTTATTCGAAATCAGGGAACTTAAAATTTTCCCTGAGCGTCTGGAGATAACTCCGTTTCGTGCTCTTCACTAAAGACAGAGGCATGTGGAAGCGGGTTATTTCGACACTATAGCTATCGTCGATTTCAATCTTTTCTTGACCGTCGGCTGTAAGGAGGGCTTTTTCGTTGGGGTTTTCCGTGCGGATCCGGATCGTGATCTTTTCATCCGCCCCGATCACCAGGGCACGCAGATTCAACGCATGAGGACATATAGGCGTAATGAGGATCGCTTCAAGTTTGGGATGTACCACAGACCCCCCCGCAGAAAGAGAATAGGCCGTGGAACCGGTTGGTGAGGCAATCACAACCCCGTCACCGCGAAAACTCGTAAACTTCTCCCCGGAGATCGTGACATCCAGCTGGAGAATACGGGCCAAACCTTCGCGGCTGATCACAATATCGTTTAAGGCAATAAATCGCCGGTCCTGATCGGCCTTTTTGCTTTTCGCGGTACAGGAAAGCATGAGCCGGTTTTCGACCGCCGGTTTCTGAAGAAGATAGGCATTCAACTCTTCGAAAACCTCTTCGGCCTTGGCTTCGGTCAGGAACCCAAGTTTCCCGAAATTCACACCAAGGATCGGCACGACGCGACTCTTCATACGGCTTATGACTGAAAGGATGGTCCCATCACCACCGAGACAAACCAAAAGCGTCGAGCTTTCGATCAGATCATCAATTGAAACGGACGAAGAATCCTGGACAGGAATATCCCGTTTCGTAAGCCAATCCTGAAGCTTTGCGCAAAGTTCCGGCGCGCCTTTTTTCTTTTGATTGACGATTATTCCAATTTTTTCCATTTTACAAACACTCCTTTGAAGGATAAAAACGGCTTTATTCTAAACTCCCCCGGGCACACCTTCAAGAAAGCTTTTTATCCACTTCCTATTCAACAAAAATGATCTGCCCACCAAACTCGACCTGCTGCCCTTTGCGGATCTTGCAAGCCTTACGCGTCTCAACCTGCCCGTCGACTTTCACCTCCGACTGTGAAACCGCGTACTTCGCCACTCCTCCGCTTTCGCAAAGACCCGTCACCTTGAGAAGCTTGAATAACTCTATGAATTCCGTGGTAAGCAAAAAAGAAATTTTTTCCATCGAAGCGACTACCTACTTTGTAACGCGGTTGAGTTCTTTAATGACAGCCGCAGCAACTTTTTCAGGGGAAAGACCGAACTCATCAAGCTGGTCATCGCGGGAACCATGTTCAATGAACTCGTCCGGCAAGGCGAAGCGTTTAAGCGGAACGTGACGGATACTTTTTTCTTCAAAAAATTCCAGGACTTTGGAACCAAAACCACCTGCTGCGACATGTTCTTCCAAAGTAAAAATAAATTTCGTCTTTTTAAGGGAATCCAGGAGCACTTGTTCATCAAGCGGTTTTGCAAAACGCATGTTCACGACGCGGGCGAAAACACCTTCTTTTTCAAGAAGTGCATGCGCCTTACAGGCTGTCTCCACCATACTCCCGAGTGCAAGAAGTGTTACATCCTCGCCGTCAAAGAGCACTTCTCCTTCCCCTACATCGAAACCTTTTTTGGAAAAGGCATCGAACATTTTGGGAATGTTCGCGCGCGGGTAGCGAACCGCGAAAACCGATGTGTGGTTCAAAGCAAGCTCCATCATTTTCTCCATTTCATATTCATCGATCGGTGAGGCCAGCACAATACCCGGGACAGCCCCGAGATAAGCCATATCGAAAATCCCCTGGTGAGTGGCTCCATCCGCGCCGACAAGACCCGCGCGGTCAATGCCGATCACGATGCTCTGTCTCTGCAGGGCAACGTCGTGCATAACCGAATCATGGGCGCGCTGTAAAAATGATGAGTAGATCGCGACGACAGGTTTTAAGCCTCCCCGCGCGAGAGCCCCTGCAAAAGAAACGGCGTGTTGTTCCGCAATTCCAACATCAAAAAAGCGCTCGGGAAATTCCTTCTGGAACTGGGCCAATCCGGTCCCTGATGGCATGGCCGCTGTGATCGCAACCACTCGGGGATTCCGGCGCGCATGCTTGGAAAGGGCATCGGCAAAAGCTTGGGTGTACGACACATTGACAACTTCATCCTTTGAGGCCGCGATCTCGATCTTTTCTCCGGTCTTCACGTCAAAAGGACCGACGCCATGCCCTTTTTCTTCATCTTTTTCTGCAAACACGCAGCCTTTTCCTTTTTTTGTAAGGATGTGAAGAAAACTGCATGAGTTGAGCGCAAGCACATCGCGCAAGGTCTTCACCAGACCCATGACATTGTGTCCATCTACAGGACCGAAATACCGGAACCCCAATTCCTCGAAAATAATCCCGGGCACAAAAAGATGTTTCATCCCTTCAAGCGATATGTTTGAGAATTTCTTAAGGCGCGGAAAGCGGCTGAGTTGCTTATCTACTTCCCCGCGGATACGGTTGTAAAGGGGATTGGTGATGACCCGGTTAAGATAGCGACTCATCCCCCCCACGTTCTTGGCGATGGACATTTCGTTGTCGTTCAAAATGATGAGCATGTTCTTTTTGAGATGACCGGCGCTGTTCAGAGCCTCGAATGAAAGACCGGCAGTCAAGGCACCGTCTCCGACAACGGCTACAACTTTTTCATTTCCTTTTTTGATGTCACGTGCGGCGGCAAGCCCTAAGGCCTGTGAGATCGCAGTACCGGCATGGCCGACGATAAAAGGATCGTTCACATTTTCCCACGGTGCAGGGAAACCACTCAGTCCGCCGGGCTGGCGCAAGGTGTGCATCCGGTCCCTTCGGCCGGTGATCATTTTATGGACGTAGGCCTGGTGCCCCACATCCCAACAGATCTTGTCCTCGGGAGAGTTGAGAACATAATGAAGAGCGATCGAGAGCTCCAGAACACCGAGGCTCGCACCCAAATGTCCACCCGTCTTGGCCACGGATTCGATCAGAAATTGGCGATATTCTTCCGCTACCTCAGGAAGCTTTTCCAGAGGCACCTGCTTCAGGTCTTGCGGACACTTTATTTTATCGATCCATTTCATTTCCATAAATTACGCGGGGATCCTTTTCTTTAAAAAATCCGCCAGAAAAACAAGAGCTTTAGCTTTACGGCCTAATGTTTTTATTTCTCTTTTCGCCTGTTCGATAAGGCGAACTGCTTTCGCCGTGGCCGCTTTGACACTCATTGCTGTGCAAAACCCATCTTTATCCAGAATATCATCTACGACCTGGAACGCAAGCCCTAAGGATTCCCCATAACAGGTGATAGCTTTGAGTTCACGCGCCGTGGCACCCGCCGCAATCGCCCCGGCTATCGCACTTACGCGGATCAAAGCACCGGTTTTATACCGGCTGATAAAATCGTGTTCGGCAAGCGTCTTGTCCCGTGCCGGAGCTTCCAAGTCCGCAACCTGTCCGCCGATCATGCCACGCACCCCAGCGGCCTTTGATATTTCGCGGAGAATAGGAACGGCCCGGTACATAGGCTTGATCTCTGCGATCCATTCGAACGCAAGAGTTAAGAGCGCGTCACCAGCGAGGATCGCGTTTGCCTCTCCGAATTTCTTGTGACAGGTCGGTTTTCCGCGCCGAATATCATCATTATCCAGTGCCGGGAGATCGTCATGTACGAGTGAATAAGTATGGATCAATTCAATGGCCAGAGCTGCAAGAATGGCATCCCGAGATTTCCCGCCGCACGCTTCGCAGGCGCTGAGCGCCAACACCGGACGGAATCTTTTTCCACCCGTAAAGACCGCATACTGCATAGCCTTATGGATGCTAAGCGGACGGGCTTCCTGGGCACGCAACAGGATCCGCAGATTTTTTTCGATGGACGTCAGATGCTGTTTGAAGAATTGTTCGTAAGTCATGAGTAATTTCCTAAACCTCTTCGGCAGAAACTTTTTTCTTTTTCGATCTCGGAGCAGGCCCCTCCGGATCAAATGCTTCTTTTTTGAGTGAACCATCCAAGGTTTTGGTCAGGATCTCGATCCTTTTCTCTGTTTCGGTGAGCTTGGACTGGCAGGCCCGCACCAACCCGACGCCTTCTTCATATTTCTTGAGCGCCTGATCCAGTGTCAGCTCTCCGCTCTCCATGGCTTCCACAATCTTTTCAAGATCTTCCAACGCCTTCTCAAATTGAAATTTTTCATTCATAGAATATTTCCTTATGGGTTTATAGCAGTTACTTTCGAGACCAAAGAACCTTTATGAAGCCGGGTCCGCATGACATCCCCCTCTGAAAGCTGCCGGACATTTTTGATAATATCGCCTTTTTCATTAAAATTCACGGAATAACCGCGCTCAAGGATCGCGAGAGGATTGAGAGCATTCAACCGCCCCGTCATACCCTGAAAGATCTGGCTCTTTGAATCTATAAAACTTTTTAGGCGGTTTTCCATCCTTCTGCCCATCTCATCCACCCTTCCGATGAACTGCTCCAGAAGATACTGCGGCTGTTTGAATGCCGCACTTGAAATAAGGTTTGAAAGTTGCTCCTGGCACCGCTCAAATATCCCGTTTATCGCAAGGTCCAGCCTTTCCTTGCGCTCGCGTAGCCGTTCTTCAAGTTCAAGACGGCTTGAAACTACAAGTTCCGCGGCAGCTGAAGGCGTCGGAGCGCGCAGATCCGCCACAAGGTCACAGATCGTCCAATCGCTCTCATGCCCTACCGCGGAAATGACAGGGATCCTTGACCCAAAAATCGCACGAGCGACAGCCTCCTCATTAAAAGCCCAAAGGTCCTCAAGACTTCCGCCACCACGTCCCACGATCAAGACATCGGCTTCTGAGCGTTCGTTCATTGTTTTGATGGCTGCCGCAATTTCCCCGGCCGCGCCCTCGCCTTGCACTTTGACGGGGTAAAGCAGAATATGGGTTCCGCAAAATCTGCGATTCACCACGTTTAAAATATCATGGATCGCGGCCCCGGTCGGAGAGGTGATTACACCCACAATCTTCGGGAACTTCGGAATGGGCCGCTTCCGCTCTTCGCCAAACAGTCCCTCTTTGGCCAATCGCTCTTTTAGTTGCTGGAATGCGAGCTGAAGCGCTCCAACCCCCTGCGGCTCCACACGTTCGATATAAAGCTGATACTGCCCGCGCGCTTCGTAGATAGAAACACGGCAGAACGCCAGGACCTTGAGCCCGTCTTTTAGTTCAAATTTCAGGCCACGCTGGTATTGGCTGAAAAAAGCCGCGGAAATCTGAGCCGATTCATCTTTGAGCGTCAGATAAATATGCCCGGAACTGTGGTGTTTAAAGTTTGAGATCTCCCCTTCCACCCACACAGCCGGATATTGAGATTCAAGGAGCAGCCGAACGCCACGGTTCAATTCACTGACCGTATAAATCTTCCGACCCTCTTTTAACGAATCAACTGCCATGGGTTCCTCTTTGGGTCTTCAATCCGTAATGATCTGGTCCATCCAAACATCGGAGGCCGTCATAGGAACTTTTTTTACAAACTGTTCCCGAAAGCCAAGCCCGATCTTGATGGCTTTCCCGGCTTTCCGGAGAAGCCGGTCATAGTAACCGCCGCCTCGTCCTAAACGCCCGCCGTTTTTATCAAAAGCCACGCCCGGGACAATAATGATATCCATCCGGCTCACCGACCGTTTTTCACAAAACGCCCTGGGTTCCATGATGTTGTAGACACCTTTTTTCAGGTCTTTGGAAAGCGACTGAACACGGCACAATATCAGGGATTTCTTCGGATCGATCCTGGGGAGATAGATATTTTTATCCTTTAAGATCTTTTTCAGAAAAGATTTTGTCTCAACCTCAGGCGCGATCCCGTAATAAAACGCCACGTGCTCGGCTCTTTGAAAAATCGGCTCTTGGGATAATTTCCGGAGAATGCGGCGGCTTTTCACACGCCTCGATGAAAACGGAATATGGCTCCTTTTTTTCAGGAATGTTTTTCGAAGGAGAGTTTTGTCCGGCATGGGAGCAAGAAGCCTAATGGGCTGCCGACTTTTTTTCCTGTTCGAAGCGGACCCGCTCCGCTTCGAGCTGTTTGGTTTTTTCATCGAGAGCGGATTGAAGCTGGCGAAGACTTTCTTTCTGGCGGCTCATCTCGCCGAAGAACTTTTGACGCTCATCCCTAAAGGCCGCTTTTTGCGTCTCAAATTCCGCCTTGTCACCTGAGGTAACCGGCCCGTTCAAGGCTTTCATTTTGGAAAAAATTTCTTCTTTGAGCTTTTCCAGTTGATCTTCTTTTTCGCGAATCATCTGGACCTGCTGTTCGCGAACCGCTTCCCATTCTGTTTTCAGGTTATCTAACTCGGACTTTTTCGAAGCCGGTTCTCCGGCTTTTTTCGAAGTCTCTGCCGTATCCTGCCCGATCGCGACTCCTATCGGTAGCAAAAAAAGAATGGCTGACACCAGAAAAAGAAAACCTCTTCTGAATCCTAGCCTTTTCACTTTGGCCTTTCTCATCATCTTGTTATAATGCCCTGCGATGAAATTCCGTGCGATCACCGTACGAAGCCTTCTTTGAGCTTCGACGGTGCCGTATTAAATCGTTTGGATTTAATGCCCCCATAGCTCAATTGGATAGAGCATCTCCTTCCTAAGGAGAGGGTTGCATGTTCGATTCATGCTGGGGGCATTTTTTTAATATTGAAGCAGGGAGAATACGTCGTAGTTTTTCAGTTTTCCTCGCCCGTTCAACCCCCCTAACTCGATCACAAACGCAAGCTTTGCCACTTTGCCGCCGATTCCTTCCACGAGTTTCACAGCTGCTGCAGCGGTGCCCCCCGTTGCCAAAAGATCATCCACGATCACAACGCCTTCCCCACGCCTCACGGCATCTTGGTGGATCTCGAGGATTTCCTCTCCGTATTCAAGCGTGCACGCGATCTGCTTTGTCTTCCAGGGAAGTTTCCCCTTCTTGCGGATCGGTACGAACCCGACGCCGAGCTTTGTCGCAAGCGCCGTCCCAAAGATAAAACCGCGAGATTCGATCCCCACAACCGCACCGATTTTTTTCCCTTTTAAAGACCGCGCCAACTGAGCAATGATCTCCCGGAGCGATTTCGCGTCTTTCAGGAGCGGCGTGATGTCCCGGAAAAGAATCCCTTTTTTTGGAAAATCGGGGATATTGCGAACTTGGGCCTTCAATGTTTTCAAATCCATGCGGACTCCTTAAAAATATTTAAACGGCGTTTGAGAAAAGAGGTGCCTTTAATGCGGAAGATAATTCTCGAACCGGTCACCTTCTAAAGCGAGCTGAGCACGGACCTTTTTGAGAACTACACTCTCGATCTGGCGGATACGCTCCCGCGTGACATTAAAATGATTCGCGACCTCCGCCAAGGTATGCGGATCATGATGGATCAGCCCGAACCGGCGCTCCAGGACCTCACGCTCCCGGTCTTCCAGAACTCCCAGGAGTTTCCGGACCCGGTCACTCTTGAGCATTTCTCCGACCTGCGAATCCGGATTGCGTTCCTTGTTATCTTCGAGCATATCGATCAACTCGGCCGTGCCGTCGAGGCTGAGCGGCGTATTGAGTGAACTCGGACGATTCACGATACTTTCGATCTCTTTAACTTTTGCGGTAGGGATCCCGAGGACTTTTGCGATTTCGCGTCTCGTCGGCATACGGCTGAGACGCTGCATCAAGGCATCCCGGACCCGGCGCCATTTGGAAATGATGTCATACATATAAACCGGGATACGGATCGTTTTTCCTTGATTGGAAAGAGACCGCATCATGCCCTGTTTGATCCACCAGGAGGCGTATGTCGAAAAACGGTACCCTCTTTGCGGATCGAATTTTTCCACCGCACGCATGAGACCAATATTGCCCTCTTCCACGAGATCCGAGAACGAGAGCCCCATGTGGGCATAGCGTTTCGCGAGCGAGATCACTAAACGGAGATTCGAGCGGATCATCCGTTGCCGGGCCTCTTCACCCCGCGCGCCACCCGCCTGGACTTTTTGTCCTAAGGAGATCTCTTCTTCTGGGGTCAGAAGCGGAATATGCTCGATCTGATCGAGATAGATCCTCATCGGCGTGCGGTCAAGAGTCTGGTCCGCCGCATCATCCGCATGAGCATCCGATTCTTCGTCCTCACGCTCACGCTTACGACGATCAAGACTCCCTTCGATCTTGAGGATATTCTCCGCCTCTTTCTGGAGTTCTTTTTCACGGCGCAAAAGCGCTTCCGTATCTACGTAGGAAATCGGAGATTTACCTGGAGAATGTTTCTTGGGCTTTGAGGACTTACGGACGTGAGAAACAGGACGGGAACGCTTGAAGCGTTCCCGTCCGGCTTTCTTCTTGGAATGTTTAGGCTTCGCCCTGTGAGCGGGACGCGCCTTCTTTTTTTTCTTTTTCTTTCCTGCCATACGATCAGGGTTCCTCTGCCCCGCCGATGGCGGGGCTTACAACAAATGCTTAGAAGAACGCGGGCTTATTTTTTCTGACGCAATACCGCTTGAGCTGCCGCGAGCCTTGCGATTGGAACACGGTAGGGCGAGCAGCTGACATAATTCATCCCGACCTTGTTACAAAAAGCGATCGAGCTTGGATCGCCGCCATGTTCGCCGCAAATACCGATCTTCAAGTCCTTCTTTGTTTTACGGCCTTTTTCCACG
>Ga0247841_10013586_pt1 | contig 10369 bp, 12 predicted proteins | sample LaCruzMarch2015__2_FD_192410 | JGI IMG/M metagenome (GOLD analysis project Ga0247841, IMG submission 192410) | Freshwater microbial communities from meromictic Lake La Cruz, Castile-La Mancha, Spain - LaCruzMarch2015_18m | ecosystem: Environmental > Aquatic > Freshwater > Lake | place: Spain...
GTGGCTGGGCGAACAGATCACCGAGCGGGGCATAGGAAACGGGATTTCTCTCATCATATTCGCGGGTATTGTGGCCAGGATGCCGAGTGCCTTGGGTAGCACCGTTCAACTGGTGCAAACCGGCGACATGGGGTTCCTCATACTCTTGCTGTTGCTGGCCATTATGGTGGGAGTTATCGGCACCATCGTATTTGTGGAGAGAGGGCAGCGCCGCATTCCGGTACAATATGCCAAGCGGGTCGTCGGACGCCGCATCTACGGGGGCCAAAGCACCCATCTGCCCCTGAGAGTGAACACCGCGGGAGTCATTCCGCCGATCTTCGCTTCCTCTCTGATCATTTTTCCGGCCACCATAGCTCAGTTTATGCAAGTCCCCTTCTTGCAGCACATCACGGACTTATTGCGTCCGGGGTCTTTCCTCTATGAGGGGATCTATGTGGTCATGATCATCTTCTTCTGTTACTTCTACACAGCGGTGACGTTCAACCCCGTGGACGTAGCGGAAAATCTCAAGAAGTACGGTGGGTATATACCGGGCATTAGACCGGGAAAGAAAACGTCCCAGTATATCGACAAGGTACTAACCAGGTTGACTTTGGGGGGTGCCATCTATGTCTCGTTGGTCTGTGTACTCCCGTCGATCCTGATGTCGCGTTTTAACGCGCCGTTCTATTTCGGAGGGACCTCGCTCTTGATCGTGGTCGGGGTCGCCCTCGATACGCTAACCCAGATCGAGACCCACATGATACAGAGGCATTACGAAGGCTTCATCCGTACGGGCCGGATCAAGGGGAGGCGTTAGGCCGCTTTGTCCTGGAACAGGAAGGTGTTATGAGAATCGTGCTATTGGGAGGTCCTGGATCAGGCAAAGGGACACAGGCGAAAAAGCTCGTCGAAAGGCTGAAGATTCCGCAGATCTCCACGGGAGATATCTTTCGGGCAGCGCTTCAGGAAGGCACGCCGATGGGGCTTAAGGCCAAGACGTACATGGACAAAGGAGAACTCGTTCCTGACGACGTCGTCATAGGGGTTATCGAAGAGCGTCTCGCCAAACCGGACCTCGAGAAGGGCTACATGCTTGACGGCTTCCCCCGGACTCTAGGCCAGGCCGAGGCACTCGACAGGATCTTGGCCGCGCAGAGCAAATTCATCGATCACGCAGTTCTGGTGGATGTCCCTGATGAAGAGCTGGTGGTCAGGCTATCGGGCAGGCGCACTTGCCCGAACGCCGCGTGCGGCGCGATGTACCATGCGAAGTTCAATCCGCCTAAGCAGAAGGGAATATGCGACGTGTGCGGCGGCGAACTCTACCAAAGAGACGACGACAAGGAAGCTACCATACGAGAGCGCCTTGGCGTTTATAACCAGCAGACCGCCCCGCTCATCGACTACTATGAGAAAAAGGGGTTGCTCCGCCGGGTGGCGGGCCTCGGCCCCATAGACGAGATCTTCGCTCGAATAGAAAAAGTCCTGGGCTGAGGACTTGCCGGTCGAGGATAAGGAGAGGCGCCCATGAAAGTCAGGGCATCGGTAAAGAAAATTTGCGATAAATGTAAAATCATCAAGCGAAAAGGAATAGTTCGGGTGATCTGCGAGAACCCGAAGCATAAACAGCGACAGGGTTAAACTCTGCCGACTGTCGTTTTTTCGCCAGGAGGAACATCGTGGCGCGTATTGCAGGGATTGACCTTCCCAAGAACAAGCGCATGGAGATCGCGCTGACGTACATCTACGGTATCGGAAGGACCACAGCGAAGAAGATCCTGGAAGAGACCGGTCTGGATCCGAGCATGAAATCGGACCAGCTCACCGAGGTGGACGTTGCCAAGATCCGCGAAGTAATCGACCACTCGTTGAAGGTGGAGGGAGACCTTCGCCGCGACGTTTCCATGAATATCAAGAGGCTTATGGATCTCGGGTGCTATCGTGGTCTACGCCATCGTAGGGGCCTTCCGGTTCGGGGCCAGCGCACCCACACCAACTCACGTACCCGCAAGGGCCCGAGAAAAATGCAAATCGGGAAACGTAAGTAGCTTCGGGAATTTCATGTCTCTGCCCGGGCTGTCGGCTGCCTCATCGCGGGACGGCGAAACCGTTGGCCGCACCGGGCGGGACATCAAAGGGATCTGGTCAAGGCCTCCAGCTCGCCTTCCGGACCCATCATACGGAGAAGTCAATGCCGAAAAGGCGAGTTGTTCGCAAGAAGAAAGAAAAGCGGAATATACCGCGTGGAGTGGCGCACATTCAGTCCACGTTCAACAACACTATCGTGACCATCACGGACCTGGAAGGTAACGTAGTAGCTTGGTCGTCCGCAGGCACGCAAGGATTCAAGGGCTCCCGCAAGTCCACCCCGTTCGCAGCCCAGTTGGCGGCTGAGGATGCTGCGCGAAAGGCCGTGGAACAAGGAATGCGGAGCGTGGAAGTACTGATCAAGGGGCCCGGAGCAGGGAGAGAAGCCGCACTTAGATCTCTTCAGGCTTCAGGATTCCAGATCACCCTGATCAAGGACGTGACCCCCATACCGCACAATGGGTGTCGGCCCCCGAAAAGACGAAGGGTCTAATGGCCCGCGACTAGTGACCGCGTTGCGTCACAAAAAAAGGAGACTGGCTTGGCACGTTACACAGACTCGGTTTGCAGGATCTGCCGCCGGGAAGGAATGAAGCTGTTTCTCAAAGGTGATCGGTGTTTCTCGGATAAGTGCGCCATAGAAAGGAGAAACTATCCTCCCGGGCAGCACGGTCAGAGTAGACCGAAACATACCGACTACGGCGTACAGTTGCGGGAAAAACAAAAGGTAAGGCGCTATTACGGCCTTTTGGAGGACCAGTTCCGCAATTACGTTCATCTGGCCGAACAGAAGAAGGGCGCCACCGGTGACAACCTTCTGTTTTTGCTGGAATCGCGTCTGGACAACGTGGTCCATAAGATGGGGTTCGCCTCTTCCAGGGCGGAAGCCAGACAGCTAATAAACCACGGCCACATGTTGGTAAACGGCCGCAAGGTGGACGTGGCTTCTTTCCTGACCAAACCAGGCATGGTGATCGAGGTCGGGGAGAAGAGTCGAAAAATCGCGGCCATCGGCGAGTCCCTCAGGACAGTGAGCAGACGCGGTCTGCTTTCCTGGTTGGAAGTGGACGCAGACAACTACAGGGGTGTGATAAAAGCCGTACCGACTCGCGAGGGACTGCCGCCCAACATAAAGGAGCAGTTGATCGTCGAGTTCTACTCACGATAGTTAAAAAGCGACCGGCGGGCGGGACCTCCCCATTTGGAGGGCCCATACGGGTCCTTCCTGCACGCAGGGTAAGGCCCCGACCGTTGGGTACGGCGTAAGCATCCTGATTTACGGAATTCGCCAATGATTACGAGGGAAGCCATGAGCGAAACAGGGCAAACCCTGATGAGACGAAGCTGGACGGAACTCATACGGCCTCGCCGCATGGAGGTCGATGAATCTACACATACCCCTTTCTACGGGAAATTCGTCTGTGAACCACTGGAGAGAGGGTACGGCATAACTTTGGGCAATTCTCTGCGGCGCGTTCTCTTGTCCTCCCTACAAGGCGCGGCAATTACTTCGGTCAAGATTGAAGGCGTACTCCACGAGTTTTCCACCATTCCCGGTGTGAAGGAGGACGTGACCGATCTGATTCTGAATCTCAAGCAAGTCAGGCTGAAACTTCACACCAATCACCCTAAGACCTTGAGACTCGAAGCCCGAGGCGAAGGTGAGGTGCGCGCCGGCGATATCATAGCCGACGATACGGTGCAAATCGTAAATCCGGAGCAGATCCTGGCCACGCTGTCGAAAGAAGGCAGCCTAACCATGACCATGGCCGCGCAATGGGGGAAAGGATACGTTCCCGCGGAGCTTAACAAGGGTGAAGATGATCCGATCGGAACCTTGGCCCTTGATTCGGTATTTTCCCCCGTTCGGAAAGTCAGCTACAAAATCACCAACGCCCGCGTGGGGCGGAGGACCGACTACGACAGATTGACGCTGGAGATCTGGACCAACGGCACCATATATCCGCAGGACGCTCTGGCCCAAGCCGCGAAAATCCTCAGAGAGCAGTTCCTGGTCTTCCTGAACTTCGACGAGGAAGAAAAGGCCATTATGGAAGAAAGGCCCCAGCGGGAACCTGAGATCAACGATAACTTGTACAGAAGTGTTGCCGAACTGGAATTGAGCGTTCGATCAGCCAACTGTCTGAAAAATGCGGACATCAAGTTCATCGGCGAACTCGTTCAGCGCACGGAATCCGAAATGCTCAAGACAAAGAATTTCGGTCGGAAGTCCCTGAACGAGATCAAGGAAATCCTGGCAGACATGGACCTGCACCTCGGCATGGTCATCCCAAATTTCCCTACCAGAGCGGACTTGGAACGGATGCGACAGGAACGGGAAACCTACATAGGCGAATGATTCGGAGACATTGGTATGCGCCACCGAAAAGCACGATATAAGTTGGGCATGAGAACGGCCCATCGGGAGGCCATGTTGAGAAACATGGTTACGTCGCTTCTCGAACACGAGAGCATCACTACCACAGACGCCAGGGCCAAAGCCCTTAGAAGCCTTGTGGATAAAATGATAACCCTCGGCAAAAGAGGCGACTTGCACGCCCGCCGTCAGGCATTACAGGTTATCAGGTCCAAGGAAGTGGCGAAGACACTGTTCGAGGACATAGCCCCGCGCTTTGCCAACCGCGAGGGCGGATATTGCCGCGTGATCAAAAAAGGGTTGCGGCAAGGCGATAGGGCCCCGATGTCCATTGTGGAATTGGTCGACAAAAGACCGGCCGCGGCAAAAGCCAAAGGGACCCAAAAAGTCAAGGGCCTCAAAGACAAAATCGTAGACACCATTAAAGGCAAGTAAACGACCCACAGGGGCAGCGTGTCGGTCCTGGAACAAACGCAACCGTTTTGACGCCGATCTTCGACCCCCCGGCTCACTCTGTCCGGGCTCGAATAAGGGGGGCTAGAGGGCATCGGCCCTAGCATGAGATAGCTCCTCTTCGTCCTGTAGGGACGGAACGAAAATAGCCCGGTAATTCATTGCCGGGTCAGAGAGCCGAGAAAAAATACCCGGGCGTGCCGTAGAATTTCGATTGTCTGCAGAGTGTCGGGCGTCCCTATGAGACGCGGCCCAAGAATAAGCTTTTGGGCCGTTGCTAACCCGCGGATGAATCCAGGGGCTCTTCTTTGCCGTCCCTACGGGACGTGAGTTCCACCCCGAGATACCGCCAATAGGCATGCGGGCATTTTCAACAACGCTGTCGCCGTTCTCCGAGACACATGATCTCACTCGAAGACCTCTTCTTCTCCTATCATCCCGATGGTCCGACTGTCTTCCGTAACCTCACTCTCAAGATCGAGTGCAAGTCTTGGACTGTCTTAACCGGCCCCGATGGCTCAGGCAAGACTACTCTCGCAAGGCTCTTGATGGGACTTTTGAGGCCTGATTCAGGCTCGCTGCGACTCGATTCCGCAGGGGGCGATTCTTTTCCCACGGTAGGATACCTGGGCGGTGATCCGTACGATTGTCTTGTGGGTGTCTCCGTTGAAGAAGACGTGGTTTTCGGCCTAGAGAACCAGCGGCTCCCGCCACAAGAGATCCGGGAGCGCCTCCGGCAGGCGCTGGCCTGGACAGGGCTGACCGGCTTGGAGCAGCGTCTGGTGCACACCCTTTCGGGAGGTGAACAGCAGAAACTGGCTCTTGCTTCCGCGTTGGCCGTAGGGGCTCGGACCATAATCATTGACGAGGCTCTCAGCATGATGGACCGTCCGGCGCGCGCGGACATTCGTGAAGTGCTGACAGGACTGCGTCGAGATCTGGGCCTGAGCCTTATTGAGATGACCCATGACTTTGAGGATGCTTTGACGGCAGACAGAATGATATTCCTGTCCGGCGGAGAGATCCTCTTCGATGGTCCGCCGGCGGATTTTCCACGCACCGCGCTGGGTAATGAGTGGATATCCCTGGTCGGCGGGATGTCGGGGCTCAGGACCGAGATGCTGGGGCTGGGAGCGGCTTGCGGTCACAATTCCGAGGGATCTGTCAGGGAAGTGCTGTGTAATTATAAAGTTATATAGGCATAAAATAAGAAATAGGTTGAGATTAGTTGTATTGTGAGCTATAACCGGTCGCGGGCATGTCAGGCCCAGGCAAGCAATGGCAATACCACCGGCGGAAAACAGCGGTCGTTCGATGAAACTTATTCTTGGACACGCTGTCAAGTATCTTCAGTTGACGATTCTCTTCGCAGCGATTTCCTCAGTAGGGATACTGACAGGGCAGAAGAGCCTTGCCTGGAAATTCGAGTTGGAAGAGAAGACCATATTTCTTCAACGGGAAAACGAGCGGCTGGCGTCGGACATCAGGTCCTTGGAACGGAGCTTGACCTTGCTTCGATCCGATCCCAAGACCATTGAAAAAGTGGCGAAGCACAAACTCGGCGTGGCACGGCCGGACGAGACGGTGTACATTTTTCGGCGAAGTGATTCACCAAGTCCCAAAGCCTCTGACTCAGAATATGGTTTAGATAATAGCTATAACATACCTTAATCGGACTTTTTTGTTGACAACTCGTTGATTTTTCTGTATTCTGATTCCGCGGCTGAACAGGCGTTTCGAAACTTAGGGAAGCGACATGGCAGTTCCAAGAATCATCGGGCTCGATATCGGTTCAAACTCCGTAAAAATGGTGGAGATTGACCGCTCCAAAAAAGGCTTCAATCTGGAGTTTGTAGGTATGGCACCGCTGCCCGACGGGGCCATTGTGGACAAATCCATCAAGAAGCCTGACCTCGTGGGCAACGCGATCACTGCTTTGCACCGCAATTCCAAGAGCCGCAGCAAGCAGGTGGGCATATCTCTGGCTGGAAAGGCGGTGATCATCAAGCAGGTCACCATGACCTCCATGACTGACGGCCAGCTCGAGAAGCAGATCCAGATGGAGGCGGAGCCGTACATCCCCTTTGACATCAAGGACGTTAATCTTGATTTTTTCATCATGGGGGATAGACCCGAACGGGAAGGCGCGATGGAAGTGGTCCTGGTCGCTGCCAAGAAGGACTACATGGCCGAATATGGCGACCTGGTCACGTCCCTGGGCTTGGCCCCGGCCGTGGTGGATGTGGATCCCTTTGCTCTGGAGGTGATGTATGAATTCTGCTACCCCAACGTGCAGGAAGAGGTCGTCGCCCTGGTAAACGTTGGAGCGAGCACCATCAACATAAATATTCTCAAGTCCGGCGCCTCACAGTACACCAGAGACCTGCCATTGGGCGGCGATGCGATCACCCGGGAGATCATGCGGTTCTTCGACGTGGATTACGATCGCGCCGAAAACATCAAACGCGGCTCTCAGCTTGACCAGGTCAACCCCAGGAATCTGCGAAAGATCTTTCAGCGTTCGGTTGACTACTTTGTGTCCGAACTTCAAAAAATCTTGGATTTTTTCTCGACCAATGTCTCCTACGACCCCATCCAGAAGATATTCTTATCCGGCGGCGGCGCTGCGACTTACGGATTGTCGTCCGCTGTTCAGGCCGAGTTGAACATCCCGGTGGAGATAGTCGATCCATTCCGCAGTCTCAAGGTGGACGAGACGATCTTCGACATGGAGTATCTCAACAACATAGGGCCCACAATGGCCGTGGCCGTGGGGCTGGCTCTGAGGGACGAGAGGGATAAGCAGGTATAATGGTCAGAATAAATCTCCTTCCCATCAGGGAAAATCTAAGGAAGCGCGAGCTCAAGCAGTTCGCTGTACTCGCCGGCATCATCCTGGTTGCCACGGTTGTAGTGATGGGGCTGGCGTGGACGGTTTTCAGCGTCAAGGTTTCAGGTCTTGAAAAGGACAGGGGGGTTCAGCAAAAGAGGCTGGCCGAGCTGAAAGAGAAGAACAAAGAAATCGAAACCCTCAAGGCCGAAATCACACGACTGCAAAAGCAGGTGGACACGATACAGAACCTCACCAAAATCCGGGATACGCCTGCTCCTTTCATGGCTGCCATCTCGCGTTCACTTCCCGATGAGGTCTGGTTAACCTCCATCACAAAGAGTGGCAAGAATTTTACCCTCGACGGATTGGGGATGGACAACACAGTGGTGGTGAAATTCGTGGAGAATCTCCAGGCTCTTAAGAAGGGCTTCTTCGACAGACAGTTTGGTACGGGCAGCGACAAGGACGCCAACCTGTCGTTCTTCGCTGACGTAAAGCTGGTGCAGGTTGTAGCTGCTTCCGCGCAGCCCGGTACTCCGGGACTGGGCACGATGAACTTCAAAATAGTGGGCCATATGCGATGAAGGTGCAGGCATGTCTATAGAAGAAGTATTCTTTAAAGTCACAAAGATTCAGCGCACCCTTATCGTCGCGACTGTGTCTGTTCTTTTGCTGGTAGCCTTCTATTTTCTTGTGATAGCAGATATACGCTCGCAGATTGACTCGTTGGAGCAACAGATCGGCAAGATCAAGATAGAGATTACGAATCAGGAGAATGTCCTCAGGGAGGGCCCCAAGCTCAAACAGAGAATCGAAGAACTTAGGGAAGAGCTACAACAAAGGGTCGCCTTGCTGCCGGAGAAACAAGACATCGAGGCGCTCCTGAAGAAAATCACGGACCTCCTCAGCGAGAGCCGAGTGGTTGCAACGAAGTTTGTCCCGGGCAAAGAAGAAGTCAACCAGGAACTCTACTACGCGAGGATCCCGATTCAGCTCAGTATAAGCGGAGACTACCAGAAGCAGCTAAATTTCCTTGCCAGTCTGAACAATCTCCCGCGAATTGTGAATGTGCCTGTCATCAAGCTGACAAAGTCGGCAGGCACGGGCGGGAGAGAGGGCGATGTCGCCAAGAAGCTGGAGGTGGTCACGCTGGACGCGGCAGTCAACGGCGAAACATATAGGCGTCTGTCCCCCGAGGAGGTCAAAGCCATTCCAAAAGGAAAGCCCGGGGCCAAACCTGCTGGAAAGGCGTCTGCAAAGGGAAAGAGCGCGAGCCCGCCTGTCACCGCTGAACATTAGAGGGTCGAATATGAAATACCATGCGGTTTCAAATACATGGGAAAGACTGTGTTGTTTTGGTCTGGCACTTTCAATGCTAGCTTTCTTGACCGGTTGTGAGGAAGTCAATGTGGCGGTGGACAGCATTCTAGGTCGGGCGGCAACGCCGGCGGTGGCCGCGGGGCCTCCAAGTCCGCAGACAAAAGTGATGATGGCCAAGAAACGAGAACCGGGAGAACCTCCCGTTCCCGCGGAGCAGGCTGGGACGGGTTTGAAGCCTGAGACCGAACCGGCGAAGCCCGAAGCCGAGCCCGCTGTGCCCCAAACCGCGGCCCCCGTGGTGTTACCGCCCTCGCAGACGACCACGGTCAAGCCCCAGCTGACTCAGGGCAAGAAGCGCCCCCCCGGCACCCTCTCACCTGCCGAAGAGGCCGCTAGGGTCCAGCAAGAGCTTGCCCCGAAGGAAGCTATCACAATTGGGCGAGACCCTTTCAAAGCTCCCACGGAAATTCTTCCCAGCGAGTGTCCGCCTTCCATGCCGCTGTGTAGGTTCGACCGGTCCCAGCTAAAGCTCAGGGGCGTCATACAACTCACTGACGGCCAGTTTAAAGGCATGGTCGAAGACCCGGATGGACGCGGCTATTTCGTCACACCCGGAATGCAAATCGGCGGTGCCACTGTCACACAGATCACCAACAAGGGTGTCACCCTCTTCTTGCACAAGACGCGGCAGGACGTCATGATGCCGCTTTTTCTCGAAGCCAGGGAGGGAAAGGAATTTTGATACTCCTGTTGTTGGGTTCCCCTACTTGAAACACCCTAACTGACATGAGCCAATTTTTATTTTCATTTCATTCAATAGCTTACCGATCTTGATTCTTGGCATTCCGGACTGTTCCGCGATTTCCAGTGCCGCTTGGCAAGAGATTCTGCCATCGGATTGCTTTTCCCGGATCAATTCTATCAGCTGACTTTCTTCCACCAGACTACTCCTTTGAAACAAGTCTCCGAGCACGCGATTCATGCGCATTCGCATTCAAGCGAGTCACGCGGGCGTGTCCGACATACCGCGACAGTCCAGCTATCAGATGCTCCTGGCCGCACCATGTGCTCGGCTTGTTCGTTTGTTCGAAAACACGTATATATTATAGCATAACATTGAGGAGGCGGCCAAGCGGTGCAAGCGGAGGTAGTGGGTCAGTTTGAATTCTCCGATTCGATGAGCCTAGTCTCACCGTCATTCCGGCGGAAGCCGGAATCCAGGACAATACAGCGAAGCGCGGGACTGGACCCCGTTTTTCAACGGGGAGACGGAATGAGTCGCCTTGTCGCCTGCTGGGGCAGCAATGGAAACT
>Ga0247841_10013587_pt1 | contig 10369 bp, 12 predicted proteins | sample LaCruzMarch2015__2_FD_192410 | JGI IMG/M metagenome (GOLD analysis project Ga0247841, IMG submission 192410) | Freshwater microbial communities from meromictic Lake La Cruz, Castile-La Mancha, Spain - LaCruzMarch2015_18m | ecosystem: Environmental > Aquatic > Freshwater > Lake | place: Spain...
GAATATTCACCATCCATGGTATCATCATGATCTTTACGGTGGTCATTCCCGGACTTGCAGCAGTTTTTGGGAATTTCTCCATGCCCATCATGATCGGCGCCAAAGATGTCGCATTCCCGAGGCTAAACCTCTTTTCATTCTATTTATACATTCTTGGCGCTGCCATTGCCCTGGCTTCGCAGTTCATGGGCAACGGACCACCCGATACAGGATGGACGTTTTATGCTCCCTACAGTATTCAAACCCATACCAACGTGGTAGCGGCTGTTTTTGGGGCATTCGTACTGGGATTCTCCTCCATCCTCACCGGGTTGAACTTCATCGTTACCATGCACCGGCTTCGTGCACCGGGAATGACATTTTTCAAAATGCCCCTCTTTCCATGGTCGCTTTACGCTACTGCCTGGATTCAGGTTCTCGCAACTCCAATTGTTGGGATTACACTGTTGATGATCATCGCTGAGCGATGGCTGCGCATCGGGTTCTTCGATCCGTCGCTCGGCGGTGACCCGGTACTGTACCAGCATCTTTTCTGGATTTATTCACACCCCGCAGTATATATCATGATATTGCCTGCCATGGGTGTGATCACGGAAATCATCCCGACTTTTGCTCAAAAAAATATATTCGGGTACAAGGCTATTGCGATATCGAGTCTTGCCATTGCCCTTGTGGGATATTTTGTGTGGGCACATCATATGTATACCTCCGGAATGAGCACCACTGCCCGCTGGGTATTTTCGCTGCTGACTTTCCTGGTCGCAGTTCCTAGCGCCATCAAGGTTTTCAACTGGGTTACCACGATGTACAAAGGATCCATCTCGATGAAGCCACCCTTCCTTTTTGCCATCGGGTTTATCTTTCTTTTTATGATCGGCGGAATGACCGGGCTTTCACTTGGCGCACTGGCCACCAATATCCATGTTCATGATACGGCATATGTGGTAGCCCATTTTCACTACATTGTCTTTGGCGGAGTCGGGTTTGCCTTCTTTGCCGCAATTTATTACTGGTATCCGAAAATGTACGGGCGGATGTACAGCTTCAAAATGGCAAACTGGTCATTCGTGTTCCTGTTCACCGGTTTCAACCTCCTCTATTTCCCACAGTTTGTCATCGGGATCATGGGTATGCCACGCCGGTATTTTGATTATCTGCCGCAGTTCACCTTTGGACATCAGCTTTCCTTCTTTGGCGGACTGTTACTGGTCATCGGATTTATCATCATGCTCATCACCCTGTTCAGTAAAAAAGGCGCCAAAGCCCCCGACAACCCATGGGGAGGAAGAACTTTTGAGTGGACCATCCCATCCCCTCCGCCGCTTGAAAATTTTGATGTTATGCCGGAGATGGGGGTGAATGAGATGCCGTATGATTATAAGTAGGAAGCTGGTAAGTTGGTAAGTTGGTAAGCTGGTAAGTTGGTAAGCTGGTAAGTTGGTAAGCTGGTAAGCTGGTAAGTTGGTGAATAAAATCGTAAATCGTAAATCGTTAATTGCAATTTGACATATGGAACATCGCGACGACATTGGTGCAAAACTGGGCATGTGGGTTTTTATTTTTACAGAGATTCTCCTCTTTGGCGGATTGTTTCTGGTTTATGCGATCATGCGTAGCAGTTTCTCAACAGAGTTTCACCAGGCAGCCCATCATTTGAATGCATTTATCGGCACAATAAATACGATTGTACTGCTTATCAGCAGCGCAACAGTGGCTATGTCGATCACAGCCGTTCAGAAAGGTAACAATAAACTGGCTGTGATCCTGTTGGTTATCACCCTGCTATGTGCTGCCGTATTTATGGTCAATAAATATTTTGAATGGGGACATAAAATTCATATCGGCTTATACCCCGGATCTGATCTAATGCTGACGCTGAGTCACGGGCAGGTGATGTTTTTCAGTCTTTATTACTTCATGACCGGGTTGCATATGTTCCACCTGGTTGTGGGCGGTATCATCCTGACCATTGTTCTGATCAAGGTTCAGAATGGAACTATCAATGAAGGCCGTTATGTGCTGCTGGAAAACGGAGGACTATACTGGCATCTCGTTGACCTGATCTGGATATTTTTGTTTCCGCTGCTCTATCTTATTACGTAGGAAGTTGGCAAGCTGGTAAGTTGGTAAGCTGGCAAGCTGGCAAGCTGGCAAGCTGGTAAGTTGGGAAGTTGAGAAGTTGGGAAGTTGGGAAGCTGGGAAATTTGGATGTTGGGAAGTTGAAAACAGGGTACCCAAATTAAATGGTAAATTGTGCGTTCATTCGTAATTTTTAATTTTTAATTTTTAATTTTAATTCAAACCACCATGCACACCGAATCAGTTCATATAACTCCATACCGCACACATGCCTGGGTTCTGATTACCCTGCTGGCTCTCACCTTCGTAACGATCACGGTGACATGGATCGATTTGTCGGCGCTTACGGTGTTAATTGCCCTGTTGATTGCTTCGGTCAAGGCATTTATCGTTCTTACCTATTTTATGCACCTGAAATTCGAATCATCCCTGTTCAGGGTGTTTGTGTTTATGGTTTTGTTTATTTATGTGCTGGTGATATTGTTTACATTGTCGGATTATTTGTTCAGATAGAGGAAATTGGCAAGCTGGTAAGCTGGTAAGTTGGTAAGCTGGAAAGCTGGTAAGCTGGCAAGCTGGTAAGTTGGGAAGTTGGGAAGCTGGGAAGTTGGGAAGTTGGGAAGTTGGGAAGCTGGGAAGTTGGTAAGTTGGTAAGTTGGCAAGTTGGTAAGTTGGGAAGCTGGGAAGTTGGGAAATTAGGAAGTTGATTCGCAGGTTTGTTGGTTGGATGATGGACGGGTGATCAGGATGAAAATTCGTAATTCGTAATTCGTAATTCGTAATTTTAACATATGGGCGCTTCAAATTTTGTTGAAGGTGTTGATCTGGCCTTTAAGATCATATTCGGGATCAGTTTGTTTTTCCTGGTTGGAATCACGACAGTCATGCTTTATTTTGTTTACCGGTATGACCGTAAACGACATCCGAAAGCAGTTCAGATAAAAGACAACAATATCCTGGAGATCACATGGATAACAATCCCGTTGATTCTGGTCATACTCATGTTTTATTACGGATATGTTGCATTCAGCCCGATGCGCAATGTTCCCAAGGATGCTATTCCCATTACGGTTATTGGTAAAATGTGGTCGTGGACCTTTGAATATGAGGGAGGAAAGCAGTCAGCCGAACTGGTTATACCGATCAACAAGGCAATCAAACTGAACCTGCACTCTGATGATGTCATTCATGCCTTATACATTCCCGCTTTCCGCGTCAAGGAAGATGTGGTACCGGGGAAAAAGAATTATATGTGGTTTATCGCGCAGCAGCCAGGCACTTACGACATTCTCTGTACTGTTTACTGCGGATTGCGTCACTCGTATATGGAAGCGAAGGCCAGAGTTGTGCCTGAAGCGGAATACCTGGCCTGGCTTAAAGCTTTACCAGTGAAATCGAGTGAACCTGAAGGCCTGTTGATTCTTAAGAAAAATGCATGTACAGGCTGTCATTCCATCGACGGCTCAAAGATTGTAAGCACTTCATTCAAAGGCTTGTATGGTAAAACAGAAAAAGTTATGACTGATGGCAAAGAGCGCACTATAACAGTTGATGACGAATATATTAAATCATCTGTATATGATCCCGACAAAGACCTGGTTGTTGGTTTTCAGAAAGGCATTATGAAAACATACAAAGGCATCGTAACCGAAGATGAGATGGCCAGGGTTACAGATTATCTAAAGACGATCAAGTAGCTAATCCATTTCGTTAACGATTAAACTATCCGGTTTGCATACCTCCAGTTTAAAAGATATCTATACGCTCACGCGTTTTCCGGTGTCGCTTGCAGTCACATTTTCAGCCTTTACGGCAATGGTCCTGGCAAAGGGCGAGCTTTCCTGGTCAATGCTGTGGCCTGTTGCCGGCATCTTTCTCCTAGCCTCCGGGGCTTCAGCCTACAATCAATACCAGGAATGGCCCTACGATGAGAAAATGCAACGAACCCGCAGAAGGCCGATTCCCTCGCGACGAATCAGTCCTGCAGAGGGCGTGCGGATTGCCCTTATTGGTATTGCCGGTGGTTTAATGATCCTGATGTATCAGGCTAACTGGATTTGCTTTTCGCTGGGCATCGCTAACCTGATATGGTACAATGGAATTTACACCTGGCTCAAGCGCAAAACAGCCTTCGCTGTTGTTCCGGGTGCGCTTACGGGCGTAATACCCATCCTGATGGGCTGGACGGCAATGGAAGGCGATATGCTGAATCCCAACGCATTGTTTCTGGCCTTCTTTATTTTCCTCTGGCAGATGCCTCACTTCTGGATGCTGACGCTAAAATATGGTCATGAATATCGCAATGCCGGATTCCCTGTTCTCAACAACCTGTTCAGTGACATCCTGATCAAGACCATTGTGATGATGTGGATGATTGCCTCCTCCGGTGCATCCATTTTATTAGTTTTCTTCAGAATTATTCAGCATCCGGTTATTGGCTATACTGTTATAACCATCAACATCCTGTTACTGCTGTTAATGGCATATCAACTCTTCCTGGCATCACCCATGCGATTCAGGTTGATTTTCATCGCTGCAAATCTTTTTATGATGATTGTTTTGTTGTTGTTGATTGCCGATAAGCTGATCGCTACCTGAGCAGACCTGATAACAAGATTTTTGAGGTATATTTGTCCATGAAAAAATTAATGCTCTTATCCCTGGCAGGCCTTTTCTGTCTTTCTCCCGCGACCATGGGCCAGCATATTATTGCCGGGGTCGTTTCTCCGGGAAATTATTATTACGATTTTAATCCTGACACCTCTATCTATGCCCGGCCATTTCATATGGGCGGACCACCAGACTCACTTGATTTGGTCTTCGACTCACGTGGAGCCCATATCATAAGGTTTTTCAACTGGGGAGATGGTGGATTGGGTGGCGGCGGCGGCGAATCAAGGGTTTCTCCATTAACGGGAGAGGCTGGTTTCCGCGCTCATTTAGACTCCTCATTTGTCTGGCCCGGTATATATGAATATCTCTATGTTTCAGATACCCTGAATCTGGGAGATACGATTAAATCAGGGCAAAATGATCTCTTCCGAACCCAGAGCTTTTTTTGGTCATCGACCTATGGCAACTGGTCACACCCGACCAATTTCACCTGGGTTGATATCGGCGATCGTTACCTGGGTTTTTCCCTGTTTCTTCCCCTGGATACGCTATACGGATGGATAAGGGTTAATGTCACCTCCGAAAATAACGGATACAGAACCACCATCAAGGATTATGCTCTAAACAATAACCCGTGGCTCGGTATCGGAACAGCAACCCGGGAAGCTGTGTTCTCCCTTTTCCCCAATCCTGCCAGAGAAACTTTAACCGTAATGAGCTCAACAAATGAAACAGGCAGCGCCGTGATCATACAAAACCTTACAGGGCTGACACTTCTTTGTCAACCTCTCGTTTCCCGACAGATAACCCTCGACATCAGCAGCCTGTCGCCAGGAATCTATTTTATGACCCTGAACAGTAACCACTCCAGGCAGGTCAGAAAATTCATTGTAAGTAAATAGGTTTAACGGGTTTTCATAAGTTGAAAAATGCAATCAAAAATGATCTTTTTTATCTTTGGTAGATAAAATCAACTCTTTGTTACATTTGCAATATAAATTAACATCATGCACGAACTCTATCAGAAAAATAAACTCTTTTTTTTGATACTTATAACCGCCGCTATTGGTTTCCTTGTATGGTATTTCGCCAACATTGTGATATTTATTATTGTGGCCGGTGTAATTTCAATTATCGGGAGCCCGATTGTTGGTTTTTTCGCTAAAATTAAAGTGGGTCGTTTCGCATTTCCCCGGGTGTTGAGTGTCAGTGTGACCCTGCTGCTTCTTTTGATACTGGTAGTCGGCATGTTCAGCCTGTTTATCCCGCTGGTTGTGAACGAAGCAAATATGATCAGCAATATTGATGGGAAACAACTCGTGGCCTATTACCATGAAGAAATTTCAGGAATGCAATCAATGCTGGTTCGCTATGGCGTCATGCCACGGGGAGCCACGATAGAATCGGCCGCGAAACAAGCTATTTTAAAGATCATTGACCTGGGGATGTTCTCCAATGTGCTATCATCGATTATTTCATTTACCGGTACCTTTTTTTTCAATCTTTTTTCCATTCTGTTTCTCTCCTTTTTCTTTCTGTTGGACAATACCATGCTGCCACGCTTTATCCTGATGGTGACACCAGAAAAACATGAGGAACAAATAAAAAATGTGATGTCTAAAAGCCGGAATCTGCTGTCACGTTACTTCATCGGCATGATCATCCAGATCATGGCTAACATTGTTACATACTCGTTTGCATTGTACATTGTTGGCGTACAAAGCCCCCTGGTAATCGGCTTTTTTACCGGTATCATTATCATTATACCATACCTGGGTGGTATTATATCCATGATTATTGGCGTAATCCTGGGTATAACAGGTGTAATAAGTACAGGCGAGTACGCGATGATCATGCCGATGGTTATTAAGATTATTGCGGCCATGTTTGTGGTCCAGACTATTGACAACAATGTATTTGCCCCGCTTATCCAAGGGAAAAGCGTTAAGGCCCACCCGGTGGAAATTTTTATTGTTGTGATCGCTGCGGCCGGTTTCGGTGGCATTGTGGGGATGATTGTTGCTGTACCAGCCTATGGGTTTATAAAAATTATTGCCCATGAATTCCTAAGTAATTTCAGGATTATTCGTCATATTTCATAAAAGAGTTAACTTTACGATAAATTAATTAAAAGTTATCAAAATGGCTAAAACAGGTTCAAAGATTTTGCTGGCTGCGGCCGTAGGGCTTGCAGCAGGTATCGGCGTGGGGATGCTCATTGCTCCGGCCAAAGGGTCAAAGACCCGTAAACGGCTGAAAAAAAGGATTATGGGTATTGCCGATATGATGCAGGATGATTTCTCAGAGAAACTGAATGCATTCAAGTCGGCATTTGTTGCTGATGACAAGGAGGAACACCCGGTTGATCCTGTGACGTCGGGCGAAGAGGAGGACAAGTGATGGAACCGGGAAAAATTTCTGACAACTTTTCGTCCCTGACGGAAAATGTGAAGGATTATGTGAACCTTCGCATCGATCTTGCCAAGCTGGTCATCACTGAAAAGATAGCCAGGTTATCGGCCTTCTTCCTGATCGCGGTTATCTTTTTTATTCTTGCCATGTTCCTGTTGTTGTTCCTGTCCATTTTCTTTGTTTTCTGGTTTGGCGATGTGGTAGGCCCTGCCTGGGTTGGCGCACTGATTGTAACGCTGTTCTATGTTTGTAGTGGTTTCTTCATCTATTACCGTCGCCACCAGCTATTCATCAATCCCTTGGTTTCGCATTTAACTAAAATTCTGATGGAGGAGAACCATGACAACGACTAAACGATACATGGTAAAGTCGGAAAATATCCATTCATTAAAGGATATCGAGCTTGAAAAACAGCGGCTCCGTCTTGAAATCCTGAAAACAGAGGTAAATATCCATAACGGGTACCGAAATATCATTCAGGCGCTGACGTTTAAAAATATTGCCACAACCATGATCAGGGATGTATCAGCGACTTCGACCGTTATGTCCAAAGTTTTTGAATTTGGAAAAACGATGCTGGAAAAGCGGAAGAAAAAGAAACATGATAAGCTGAAGGCTGTTTCCGACGATCACCCTTTATGATCCTGTTATTTACCCGCAGTTTTAACCTGGTAAAAATTGTTGTCAGTTATCTGATTTCCCTGATCACGGGAAGACTCATTCATTGGGGAAATCCGGTGGCTGTCAGTATTGAACCTGCCAATTTTTGTAATCTCCGCTGCCCCGAATGTCCTGCCGGGATGAAAAAGCTAACCCGCCACGAGGGGCTGATGCAACCTGAAACCTTCCAATGCATCATCAATCAATTGTTACCCCATCTCTCCTATCTCACGCTTTATTTCCAGGGCGAGCCTTACCTGAACAAACACTTTTTTAATTTTATTGCCTTCGCAAGATCGAAAAAAATATTTGTTGCGACAGCCACCAATGGTCATTTTCTGGATGAAGCAGCTGTGAGGCAAACCATTAAATCGGGGCTGAACCAGTTGATCATTTCCCTTGATGGAGCTGATCAGGAGAGCTATCAGACTTACCGCCAGGGAGGTGATTTCGAAAAAGTAGTTGCCGGGATCCGGCTGCTGGTGAGCGAGAAAAAACGACTGAGCTCTGACAAACCAGAGATCATCCTGCAATGTCTTTTGCTAAAATCAAATGAACATAAACTGGCAGAAATAAAAAAACTGGGAAAAGATCTTGGGGTGGATAAAATCACTTTCAAAACAGCCCGGTTCGATTATTATACGAAGGGAAACCCGCTGATGCCCTTAAATCCGAAGTTCACGAGATATCTAAGAATTTCGGGCAAATCAGAAGAAACTCAAAACCCTAAATTCAAAAATCAAAAGTCAAAATTCAAAATTCAAAATTGCAAGTCAAATCTAAAAACTGAAAAAGTATTTCATTTTCCAATCTTCAAATTCTCAAATTCTCAAATCAAATCCTCCCATGCTGACCAATGTACGAATTCCTCTGCGACTTATATTATCAAAAACCGGCAACCGAATTCCTGTTTCCGCATGTGGAGCTCTTGTGTGATAACCTGGGATGGGAATGTAGTCCCGTGCTGCTTCGATAAGGATGCGAAATATGCGACAGGCAATATGAATAAACAAAATTTTAACGAGATCTGGAGGGGGCATTTCTTCCAGGATTTCAGAAGAAATATTTTACAAGACAGAAAATCAATCGATATTTGTACGAACTGTTCACAGAGTTTTTAATGATTGACTGATTGATTGATTGATTGATTGATTGATTGACTGATTGATTGATTGATTGATTGATTGATTGACTGATTGATTGATTGATTGACTGATTGATTGATTGATTGATTGACTGACTGATTGATTGATTGATTGATTGATTGATTGACTGATTGATTGATTGATTGATTGACTGATTGATTGATTGAGTGAGTGAGTGAATTAATGAGTTAGCGAAAGAAGGTGAGCGTGTTGATTTTGAATAAAAAATAAATTGAATGAGCGCAATTATACCAGAAGAAATCAATATAGCAAGATCCTTCCTTTTTGAGGATACAATTGTAAATAATCCTTTCGGGCTCCGTAGGAGCCAAATCCTGGTAGCCCGTATGCCCCCCCCCCGAACTTTGCGCGCCGTAGGTGCGCAACGCATTCTGGATTTGATTTTCCGGGAAATAATTTCGCACCTGTGGCGCGAATTGCTCATTAACCTCATCGTCCTACCAATATTTCGCTCCTACGGAGCGTATGGAAGAAAGTCTCTGCTCCATATATTAACTTCACTGGTACAATATCGCTCCATCAATAAAAATAAAATTCTATGAAAAATTTCAATCCAGTTTTGGTATTGATGTCATTCTTACTCTTTTCATTGGGCTCCTTTTGCCAACAAATTGACAACCCCGAAACCGCGGTCCGATACGGAGAAAATCCAGTTTCAGGCAAATACTTCCAGATCAGAAATTTCAGTATGTACTGCGAAATCTACGGTCAGGGAGAACCGCTGCTGCTGATCCACGGAAATGGCGGGTCCATCTCAAACATGGCAAACCAGGTTCCTTACTTTTCACGGTCGTACAAAGTGATTGCAGCCGACAGCCGTTCCCAGGGAAAATCGACTGACCCACAAGATTCACTCTCGTATGAGATGATGGCCGATGATTATGCTGTTCTTATGGATTCACTGCGCCTTGATTCAGCATATGTGATTGGATGGAGCGATGGCGGGATAATTGGATTACTGCTGGCTATCAGGCATCCTGAAAAGGTAAAAAAATTAGCGGCGACCGGGGCAAATATCAGACCCGACACCACTGCGTTTGCAGACAGGGAAATTCAGTCTATGAAGGATTTTGTTGCCAGTCTGCGTGTGCAAAAACAAGATCAGAAGGTGAAAAATGATCTTAAGCTGACACAAATGATGATCGATGAGCCCAATATTACCGGCAGTTCGCTTCAGCAGATTCATTGCCCGGCGCTGATTATCGGCGGGGATCGTGATATAATCAAACCATCTCATACACTCGAAATCTTTCAGGCAATCCCCAGGGGTTATCTCTGGATTTTACCCGGATCGGGACATGGCACCCTGATCGAATTCAAGGATGATTTTAATAGACAGGTTGGGAGGTTCTTTCTTGATTGACTGATTGATTGATTGATTGATTGATTGACTGATTGACTGATTGATTGATTGATTGATTGATTGATTGACTGATTGA
>Ga0247841_10013588_pt1 | contig 10368 bp, 8 predicted proteins | sample LaCruzMarch2015__2_FD_192410 | JGI IMG/M metagenome (GOLD analysis project Ga0247841, IMG submission 192410) | Freshwater microbial communities from meromictic Lake La Cruz, Castile-La Mancha, Spain - LaCruzMarch2015_18m | ecosystem: Environmental > Aquatic > Freshwater > Lake | place: Spain...
GAATCCTTGTTTTCTCCACTGCATATCTGCCAATGATCGGGGGCGCTGAGATTGCTGTTAAAGAAATCATCGACCGGCTGGGTGATTTGGAATTTGATTTAATTTGCGCGCGGATAAAAAAAGAATTACCCAAAGAGGAAAAAATTGGCCAAGTCAATGTTTATCGTCTCGGCTGCGGCTCGGTTTTAGATAAATATTATCTGGCTTTACGCGGCAGCTGCTTTGCCTCAAAATTGCACGAAAAAAATAACTATAGTGTGGCCTGGGCAATTATGGCAAGCTATGGCGGTTTTGCGGCTATGTTTTTTAAAAAGAAAAATCCAGCCGTGCCATTTTTGCTGACGTTGCAAGAAGGTGACCCGTTGGACTATATAAAAAAGCGAGTGGGAATTTTTGACAACTGGTTTTCGCAAATTTTTACCCGCGCTGATTATATTCAGGCAATCAGCAATTTTTTGGCTGGCTGGGCTAAGGAAATGGGTGCTAAATGTCCCATTGAGGTTGTGCCAAACGGGGTTGACCTGGAAAAATTTTCAAATCACAATTTTCAATTTTCAAAAAAAGAATTCAAAGACAGGCTAGGAATTAAAGAAAATGAAAAAGTTATTATTACGGCTTCTAGATTAGTAGAAAAAAATGGAGTGGGAGATTTAATCGATGGATTTTCCCTTCTATTGGCCAGTGGCCACTGGCCAAGTGCTAAATTATTGATTGTTGGTGATGGTCCACTGAAAATTGATTTAAAATTGAAAATTGAAAAGTTAAAATTAAGCAGTAGCGTTTTGCTGATAGGCTCTGTGCTTCCCGAGAGCGTGGTAGATTATTTATCTATCTCCGATGTCTTCGTCCGTCCTTCTCTCTCCGAAGGCCTTGGCAACGTCTTTTTAGAAGCCATGGCTGCTGGAGTGCCAATAATTGGCACTAAAGTTGGGGGCATTCCCGATTTTTTGCGCGATGGCGAAACAGGCTTATTCTGTGAAGTCCAAAATCCCAAAAGCATCGCAGAAAAAATCGAATTATTATTGAACGATGAAGTTTTGCGGCAAAAATTAATTTTAAACAGCAAAAAAATAGTGGCAGAAAAATACAATTGGTCGGAAATCGCGCAAGCAATAAACAGGATTTTTGGGCGATTGATTAAATAATTTTAATCTGAAGATGGCGAAATTTTTTATAAAAAATTGGCATCATTTTAAACAACTCACCAGATATGTAATTTCCGGCGGAACGTCGTCGGTCGTCAATTTGGTTCTTTTATATTGTCTTACCGAATATTTGTCGATCTGGTATCTGTTCTCGGCGATGCTGTCTTACGTCATTTCTTTTTTTGTAAGCTTCTTTTTGCAAAAATTTTGGACTTTCCGCGATAGTCGCAAAGATCAGATTAGCAAGCAATTGGTAATCTATGCCGGAATTGCCGGTTTTGGCCTTGGCGTCAATGCCTTATCGATGTATTTTTTAGTGGAAACTTTGCATATCTGGTATATGTTTTCCCAGATAATCATCGGATTTATTCTGGCTTTTTGTAATTTTTTGTTTTATAAGTTCTTTGTCTTCAATCAAGATAAGTGAGCTTAGGATTTAATTTCGAGCATTTGTCCCATTTGAAAATTTAATCATTGAAAATTCATTGAAAATTGGTTATTGAAAATTGAAAATTAATATGATGTCTCATAAAAAAATTCTCATTGCTACCGGTATCTACCCGCCCGATGTTGGTGGCCCGGCGACTCTGTTGGCTGCTTTGCCACAAGCTTTGCGGGAGCGGGGATTTAAGATAAAAATTTTAACTTATTCTGATGTTTGCTCAACCGCGGAAGAAAAAAAAGAGGGTGTATTTAGGGTATTGCGCGAAGGCAACGAAATTTGGCGGTATTTTAAATATTTTGGTTTGATGTTTAGGCTAGCCTGGCGGACGGATATTGTTTATGCGACCGACCTTTACAGCGCCGGACGCGGAGCTTTATGGCTAAAAAGATTATTAGGGAAAAAATATATAATTCGCTTTGCCGGCGACAGCGCTTGGGAAAAAGCGGCAGCGGCCGGAGAGACGGAAGATTTTATTGTTGATTTTGAAGAAAAAAAACAAAGTTCAAAATTGGAAAAATTAAAAAATCATCGTCGGCAGATTTTAAAAAATGCCGATAGCGTAATTGCCGTTAGCAATTTTATGGCCGGTTTGGCGCAAAAAATCGGTGTCAATTCTCAAAAAATTAAAATGATTTATAACGCGGTTGATTTTTTTGATAATTTACCGTCGCGGCAAGAAAGTAGTTCTCCGGTTTTAGTCTTCTCCGGGCGCTTGGTGCCGTGGAAAGACCAGCGGGTGATTTTAAATATTTTGGCCAAGTTAAAATTAGAATATCCAGCCATTGTTTTTGAAGTTTTGGGTGATGGTTCGGAGTTGGAAAAGCTGAAGAAAATAGCGAAAGAACTGGGATTATATAATACTGTAAAATTTCATGGCCGGATAACGGAGACAGAGACTCATCAGATTTTTGCCTGCGCGACAGTTTTTGTTTTGAATACCAACTATGAAGGTCTTCCACACGCGGTCTTAAACGCCATGCAAGTTGGCGTGCCGGTAATTACCACCTCGCTGGGCGGCAATCTGGAAGTAATAACCAATGGCGAAAACGGTCTTTTGGTGCCGTATAACAATGAAAAGGCTTGGCAGGCAGCTATTGAAAGATTATTGGTAGATTCGGCTTTGCGAGAAAAATTTTCCCAAAACGCCAAAAAAACATTGGAAAAATTTAAATTTAAAGAAATGGTTGAAAAAACGGTAGAGGCGATAAACAGTTTATAAAATTTTATGGTTTTGCTTGTTAATCCTCCTTTTAATATCTCAAAAGAAAAATATGACACCTCTCTTTCGGTTGGCCTTTTGAGCATGGCCAGTTTTTTGGCCGCGAAAAATATTCCGGTAAAAATTTTAGATGGTGCGCGCCAGACGGATTTCTGGGAATTATTGGAAAAAGAAACTGAACGATGTTCTTTTGCCGCCTTGTCGGTAATGACAACTCAAATTCCGGGCGCGTTAAAAGTTAGTCAGTTCATCAGAGAAAAAAATAAAAAATGTAAAATCATTTGGGGTGGTCCTCATCCGACTTTTTTCCCCGAGCAGACAGTGGCTCATTCGCTGGTTGATATTGTTTCTTATGGCGAGGGAGAGGAAACACTTTTTGAGCTGACTAACGGACGCCTGCTTTCTCAAATCTTGGGTATTGCCCATAAAGAGAGCGGCTATGTAGTTTTAAATCCTGCCCGGCCTCTGGCTGACCCGGCTAGAATGCCCTCTTTTAATTGGGAATTGGTGCCGCGGGAAATTTTATCAAATTTAACTTTAGTTCCTTCGTTAACTTCGCGTGGTTGTCCCCATCAGTGCACCTTTTGCATTAACGCGATTTTAAAAAATCGTTGGCGGCCGAGAGAAGCGGCTCAGGTTTTGGAAGATTTAAAGACAATAAAAAACAATAAATTATTAAAAGGAAAGAAAGTTCGTTTTTGGGATGAAAACTTTTTTGTTGATATTGTACGTGCCAAAAATATTATCGATGGCATAATTGCCAAAAAAATAAATATTTCTTGGGAGACGACCGTTCGCGCCAATTATATCAGAGAAGGAATGATTGACGATGTTTTCATGGCCAAATTAAAACGAAGCGGTTGTTATCTTTTATCTTTTGGGGCCGAATCGGGATGTCCGCGGCTTTTGAAGAAAATGAAAAAGGATATTAATCCGGTTGATGTGATTAATTCAGCCAAAGCAGCCCTAAAACACGATATTATTCCGCAATATTCTTTTATGATCGGTTTGCCCGGCGAGACGCGAAGCGAAATGATGGAAACTCTGAACCTGATAGACCAATTGATAAAATTAAGCCCTAAAATTCAGATTTTAGGACCGCAAGCTTTTCGGCCCTACCCGGGTTCTGAACTTTATAATGAGTGTATCGCTAGCGGCTGGCATGAGCCGGAATCTTTAGAAGCGTGGAATTTTCTTATCTCCAACGAGTTAAATTATTTATCGATTAAAAATTTTCCCTGGATAAAAAGGTCAGATCGGGATTTTGTCGAATCAATGGAGGCTTATGTTCGTTTTGGGGCGCACAGTCTTGTCTCGGCGCTCGGTTCATCGGTGGCGGCCAGCAAATTTTTAAAATTAGGTTTTATTTTGGTTGCTAAATTACGCTGGAGATTGAAATTTTTCGCTTGGCCAATAGAGTATAAATTAGCTAAAAAATTTGTGGCAAAATAAAATTTTACCACGGCATTTATGTCAAAGATTATTTTAGTTCAGATAAATTATTCAGAGGATCACGCGGAAAAAATATTGCCGTTAGGTATTTTGTCGGTGGGTAGCGCTTTGAAAAAAAATAACTTGGCGGTAGAGCTAGTGAACATTAGCGAAAAAGAAATTAAGAGTACCGTGGATCAAATAATCAAGCGAGAACCCTCGCTTGTTGGTTTTTCTGTTATGACCGGACGTCAAACCAAGCATAGCGCTCAAATGTCAAAGTTGATTAAGAAAAAAGCGAACGTGTCGATTCTCTGGGGTGGGATCCACCCTTCTCTTTTACCCGAGCAATGTCTGGCGGAAGATTACATTGATTTTGTAATTGTTGGAGAGGGAGAAGAAGCAATTGTTGAGTTAGCTCAAAAATTAGCACGGAAAGAATCTCTGGATGCGGTTTTGGGACTGGGATTTAAAAAAAACGGTCAAATTAAATTAAACCCGGCGCGGCCTTTAATAAAAAATTTAGATGAATGGCCTTTAGATTTTTCTTTGTTGGATATGGAAAAATATATTTATAAGCTGGATAAATTTAAACGGGTGATTGCTTATAAAGCTAGCCGGGGATGTCCCTTTAATTGTGCTTTTTGTTATAATCGGGCCTTTAATCAAAATCGCTGGCGAGTTTGGTCGATTGACCACGTAATCAAAGATATTGAATTTCTGAAAGAAAAATATCAGATTGATGCCATCAAATTTTATGATGACAATTTTTTTGTTGATAAAAATCGAGCGTTGGAAATTTTAAAAAGAATCAATTTGCCGGCTCATCTGGAAATTAGGATAGATATGGTTGACGAGGATTTGGTTAAAGCATTAAAAGAGGCTAAAGTTTTCGATCTTGCTTTTGGTGCTGAATCGGGCAGCAATCGGATTTTGTCCATGATAAATAAGGGAATAACCGCGGAAAAGATTATAGAGGCGGTTAAACTATTAGCCAAATATCAGGTGCCGGCCAGTTATTCTGTAATTGTCGGTTTGCCGACTGAAACAAAAGAAGAATTTAACGCCACACTGGACTTGCTTTATGAAATATACAAAATTCATCCTAACGCTTTTTTTACCTTGGGCGCGTTTCTGCCATATCCTGGTTCCTTAATGTATGATTTTACGATTAAGAAAGGATTCAGGCCGCCGACAAGAACTGAAGATTGGGGCAAGATCGATCGTTTTCGCAAGGATTTTTCTTCTCCCTGGATTGACGGCGGACAAGTTTGGGTTATCAGAGAATGCTTTAAGCTTTTAAAGTTTAAATTAGGGCCAGTCAATAAAATTTTTGAATTTAGAATCAAGCATCGCTTTTTCGCGTGGCCGGTAGACATCTATTTAGTAGAATTTTTTGCAGGCATCGCAATTGAAGAAAAAAATTGGTTTGGTAGATTATTAAGGTGGGGATATAATTTTATTAAACAAAAATAATGAAAGTTTTAATTATAAATTTAGATAAGGGTATTTTTATTCCCGGGTCAAAAAGCTTGGAACGGCTTAAAGAATACGCGGGTTTTTGCGAGAAATTATCGGTTGTCGTTTTGACGCGACAACCATTTGAACCGATTATTGCCGGTAATTTATCTATTTTTGCTACGGCTTCTTGTTGCCGGGTAAAATATTCTTTTGACGCCTTAGCTCTGGCTAAAAAAATAATGAAAGAAGAAAGGCATGATCTGGTAATGACTCAGGATCCTTTTGACACCGGACACATCGGTTGGCTGATTAAAAAAAGATATAAAATTCCCTGGCAATGCCAGATACACACGGATTTTTTAAGTCCTTATTTTTGGCGGGAATCTTTTCTTAATAAATTTCGTGTTTTTTTGGCAAAATTTTTATTGCCCAAGGCTGATGGTATTCGAGTTGTTTCAGAACGAATCAAAAAATCACTGGTCGCTCGGGACTATTTTCAAGAACCGATTGTGGTCTTGCCTATTTTTGTTGATGTCACTAAAATAAAGAACGCACCGATAAAGACAAATCTAAAACAAAAATATCCGCAATTTGATTTTATAATTCTAATAGCTTCTCGCTTAAGCAAAGAAAAGAATATCGGTTTGGCAATTGATGCCGTGGAGGAAGTTGTAAAAAAATATCCGAAAACAGGATTAATCGTTGTTGGCTCTGGACTGCAAGAACAGAATTTAAAATTTAAAATTGAAAATTTAAAATTACACAAGAATGTTGTGTTGGAGTCTTGGTCTGATGATTTAGCCTCTTATTACAAAACCGCGGACTTATTTTTATTAATCTCAAACTATGAAGGTTGGGGAATGACGGTTGTGGAAGCCATGGCTTGCGCTTGTCCCGTGATAATGACCGATGTAGGCTGCGCCGGAGAGCTTGTCAATAATGAGAACGGATTGATTGTGCCATGCGAAGATAAAAAATCTTTGGTTTTAGCGATTGAAAAATTGCGGGAAGACGAAAGTTTTAGAAAGAAAATAGGCGAAGCGGCGGAAAATACCGTTTTATCTTTACCAGACCGAGAGCAAAATTTAGACTTATATAAAAAATCTTTTAGCAACTTAATCTCATGAAAAAAATTATTTTAGTTCAGCCCGAAAATGGATTAAACGAAATTGCTTATGTCCCGTTAGGTCTGATAAGTTTAGGTGCTTATGTGCGAAAAGATTTTGAGGTTAAAGTAGTCGATTTAAGACTTGATCCGGTTAAAAATTTATATGATTTGGTTCGGGAGGAGAAGCCTTTAGCGGTCGGCTTTAGCATGTTAACCGGCAGCTGTATTTTGCAAATTCTTGAGGTTAGTCGAAAGATAAAGGAGATTGATCCTAAAATAAAAATCATTGTCGGCGGAATCCATCCGACTTTTTTCCCCGAGCAAACAGTCAGTAATCCCTTGATCGACTTTGTAGTGATTAATGAGGGAGAAAAAACTTTATTGGATCTTCTTTCGGCGTTGGCTAAAAATTGTGAAGTCGCGTCCATAAAGGGTTTGGCTTGGAAAGACGCGGAAGGGGCGGTTAAAATAAATGAGCTAGCCGGAGATTTTATGGACATGGATTTATTGCCCATGCCTGCCTGGGATTTAATCGATGTTAGTCGGTATATAAAAAAATTGTCCAAAAATCCGGGCGAGAGAGTTATAGATTTTTATACCAGCAAGGGGTGCCCTTTCCCTTGCAGCTTTTGTTATAACTTAAAGTTTAATCGCAGAAAATGGAGAGCTAGGAGCGCCGAGCGCGCCGCGGAAGAGATGGAAATGCTTTATCGCGACTACGGAGTTAATTATTTCATAATTCATGATGATAATTTTGTCACGGATAAGGGTAGGGCTTTAAAATTTGCCCAGCTTATTAAAGAAAAAGGATTGAACGTAAAATATTCCGTTGATTCAAGAATTGATTATTTTGACTACGATTTTTTAAAAAAACTTAAAGAAAGCGGCCTTTGTGAGCTTAGGGTCGGATGCGAAAGCGGTTCCAATCGCATTTTGAAGGAAATAATCCAGAAAGAAATAACAGCAGAACAAACTATTAAGGCAGCGGAGATTGCCAGAAGCTTGGATTTAAAGTTAATCTTGTCTTTTGTTATCGGTTGGCCGACAGAAACGATTGTTGAGCGGCAACAGACGATTGACTTAATAATAAAACTGCAAAAAATGCATAAAAAAATAGCGGTATATCCTTTATGGATATACATTCCATATGCGGGTACTCCTTTATTTGACAGGGCAGTGGCTATGGGCTTTAAATCGCCTCAAAGCCTTGAAGAATGGGGGAATTATTTTTGGGGGAAAGCCCATATTCCCTGGCTGGCAAATCCGAAAGAATATGAAATAATTCACGAATTAAGCCCATTTGCATGGTACGGCAAAAGCTTAGCAGATTTGAAAAATAAATCAGTGGCCAATATTATCAGGCATTCTCTTATAAAAATCTTTCGGCCATTAGTGCTTTATAGGTTTAAGCACAATTTTTGGAGATTTCCTTTTGAGGCAAAGTTAATCGCAGGCCTAAAGAAGTTTTATCAAAAATTGATAAAAAATTAGGAGAAGTTTTTATCCGGTGATTTTTAAATAAAATGAAATTATTAATTTTAACTCAAAAAATAGACATTAATGATGATTTGCTTGGGTTTATGCATGGCTGGGTGGCGGAATTTGCCCGGCATTTTGAAAGTATAATTGTGGTGGCTTTGAGCGCGGGAGAATATAGTTTGCCGGAGAATGTGAAAGTTTTTTCTTTAGGGAAAGCCTCCCTTGTCTGTCATTCCCGCCCGCTTCGCCGGAGCTTCAGCGAGGCGAGCGAAAGCGGGAATCTAGGTTCTGGATCCCGGGTCCCTCCATCGCCAAGGCTTTGGCGGGCAAGCAAGCCCGGGATGACAAATGGAATCTCTAAAAAATTAAAATACGTTTTTAATTTTTTCCGTTATATTTGGCGGGAGCGGAAAAACTACGATACGGTTTTGGTCCACATGAATAAAGAGTATCTGGTTTTGGGCGGACTTTTTTGGCGGTTTTGGGGCAAAAAAACGGCTTTATGGTATAATCACAAAAAGGGAAACATAATTTCAAATTTGGCCGGTTGTTTGGCTGGGCAAATTTTTTATACTTCGCCTTTTTCTTTTTTTGCCAAGTGGCCAAAGGCGCAAATAATGCCGGTCGGAATTGATACGAATCTTTTCAAACCAGATTTAGCTGTTGAAAAAAATCCCGCTTCAATTTTATTTTTAGGGCGAATTTCGCCGGTTAAAAAAGTAGAAGTTTTGGTTGAGGCTCTGGGATTGCTGAAGAAAGAGGGGGTAAATTTTAACGCTAGCATCATTGGCGATGCTCCAGAGAGAGACAAACAATATGGCGAAGAAATCAATCAGCGAATCAAAAAATTAAATTTGAGCGATCAGGTCAAAATCAAAGAAAAAATTCCCAATTGGCAAGCGCCGGCAATCTTTAATCAGCACGAGATTTTTGTAAATTTAACGCCCTCGGGTTCAATGGATAAAACTATTTTTGAAGCCATGGCCTGCGGTTGTCTGGTTCTGGCGGCTAACAAGTCATTAGCCGAAGAGGTCGGCAGTAAATTGCTTTTTGAAAATAGCAATCCAGTCGATTTAGCCGATAAAATAAAAAACGCGCTGCAACTGGACGCAACCGGCAGGGTAAATATGCTTAATAAACTACGGGAATTTGTTGTAAAAAAACACAGTTTGAATTTTTTAGCCGAAAGATTAAAAGAAAGTTTAAAATAAAATGAAGCTCTCAATAGTTATACCGGTTTTTAACGAGAAAAACACTGTAGCCGAAATTTTAACGAAAGTTGAAACGGCTAATTTGGGCGTGGAAAAGGAAATTATTATCGTTGACGATTTTTCTACGGATGGCACGCGTGAAATATTAAAAAATTATGAGAGTCGGTATACGATTATTTATCATGATAAAAACTGTGGCAAGGGGCGAGCCTTGAGGACTGGCTTCTCTGTTATTACGGGGGACGTTGTGGTAGTCCAGGACGCCGATTTAGAATATAACCCTAATGATTTTAAGTTAATGTTGGCTAAAATGGCCGAAACTGGCGGTCAAGTGGTTTATGGTTCGCGTCGGCTAGCGCATAGCTATTTTAAGAGTCGCCACTCCGGCCACATTTTTGCCGTTGGCGGTATTGCTTTAACTTGGTTGACTAATTTGCTTTATAATACAAAGCTTACTGATGAGCCGACTTGTTATAAAATGTTTCGGACTGACTTGTTAAAAAATATAGATTTGGAATGTGAACGATTTGAATTTTGTCCCGAAATTACGGCTAAAATTGCCAAGCGGGGCATAAAAATTACTGAAGTGCCGATAAATTATTATCCACGTCATAAAAATGAAGGGAAAAAAATAAATTGGAAAGATGGAATTGAAGCGATTTGGACTTTGCTAAAATATCGCTTTAAAAAATGAGCAAAATTTTATTAATCAATCCGCCTTGGGTAATCGGCGAAGATAAAAATTTATGGAAAGGCGTGGCCAGTTGCTGGCCCAGCTTGGGCTTGGCTTATATTGCAGCGGTGTTGGAGCGAGCCGGTCACCGAGTTTGGTATTTAGATTATTCGGCTGAACACTATTTAGTTGGGGA
>Ga0247841_10013592_pt1 | contig 10366 bp, 13 predicted proteins | sample LaCruzMarch2015__2_FD_192410 | JGI IMG/M metagenome (GOLD analysis project Ga0247841, IMG submission 192410) | Freshwater microbial communities from meromictic Lake La Cruz, Castile-La Mancha, Spain - LaCruzMarch2015_18m | ecosystem: Environmental > Aquatic > Freshwater > Lake | place: Spain...
AATGCCAGGACGCATTTTTAATACTCGTGAAAGTCTGCGAATTTTCCCGGTAATTACAAAACAGCGACAAACTCCTCATAGTTTTGTAATTTTTTCTAAGATAAATCTTATATTCTTTGAAGAATTGCAAGTCTTTCTTAAACGAGATGAGGAACCACCCCTAAAAAATATATTTTCAATTTTTTTGCCTAATTTTCTTACTGTTCTGACAACAGGTTTAAAGTCTTCATCTCCAGAAACAAGTATTGCAGTATCATAAAAATTCTCATAAGCACCGACGAGCATATCGTTAGCTAATTGTACATCGTCACCTTTGATTTCATATCTTATCTTTCCATCTTTTTCTGTAATCTTCTTAAAAGTGCAGAAAACTACTTTAAATTTTGAGATTGAAGATAATTTGTTAATAAAATTCTGATGTTTGATAAATCTTTGTTCATCAAAGTCTCGATCCATTTCAGCAGTATAATAAAAAATTCTTCTTATATCTCTGCCTTCAGCAAGAAGTTTTGTAAACTCATCGAAATCTATTCTTTTTATTCCAATAACTTTTAAGCCATGATAAAGATTACTTCCGTCAATAAAAATAGATATTCTCTCTTGAGTTTTGTCTGCCATAAAATTATAGCGGGAGGATTATTATAAATGTTTTGAAAAATTACCCGAGTTATTATGATATGTCTTAGATTTAAACGATTGAATATTTTATTAATGGGGCAATAATTGAGAGCATATGAAAAATATAGTGACTGTTAGACAACCTGAATGAATGTGAAGGCAACTCAAAAAGAGTTGAGTAATTTTCACGAAAGAAAATTATTTTGTCTAATTCCTGTTCTATTCTTTTTCCATACGGAGTGTGGAAAAATTTCGTTCGAAAAGTCGGCAAATGGCAAATATTATCTAGAACGAAGTTCAATCAAGTAATAGGAGAAAGGGCAAGAATGCTTATTGTATTTTGTATGCTTCCATCATTACAGCAACCATCTCATCGATCACAGGTTTATGGTCAACACCTGGACGAGTTGCAATATCTACTCTATATATTGGATGAAATGACAGTCTGTAATTTTCACCCTGTCTTTGACCATCATAAACTATCGGACTATGACAACTGGTAAACTGAGGTTTTGGTCTACCTTCAAGGATTCTACCATCGGGATTTACGGCGATTGCATCAAGAGGTATAAAAGTTGTACCACAAAATACACCTGGGCAAGGATATTCTTCTTTAGCAGCACTATTGATAGCCATAACAATAGCATGGTTAGGAAGCATAAATTCTAGATTGGTTACCTGTTTTCCGTCTTTAGCAGCTGTTTTTTGTGCTCTTATTAAATTTACGTTCCCCATAGCTTTCAGGAATAAGAAGCACTATTTAAACTTTATGGTAGTGACATTTTTGCCCTTTCCATAATTTGCCATTTGCCGATTGAATAGAATGCCTGTTCAACGACCTGAGGGCATCAGCCCGAAAATGCAATGTGGCACGACTGAAAGGAGTGAGTTTTTTCTTCGGCTAAAATTTAAATCTCTTATTTTCCAATCCCCCACCCGACGGAAAAAGCACGAAAGGTTTTCTTTCAGAAAACAAATAGCCAAAACTTTCAGTTTTGGAGTTTAATTACTGAGATGGGGGCAGACGACGAAAAACGAAAAATTGCGAAAGCTTTAAAAAGTAGCTCTCAAATATATATGTTAAGATGAAAACAAAAATTATTTTGCCTATTGCTTTCGTAATAATTTTAGCAAGCGCTATTTTTGTATTGGCTGATAACTTTAACATAAAGTATAATGTTGCTGTTGATGAAGGTTGGAATTTATTGCAAGGTTTTGCAACTCCTGATTTGATTACTGGTGGAGAAATTACAAGCCAAGATGTTGTAGCTGTTTACGCATATTTGCCAAATGAGAATAAATATGCACGAATTTATCCAAATCCTGAAATAAAAGTTGATGATGAAGAATTACTAAATAGTGCATTTTGGGTGTATTTGAAGAAAAGTGGTTGGATTGAATATAATGTTGAAGAAGAATGGGCTTATGCTAATAATAGAAAGATGGTTGCAGGTTGGAATTTTGTTGGAATAACTTCTGATATTTTTAGATTAAAAGTTAAGGATTGGAAAGGAACTTGCAATGTTGAGAAGATTGCAGGGTATCAAAGAGGTTGGGGAGTTGTTGATACCGATGTTGACGAAAGGACTCTTGCTGACCAAGAACAAGATTTAGGAAGAGGAATGATTGTAAAAGTATCAAATGATTGCACACTCAAAGTAAATGGTGGAAGTAATGTCGCTCCACCACAGATACCTTACTAAATACAAAATGATAAAATCAAAAAGAGGAATGAGCGCATGGATATGGATTTTAATAGTCTTAATTGTTTTAGCTGTTGGGATTGGTGTTTATTTCTTATTAACTGGAGATTCTTCTCCTATTGCTAATAGTGGAAGTTCAATACCTCAACCGCCAGCACTTCCTAACTAATAACTAACTGCCCCCATCTCAAAACTCTTCTTTTTAAAAAAAAGAAGCAAAAAGCTTTTTCCGTCCCCCGCCCCATTTTGGAGATTTAAATTTCTTAACGCCGAAGAAAAAATTTCGTTGAACAGACTTTAAACGAAAAGCCATAAATATTCATTTTGTAGGTCTTAAGAAGATTATTCTTAGACGATGACTCAAAAAATTAATTGGTCTTGACATTAAAAAGTTACAGCTTAAATTTATATTTCTATTTTAATTGCTGAAATTAAGATGGCTTATTATCCGGTTGATTTAGATAAGGCCGTAGAAAGAGAGTGTAAACGGCGAAGGTATAGCTCGCGGACAACTCAAACTTATCTTTATTGGATTCACGCATTTCTTGAATTCAATAAAAAACCTCTAAATCAAACAAGCAAAAAAGAAGTAAAAGAATTTCTTTATCATTTAAGCGAAAAAGAAAAATCGGGGAATACACTTAATACTTGCCACATGGCCTTGCGTTTTCTTTTTCAAAGTGTGCTTGAGAAAAAAATGTGGATTGATATAAAATACAGCAAAGTTCCGGAGAGAATACAAAGATTTCTAACAAAAGAAGAAATGAAGAAACTTATTGGAAAAATTAAAAACTGGAAACATAGATTGATGATTGAATTTATGTATGGTGCAGGTTTAAGAGTTTCTGAGTTGATTCATATAAGAGTAAAAGATTTAATTTTAGAAAAGGGTTACGGTTTCGTGCGAAATGGAAAAGGCGGAAAGGACAGAATTATTGTAATTCCAAAAGTGGTTTGTGAAAAAGTAAAAAATTTAGTGGAAATGGAAAATTTAGACGATGAAAGTTTTTTATTTTACAGCGATGGAAAAAGAGTTTATAGTGTCAGAAGTTTACAGCAGATAATTAAAAATGCTGCGAAAAACGCCGACCTCAAAGATTGGAAGGAAATTCACCCGCACACATTAAGACATAGTTTTGCGACGCACCTAATTGAGAATAAACACGCACTCACAGAAGTTCAGGCAATGCTTGGACACAAAAGTCCAGAGACTTCTTTGATTTATGTTCATAACTCCAGCCCAGCTATGACGAACATAAAAAGTCCGCTCGATAATTTGTAAAATAAATTTCTGTTTTTAATTTTTCAACATAAACTCATGAATTTTCTTTTTAGCTTCTTCACGTTTCTTTTGATGTTCTTTCAAGAAAGAATTTATTTTTTCAATTAAAATTTTCTTAAGTTCTCCGGTCAACAATTTTCCGCTTCGGTAATCTTTCTCAATCTGCGCAAGTTTCTTGTCATCTTCCTCAAAAAACATTCTTAGATATTGGAATGAAACGTCAATATCAGGATTTCCTCCGAGTTTTCTGTGCTCTTCGATTGTTGCTCTTCCACCCGAAAATGCATATTTATTTATCTTTTTCTCTACGGTCTTTGCGTCGTCTGTTAAAAATATTACATAATCTCCTGAAGAAGACATCTTCGCTCCACCGTTAAGTGAAGGAATAAACTTTGCGTGAAGCGCGGCCGGTTTTTCGAATCCGAAACTTTCTGCAATGTCTCGCGTTAATCTTATGAATGGGTCCTGGTCTATGCCGACGGGAACGACAGTCATTTGTTTTCCTTTGTGAAATTGCGGAAATAAAATGTGCGCGGCCTGCATCGCAGGATAAAAACTCCATCCAATATTATTTTCCGGTTTTAAACCGAAAACTGCTTTTGCTTCAGAATAATTTATTTTTTTTGCGGTTTGCGCGGCATATTTGTAAATATCAGTATAGATAAAATCCTCAAAGATGAAAGTTTTCCCTGGTTTGAATCCCAATGCAATTAGGTCAATTATATTCTCTTTTGAGAATTCTAATGCCTTTTCAAAAGTTAAATCTTTTTTCACATAGAACTTTTCGTCGTCGGAAATAGGAATAAAAACCTCGCAGTTAAATTCTTCCTGCAATGATTTCGCAACGAGAAAGGGAACTAAATGACCAAGATGCATTTTTTCTGAGGGTCCTCGGCCAGTAAGAATACAAACTTTTTTCTTTTTGTCATAAGAGTCAAGCCATTTGTCGAAATCGCGATGGGAAAAATAAATTCCGCGTCTCAATAATGGATGAGATTTTTCCAAACGTTTTTTTATTTTTTCTTGAATTAATGAAGTTCCAAATTGCCTGACGAGTTTTTCGTAATCAATCTCTCCTGAAACTTCCCAGGGCGTGACTGTCATCTCTTTTACCATAGATATGTTATTGTTTTCTTGTTTATAAAATCTTCTCATTATCTAATCTATCGGATTATTATAAACTTCTAGAACTGCATCTCTTATTTCTTCGAGGGGGTTTTTTCCTTTGCGATATTTATGCGCTTCGCTAAATCCATATTGTTTACGAAGCTGTTGCCTTGATATTCCGTTATGAACATCATAAACTATTGAACATCTTATTCTATTTGTTTCCGCATCTTCTCTCAAAGAAATTTCAAAACGATCTTCTCCATTAAAACAAAATAGGCGGATACCGTTTCCGACGTAACTCTTGGCCTGAACCCCCATCCCCAAATTTTTCAGTTCTTTTTCAATCCGATCCTCGGCTATATCTGCATTCGGAATCATTATTATATTAGAACGTTTGTTTAATCTATGCAATCTCGTTGGATTGTCTGGGACGTAATCATCACGCACAGGATTAAATTTCAAACTTACTCTACTTTTCATTGTAGAACTTCTCGCATTATCTATAAAAACATTTATGTTCTGAGAAATATATGTTCTACCATATGATCGTTCACTAAGATAACATTTAAATATCATAAATTGCTTAGAATGTCATGAAAAGAGCAAGAGTGATTGTGTTGGCGTTTTTGTTGGGGATTTTTTTGGTGCAGTTTGCGTCTGCAGAAATTTTATTTTCTTCAATGAAAGATAAATATAGTCTTGGTGATACACTGACAGCAACGGTGACTGTGAGTCCGACGGTAACAAATGAAGATTATCTTCAGGTATATTTGAACTGCGGTGATAATTCTTCTTCAAAAGATTTTTACAAAGAGTTCGTAATGATTCCAACTGGCGAAAAAAAGGAAGTTAACGTCGAACTTTTGCTGACTCCTCGAGTCGTTGGCTCTTCTATAGGTGACTGTTATATTAGCGCAACATATGGTCCTGACAGCGCGAGAAGTGAAAATTTTAGAATAAGCAATATACTGATTGTAACCTTACTTTCTGAAAAAAAATCTTTTGCTCCGTCGGAAAATTTTGATTTAACTGGAACTGTTAAGAGAGAAACTTTAGATTTGCCTGATGCATTTGTGGAGATAACTGATGATAAAAATATTATTAATGTTAAAGGGTTGGTTGGCAAGGGCGAGTTTTCTGTTCCGGTTGTTTTTCCTGACGATACTGCTGCCGGGAGTTATGTTTTGAATGGCCATGTTTATGAAAAAGATTCTAGAGGTTTTGTTACGAACACCGGAAATGCGTCGATGACGGTCGTTGTTATTCAGGTTCCACGACGAGTCGACGTGACGCTTAACAATCAAGAAATAAAACCGGGAGATATTATTGAGTTCAAGGGTTCTATATATGATCAGACTGATTTGCCGATGGCTGGAGAGTTGACTTATTCAATTAAAGATAAGAATGGTTATATTAGAGAGTTGAACGTTACGAATACCGACGGAACGATTAGATTTAATGTTTCAAAGAATGAGTTGCCTGGTGTTTGGACTGTGGAGATGGATCATGAAAATATTTCGAATTCAAGAATTTTGAATATTTTAGTTAATCAGGAAATTAGAATGGATTTGGCTAATGATAGTTTGGTTATAACAAATGTCGGAAATGTTCCATACAATAAGTCAGTTTCGTTTAATATTGGAAATAAAACATTTGAGAAATTTGTTTTTCTCGAATTGGGACAGTCAAAACAAGTTTATCTTACTGCGCCGGAGGGAAGTTATGATGTTTTTGTCGACGACGGCAAGACCTCGGTTAATGGGAAGGGAATTTCTTTAACTGGCGATGCAATTGGAGTTTCAGATTCAAAGAATAAACCTTTGCTTGAGAGCGCGGGTTTTGTTTATGTTTGGGTTTTCATTCTTTTGGTTTTGATATTGACCGCGGTTATTGTTTATTTGAGAATAAGAAAACAGCCGTTCAGAATAAAAAAGAGTTTTAATTTTGGTGGAGGTCGGCATGGCGGAGATGATGACTTCAAGGCAGTTGGAATAATGTCAAAGCCTCGACAACTTCATGAGGAATTGAATGCTGTAACGGGGGATAAAATTGACCGAGCGGTTCCTGGATTTGTTAACGATGGAACTAAACAAGAAGTTGGATTGGTTGCTCTTGAAATTAAGAATTACGATGCTATGAAAAGAAAAAGAAGCGCGGCTTTGGAAGAATTGAATTCAATCATTGATAAGGTTAAAGATCATCATTCTGTTGGATATTCTGCTGATAATTTTGTGTTCTATCTTTATGCTCCGACGGTTACGAAGAATTTGAAGAATGCCGTTCCGGCAGTTAAATTAGCGACGAGACTTGAAAGAGAAATTAATGAATATAATAAAATGCATCAAGACAGAATTGAATTTGGAATAGGTGTACACTCGGGGGAGATAATTGCAAAGAAGGACGGAAGGAATTTGAGGTTCACTGCTATAGGAAGCACAATCGTGTATGCGAAAAAGGTTGCACACATGGCCGACGGCGCGGTTTATATTTCAGAAAAGATTCAGAAATTGGCGATGCCAGAAGTAAAAGCAAAAGAAGTTGAGACTGGAAGCTATGGCGGACCAAAGATTTACAGCGTAGGAAATGTTGTTGACCGTGATAAAAATACTAAGTTCTTAAGCGATTTTCAAGAAAGAAATTACGGAAGAAAATATTAAATTGAGTTTGCGATTCCGTGCCTTACATCTGGATTTGTTTTTTCAAAACCTGCTATGAACTCGTCTAAGTCTTTTTGTTTTTTTGAAAGTTTTCGCTTTATGTTGAATTTTAATTTTTTGATAGTACAGTAAATTTTTATTTCGTCGTCGGAAAGCTCGATTAAAGGAGCTAAATTATTTTTTTCATTTTTTGATTTTGGTTTTTGCTTATATATTAAATTACTCATAATATCTAATGATAAATCATTAAGATTTTTTACAATTAGTTTCTTTTTTTGAGAATTTTCAACATGAATTGGCGAGATAATATTCTGAATTATTTTAGAACGAATGTCTTTTTTTTCTATTTGAATGTTGTTTGTGAGACCACCTTGTTTTCTAATCGTTGCAAGAATTTTTCTTTCAAAATAATCGACGAAACAATTCGTGCAGAGCTGACGCTGGTTTGTGAATTTCCAGACGGGATGACTTGAACATGTTTTGCAGGACATAAATGAAAGAGAAAAGGAAGATTTATAAAATAAACTCTTGACGTGAAATCATGAGACAATTAAGTACAAAAACATTAATGCATTTATACAGAACATTTAGAATGATAAATGGATATCGTCCTAGCGTAGCTGATAAGCTTCTTCTTAGAAAACAAGCCGAAAGAGAAGAAGAAGGATTTGAATACACGACGGTGGTAGAAGAATTCTTGGAGAGTTACTTTCCTAATCCGAGAAAATTAAAAGATGTACCGGCGGATTTATGGGCAAGAGAGAGTATCTTCGGATAAATTTATATCAAAAATCGTCTCTCGAAATCATACAATAGCTTTTCATCCTTGAGCTGTCGGCTAAGTTTTCGGTATAATAAACACGCGAAACATTTTCCGCAAGAATAAATGTGGTTTTTTTCAAGATTTTTTAGCGGGACTGAATTATTGTGCACGCCTTCGTTGAATAGGACGAATTTGTCGAGCTGTTGCGCAAAATCGTGGACATCTATTTTTCCCGTTTTATCAGATAGCCATTTACTTATTTGGCCGGCCATCAAAAAGGGATCAGAAGCATTGGATAAAATTTGTTTAGTCATTTTAGAATCATCCTCTGCAAACACCGCGAAAAATTAAGTGGTGTTTACAGTTCGGGGTATGTTGTAGTTTTATTACAAAAACCGATGAACGTGCAACTAGCGCACACTCTTACAGAGATAGTTTGCCAGTTATGTTCGTTCATATTTTAATCAATGCTTTGAGGTTTAAATAACTTATTATGATTTGGTATAATCTTTGAAAGTTATAGTGTTATTTTATAGTTACTACAAAAGGAAAGATTTATATAGTATTTATACTACCATATAGTAACAAAAATTGGTACATAAAATGGCTACAGTACAATTATTTACAGGACTTGCAGGAGACATTCAGGAAGCAATGGATCGAAGAAAGTTAGGTGGAGCTGGAGCTATTAACTCATATGATATTAAAAATTGTTCTGCGCTTAGACGAGCTAAAGGGTTTTTAGGTTGCCAGTATGGCCCAGAATGTCTTGATTGTGAAAATTACAAAAGAAACTCTGGAGGTTCAAGATAAAATGAGTGGCCAAATAAATATTGATTATAGCGTTGCAGGAGTTGTTGAGGGTCGAGATAATTCATGCTCTTTAGTTCATTCTAGTTTAGGAAGGCCTCTGTATGTTGATGGAGTACTTCAGCCAGGAACAAGGGTAAGAGTTCCTTTAGATGAAATGAAACGAATAGAGGGAGATACGTATATTGCGGAAAATTTTTCTGTTGAGGCGAAATAAATTGCTCAATGGAAACTAACTGAAATCAATATAAATCTTTAAAAATAAAAATATAATTAGAATAAACATGGCAAAAACATTAAACACATTTACGAAAATCACGTTTCATTATAAAGATAATAAGAGAAAAGATAAAAGTGAAGAGATAATTTATCCCGGACAGTTGTTGGAATTTAAGGAAAATGATTCCATAAGAGTAATTAACGCGGATAGAAGACAACCTGTGCCCGCGGGATTATATTTTATAAGAGAAAATACAAGAAGTCATTCAATGAATTTAACTCGTGAAAGGGATGATTCTTTACAAAGAGATTACGATGCACACTGGGTATCTGAATAATTTTTAATATACACTTTCTACAACAAACAATTTAAACGTGAAGACTTTCGAGTTTTATGGCAGTTTATTCACATTCAAAACTCGGAACGTTCGAGCAGTGCAAGTTCAAATACAAACTTCGTTATGTTGATAAGATTAAGCCTCTGCTTGGTAAAAATATAGAGGGTTTTCTTGGAGAGTGTGTGCATAAGACTTTGGAATGGCTTTACGGAGTTATGAAAGATAAAAGCGCAAAAATGCCTCAGCTCGATGATGTTATACTTTATTATTCTGAATTCTGGAGAGATAACTGGCAAAAAGATATTCGCGTCGTAAAACAAACGCGGACGACGGAAGACTATTTTAATTTTGGAATTAAATTCTTGATTGACTACTATCAAAAGTTCAAACCGTTTGACCAAAATGTTTTGGCATTGGAAAAGAAAATAGAAATCGATATTCTGAAGGACGGAAAATATTCTATCGTCGGGTATATTGACCGACTGGATTTTAATGAAGAGACAAATAGTTATGAGATTCATGACTACAAAACGGCGGGCTCGCTGAAAACGCAGGAAGAACTTGAAGCGGACCGGCAGCTTGCGCTTTATTCTCTGGCAATTCGCGAAGAGTTCGGCGTTGACAAAGATATTTGTTTAATCTGGCATTATTTAGACTTCGATAAAGATTTTTGCTTGAATAAGACGGAAGCGCAACTGCAAAAGTTGCGCGAAGATATTGTTAAATTAATTGATGGGATAGAAAAATGCGAGGCTTTTCCGACGGAGCCGAGCGTGTTGTGCAACTGGTGTGAATATCGAGCGCAATGTCCGTTATATGAGTATGAATATAAGAAGGAAGAATTACAGAGAAATTTAGTTGACTTG
>Ga0247841_10013594_pt1 | contig 10364 bp, 9 predicted proteins | sample LaCruzMarch2015__2_FD_192410 | JGI IMG/M metagenome (GOLD analysis project Ga0247841, IMG submission 192410) | Freshwater microbial communities from meromictic Lake La Cruz, Castile-La Mancha, Spain - LaCruzMarch2015_18m | ecosystem: Environmental > Aquatic > Freshwater > Lake | place: Spain...
AATTAATGAACCGTATTTTCTATATCTAGGTCGTATAGAGTTAAAAAAGAATGTTGTCGGCATTATTGAGGCATTTGAAATGCTAAATACGAAATACGAAATACGAAATACGAAATTAGTTTTAGCTGGAGGGGCGGGATACGGATGGGAAAGTGTAAAGTTAAAGGTGAAAAGTTTAAAATGTAAAGAAGATGTTATTTTTACAGGACACATAGAGGGAGAGAGGAAATGGGAATTACTGCGAAACGCTACGGCCTTAGTTTTTCCATCATTTTATGAAGGATTTGGGTTGCCAATATTGGAAGCGCAGTCGGTCGGAGTGCCGGTGATAACAAGCAAGGGATCGAGCATGGAAGAAATAACTACCTTAATGAAAAATGAAAAACGAAAAAGGAAAAACAACAATGAAAAATGTAAAACTTATAGTGCGTTGTTGGTGGACCCGAATAAGCCAGAAGAAATTGCGAGTGCGATGGATAAAATTATTAGCGATGATAAGTTGCGCAAGGATTTGATTCAGGCAGGATATGAGAATGTGAAGAGATTTAGCTGGGAGAAGACAGCGCGAAAAACACTAAGTGTTTTAAATTTCTAATTTCTAATTTCTAATTTCTAATCAATTTTTAATGATCAATGACCAATGGCAGAGCAAATAATTGGAGCTTGGGATTTGATTAGATAAAAATTTATAGGACTAATAGGACATATAAGTCTAATAGACCCATAGAGCTGATTTGTGAGATTTGTGTTCGGATTTGTGTGGATTAGCGTTTTTTATGAAAGTAGCTTTGGCTCATGATTTTTTAATAAAATGGGGAGGGGCAGAGAAGGTTCTTTTTGATTTGCATAAAATTTTTCCTGAAGCGCCAATATATACGCTATTTTATAATAAAAAGTTTGTTCAGGATCGTTTCCCTAACGCCAAAATTAATACTTCTGGTCTTCAGAGGAAATACAATTTGTTTAGAAGAAGTTATCGCTGGCTTTTGCCATGGATGCCATTAGCAACGGAGTCAATGGATTTTTCTAGTTATGACCTGGTAATTTCTTCAAGCTCAGCTTTTTTAAGGGGGATTATTGTTCCTGTAAAAACCAAACACATTTGCTATATGCACACACCAACAAGATGGGCTTGGCAGGACCGCCCCTTGGCGACCTCGCTTAGGATGAATCTTGTTAAACGACTCTATATCCATCTATATCGTTTATGGGATTTTGACGCAGCGCAGAGGCCGGATATGCTCATAGCTAACTCAAAATATACAGCACAGAGAATAGAAAAATACTACAAAAGAAGAGCAAGGATAGTGTATCCGGGGGTAGAAAGAATTTCTAATTCCCAATTTCTAATTTCTAATCAATTCCCAATTTCTAATGACAAAATTCAAACTTCCAACTTCAAACTTCCAACTTCCAAATACTTCGTTGTTGTTAGTCGGTTGAGCGCTTATAAGAAGATTGACTTAATCGTAGAGGCATTTAAGGATTTGCCGTTTAATTTAGTGATTGTTGGCGATGGAATTGAATTGCGAAGGATGAAGTCTGAAGTAAGAAGCAGGAAGTTAGAAGATAGAATATTTTTTACTGGATTTATAAAGGACAAGGTGATAATAGCGAAATTGATTGAAAATAGCATAGCATTGATTCATTTAACCGAAGAAGATTTTGGAATCTGTATGGCAGAAGCGCTAGTCTTGGGAAAACCAGTTATCGGGTTTGAAAAAGGGGGGGCGAGGGAAATTATAAAAAAAGGATACAACGGCGAATTAATAGGCGGAAAAAATAACAAGGAAATTACAAACAACCTGAAAAATACAGTAAAAAAGCTGGCATTAAACGAAAAAAAGTATATTATTAGCATAGGAAAAGAAAACAACGGAATATTTTCAGGAGAAAAATTTACCAAAGCCATTATCAATCTTACAAAAACAACGATTAATACTTAATTAAATCCTGAAACTCTTTTTTTGTTTTATGGAAAAACTATATGATTTTATAAAGAAAAGCATTGACCAAGAAAGACTTTCTCATAGCTATCTTTTTGTTTCGCAAGAGATTTTATCAATAAATGACGCATTGGATAAGATTAGTGCTCTTATTATGGGTATTGATAATGAAGATTTTTTTGGGAGAGCAATGTTGTCAGAAAGAGTAATAATAGGGGATGCTACTGATCAGGTTATTGAACGAAAAGAGATTACAAAAATCTTGGATTTTTCCAAATTAAAACCTATTTTTAGCAAGCGCAGACTAGTGATTATTAAAAATGTTCACTTGTTGACCTTGCCAGCGGCCAATAATTTGCTTAAAATTGTTGAAGAGCCACCAGCTCATGTTGTTTTTTTTCTCATCACAAATCGTCCGGATCTATTAATAAAGACAATTATTTCTCGTTGTACAATCATTAAGGATCCTAAGCATTTGAGCAATCATGGTAAATTGTACGACAAAGGAACATTTCGCGATCTTCATAAATCCAATCTTAATAAAAGGTTTTTATTAGCAGAACAGTTGAGCAAAGAAGACGAAAATAAAATAAAAAGCTATTTAGATGGATGGCTTTTGTATCTTTTTGGTAATTTGGTGAATGAAGCAAAAAACACTAAACAAAAAAATGATATAAAGTTAATAGAAGAAATAAGAAAGGCCAAAAGAAAGATAGAAACCACCTATATTAATCCGCGCTTGATGCTTGAGCGATTATTTATTAAAATTGATAGTTCTAGTAATTAATTTGTATTACTATACCTATGGAGAAACATTTTGATACTTTGACTCAAGAATTCAAAAAAACTATAGAACATCTCAAGGCTGAGTTGGCCAAGGTTCATACAGGGAGAGCAAGTGCGGGCCTAATAGAAGATCTTAGCGTTGATTATTATGGTGCTCGTATGCCTCTTAAATCTCTAGCGTCAATTACTGTTACAGCCCCCAAAGAAATAAAAGTAGAAGTGTGGGATCAGAATGCCATTAAGTCCGTTTCTGACGCTCTTACAAAGACCTCTCTGGGTTCTCTGCCTCAAGTAGAGGGTCGGGTTATTAGAATCAATTTACCAACAATGACAGGAGAAACTAGGGAAAAGATGATTAAGGCTGTTCGCGACATAATGGAAAAATCAAAAATTTCATTAAGACAAGGCAGGGAAAAAACATGGGATGATATTCAAAAATTAGAACGAGATGGAGAGATTAGAGAGGACGATAAGTTTCGCTTCAGAGATAGAATTCAGGAACTAATAGATGATTATAGTAAAAAAATAGAGGAAATTGGAAAGGGAAAAGAAGAAGAGTTGAGAACATAAAATAGAATTTCTAATTTCTAATGACTAATTTCTAATCAATGCTTAATGCTTCAAATGACTAATGCCTGAAGAATTCTTATCTTAAAACTTTTTAGACATTTAGAGGTTGGGTATTATTTAGTAATTAGAAATTAGATATTAGAAATTATTAACTTATATGGTTATTATTTTGGTTATTGTTTTATTAAGTCTATTAATATTAGTCCATGAAATGGGTCATTTTTTTAGTGCAAAAAAGATTGGAATTAGAGTTGATGAATTTGGAATTGGCTATCCGCCAAGAATTATAGGGTTTTGGTGGGATAAGAAGGAAAAGAAAATAAAAATTATTTTTGGTTTTAAAGAGTTATTTAAATCGCTGAACCACGCAGATCAAAACTCCGAACTACGCCAAAAGATCAGCGTAAATCAGCGACAATATCAGCGTAAATCAGCGTTTAGTACGATTTATTCTCTTAACCTTATTCCTTTTGGGGGATTTGTGAAAATTTTTGGAGAAAATAGAGACACTGGTAAAAAAACAAAAATCAATAAAAAATCCTTTGAGGCGCAAGGCGCAATAAAAAAATCATTTGTGATATTGAGCGGGGTGTTTGCGAATTTTTTATTTGCTATATTATTGCTGAGCATTATGTTTTTTATCGGGGCTCCAGTAGTGATGGATGAAGGTCAAAAAGTTACGGCCAGAAACGAAGGAGTTGTTATTTCTGAGGTAATAGCAGGATCACCGGCCAGCAGCGTTGGTCTTCAGATGGGTGACAAGATATCTAAAATAAAAACCAAAGATGGAATTATAGAAATAAAGGAAGTCGAGCAAGTGCAGAAAACCATAGATAATTATAAAGGAGAAAGAATTGTGATTACGATTATTAGAAACAATGATTTATTGGATATTGAGATTACTCCTCGCGTTAAATATCCCGAAGGAGAGGGGCCAACTGGAGTGACTTTGTTTAAGACAGGCATTGTCAGTTATCCTTGGTACGAAGCTATCTGGAAAAGCATTGTCTATTCGTTTAATTTATTGGGAATGATGGTGGTTGGTTTTTTTACGATTATTAAAGATCTTATTACGGAAGGAAAGGTTACGACACAAGTCGTTGGTCCCGTAGGTATTTTTAAACTTACCAGTCAAGCAGCTCATCTTGGCATAGCCTATCTATTGCACTTCGGGGCTATTATTTCCCTTAACCTTATGATTCTTAATATATTTCCTTTTCCTGCATTAGACGGTGGAAAATTTCTTTTTATTATTATTGAGAAAATTAAAGGTTCTCCGATCAATGCCAAAGTTGAAAAAATTGCCAATTCTATCGGATTTTCCCTATTGATTTTGTTGATGATAGTGATTACAGCGAAGGATATTGCAAAACTTTTTTAGTATTTTTAATTTTTTGACCATGTTACAATCAAAACTTTTCTACAAAACAACTAAAGATTCCAATAGGACAGAAGATAGTCGCGGAACTAAATTATTGCTGCAGGGTGACTATATTGAGCGCTTGGCTTCGGGAATTTACAGTTTTTTGCCACTCGGCTGGCGTGTGGTAAAAAAAATCACAGACATTATTAGAAAAGAAATGGAAGTAATAGGTGCGCAGGAGGTTCTTTTGCCAACATTGCAACCCAAGAGCATCTGGGAAGAGTCTGGCAGATGGAATGCAATGGAACCGCCATTGTTTAAAATAAAAGATCAGCATGACAAAGAATTTGCCCTAGGACCAACTCACGAAGAAGTTATTACGGGACTTGCAAAAGGCCGCATCCATTCTTATAGAGATCTTCCCGTTGCTCTTTTCCAAATCCAGACAAAATTTCGCAATGAAGTCCGATCAACCGGGGGGCTTCTCAGAACAAGAGAATTTAGCATGAAAGATCTTTATAGCTTTCACTCAGAAGAAAAAGACTTAAAAGTTTATTATAATAAAGTTGCAAACGCTTATAAAAATATTTTTAAAGCTCTTGATCTAAATGTCCTAATGATTGACGCTATGTCAGGGAGTATTGGCGGCGAAACATCTCATGAATTTATGGTTCCATCACCACAGGGCGAAGATAAGGTTTATTACTGCGAAAAATGCGAGATTGGTTTCAGCGAAGAATATTTGAAAACAAAGAAACAGACAGGCGAGTCACTAGAATGCGAAAAATGCCACGGTGTTTTGGAAATGAAATCTTGTATAGAATGTGGTCATATTTTTAATTTAGGAAGCAAATATTCAACAAGTATGGGTTTGGAATTTCTTGATAATTCAGGCAAGAAAAACTTTGTTTTAATGGGATGCTATGGTATCGGGATAGGCAGGCTTTTGTCCACTGTAGCGGAGGTTTGTAGCAACGAACGCGGCATTATTTGGCCGAAGTCTATCGCGCCATTCCAAATACATATAATTAATCTAAATCTTAAAGACGATGAGTCAAAGAAAAAGATAGAACAGCTCTATCAAGACATCAAGAACATAGAGAAAAATACTCTTTATGACGAAAGACAAGGGATAAGCGCAGGAGAAAAACTTATCGAAGCAGACTTAATAGGTTCGCCAATTAAGATTATATGTAGCGAAAAAACGATCAAAGAAGGAAAAGTAGAAGTTAGGGAAAGGAGTAAAAATGACATACGATTGGTTAATCTAAGTGAAGTAACGGGGGAGATTAGTAAATATTTATGATATGAATGGATATTCGTTGATATTATTTGATACTAATTGATTACTTATATTTATTTTCATGTAAAATATGATTGTTGTAGATGGCAATAAAATAGCTAATAAAATTGTCGAGGACATAAAAAAGCAAAATATCCATCATCAGCATCCAATAAGACTAGCCGTAGTCCAAGTTGGTGATGATAAAGTAAGCTCGCTTTTTATTAATAAAAAGAAAAAAGTTGCCCAAGAAATGGGGATTGATTTTGAACTTTTCTGTTTTAATGGAAAAGTTTCTAATAGAAATTTACGCCATTCTATTCAAGAAATTGCCAAAGATGGTCGCTATCATGGCATTCTTGTACAACTTCCATTACCAGAACAGTTAAATACACAATATATTCTTGACGCAGTTCCCCCAGAGAAAGATGTCGATGTTTTATCTTCTAGGTTATTAGGAAAATTCTATACAGGGAAAAGTTCTATTTACCCTCCTGTTGTTAGCGCCATATTGAATATTCTTGATCAATATGATATAAAGATTGCAGCCAAAACAGTGGTTGTAGTTGGGGGAGGAAGATTAGTGGGAAAACCCATATCAATCGCATTAATGAAAGAGAAGGCGACAGTTATCATTCTTAACTCTTTTACAAAATCTATTAAAGATTTTATTAGTCTTGGAGATGTTGTAATATCTGCTGCTGGGAAACCGAACTTAATTACCAGCGATATGTTCAAAAAAGGAGCAGTTGTCATAGATGCTGGACTTAGTGTAGAAAAGTCATCATCTGGAAAACATCTTTTTAAAGGAGATGTGGTAGAAGATAAAAATCTTAGCAAAAAGATTAGTCTGTTAGTGCCTGCTGTGGGTGGACTTGGTCCTATTACCGTTGTTATGGTAATGAAAAATTTGTTTAAATTAGCCAAGGGCTAGTTTTTAATATTATGTAATATTATGATTAAATATCTTACACAAGAAGGACACAGTAAACTTAAAGAAGAAATCAAGATTTATCTTGAAAGAAGGTCTCAAATTGCGCGAAGAATTGAGGAGGCAAAAGCGCTAGGAGATCTTTCGGAAAATGCAGACTACATAAAATCAAAAGAAGAACAGGCTTTCAATGAAGGGAAAATTAGAGAAATTGAAAATATGCTAACATCTGCAGAGTTAATAAAGGAAAACAGCAATAACTGTGTGGTTGGCATGAATTCATCCGTGAAATTTAAAGACAGAGAAGGCAAGGCCCATGAATATAAAATTGTTGGTTCTGGCGAATCAGACCCATTATCGGGACGAATTTCTTATGAAACGCCATTGGGCAAACAGTTCCTTGGTAAAAAAGTTGGAGAGGCAATTGAAGTAAATACGCCTTCTGGAAAAAAGATTTATAAAATTATGGAGATTAATTAAAATAATTAGAGAGAATTAATTAAACATGCCTATCAATGAAATACGAAAAATTCGTATAAATAAACTAAATATTTTAAAGAAAAATAACATTGATCCGTATCCCATAAAAAGCGAAAAGGACCATATATTGGATCAGGTTATTCAAAAATCAGAGATTTTTCTAAAAAGCAAGGAAAGCGTTGTTGTTGCGGGAAGAATTATGAGTATTAGGGGTCATGGCGGATCAAGTTTTTTGAACATAGAAGATGAATCAAATAAACTTCAATTATTTTTCAGAAAAGATATTTTGGGAGAAAAGGAATTTGATTTGTTTCAAGAAACTCTTGACATTGGCGATTTTATAGAAATAGAGGGATGTCTTTTTTTAACAAAAACAGGCGAAATTACTCTTGAAGCAAAAAAATGGAGAATTTTATCAAAAAGTATAAGACCATTACCAGATAAGTGGCATGGACTAAAAAACGAAGAATTGAAACTAAGAAAGCGCTACTTAGAATTAATAGAAAATAAAGAGTTTAAAAAAAGAATTGAGTTTCGTTCCAAACTAATCGGTCTCTTGCGTGATTTTATGAGAAGCGAGGGTTTTATGGAAGTTGAAACGCCGATTCTCCAAAATCAGGCCGGAGGAGCTTTGGCAAAACCATTTGAGACTAAATTGAACGCTCTTAACATAGGTCTTTACCTAAGAATTGCGCCAGAGCTTTATTTAAAACGCTTAATTATCGGGGGATTTGAGAAAATCTTTGAATTGGGTAAAAGTTTCCGCAACGAAGGAATGGATCATTCCCATAATCCAGAATTTACCAGTATGGAATTTTATTGGGCTTACCGTGACCATGAACAAATTATGGAATTTACTGAAAAGATGTTCAGAAAAATCATCAATGACCTTCCCGGATGTAACGAGTTAAATTTTAGCCACTATTTTGAAAAAAGTTTACCTAGATTAGAATACAAAAAAATTATTAAGGATTTTACAGGTATTGATAGTGACTTGGTGACGAAAACAGAGACGGAGAATTACTTAAGAGATAATGGTGTTAAAGATATTAAAGAGGGAGATAAATGGACAACGATAGACGAGGTTTATAAAAAGATGTGTTTACCTCAAATTGATTACCCGTTTTTTCTCGTTAATCACCCCTTAAATCTTTCTCCATTAGCCAAGGAAAACAGTAAAGACAAAGCAGGGAATACAGCAGCTCGTTTTCAATTAATTATTAATAAGATGGAAATAGTGAATGCGTATGCAGAGTTAAATGATCCTCTTGATCAAAAGAATCGCTTTACCGTTCAGCAGGAAAGAATTAAAGAAGGTGAGCACGAGGCGCATTCTTGCGACAATGATTTTGTTGAGGCCTTAGAATACGGTATGCCGCCGACAGCGGGGTGGGGGATGGGCGTAGATAGATTAATGATGCTTCTTACTAATGTTGATAGCATCAAAGAAGTCATAACATTTCCTCTTATTAGACCCAAGGCGATTAAAAAAAACCAAAAACATGCTTGATATAAATTTTATAAGAGAAAATAAAAAAATAGTAACTGATAATCTAAAAAAGAGAAAAACCAACATTGATCTTGAGAAATTTTTGCTTCTTGATAATAATCGCAGAGAACTTATTCTAAAGATAGAGGAATTAAGGAAACAAAAAAACGAGATTTCTAGTAAGGGGTCTGATATTGATATAAATAAAGCAAGAGCAGTCAAGCAAAAATTGAGCAATCTTGAGCCCGAACTAAAAAACATTGAGCAAGAATTACAAAAACAACTTCTTTTATTTCCCAATATTTCCGATCCTGAAGTACCAGAAGGAGAAAGCGAAGCTGATAATAAAGTGATTCGAGATTGGGGAAGTCCTAAAAAATTTGATTTTCCGATCAAAGACCATGTAGAGATAGGAAAGAAATTAGACATTATTGATATTGAAAGAGGAGCAAAAATTTCTGGATCTGGTTTTTATTATTTGAAGAACGAAGGGGCGCTATTAGAAATGGCTCTGATTAATTTTGCAATTAACAAACTTAGAAATAAAGGATTTACTTTTTTAATTACTCCAGACTTGGTCAAAGAGAGGTCAATGATAGGGACCGGTTTCTTCCCCACAGAAGAGAGCGAGGTGTATAAGATGGACAAGGACGATTTGTATTTAGTTGGGACATCAGAAGTTGCCCTAGTGTCATATCATAGCGACGAAATTTTAGAAGAGGAAAAATTACCACTATTCTATGCTGGTTTTTCTTCATGTTTTAGGCGAGAAGCAGGCTCTTACGGAAAAGACTCAAAGGGATTATTTCGTGTTCACCAATTCAATAAAGTTGAGATGGTAGTTTTGTCAAAACCGGAACAATCGGAAGAAATTCATCAAAAATTGGTTAAAATAAGCGAGGAAATCCTTCAAGAACTAAAATTACCCTATCAAGTAGTAATTAATTGCTTGGGCGATTTGGGGGTACCAAACAAAAAAAGATATGACATTAATACATGGATGCCATCATGGAATAATTACCGAGAAACTCATTCTGCTTCTAATGATGGCGATTTTCAGTCAAGGCGCTTGAATATTCGTTATCGAAATGATAAAGGAGAAATTAGTTTTTGTCATACATTAAATAATACAGCTGTAGCAAGCCCAAGGCTCTTGGTGGCACTGATAGAAAATTACCAAAATCAGGATGGCTCAATCACGGTTCCAGAAATACTTTATCCTTATGTAAACTTTAAGGAAGTCAGGATTACTAACTATGACAAAGAGAAAATCAAAAAAGTTTCAGGAAAAAAATAACATCGGTGTTTATAGCCTAAAAAAAGACAAAAACAGGCCTTGTAAGAAAAAATCCTGTTGTGATGACTATCGTTTATTTTCAGTTGTTGTTTTGTTGCTTTTAATTGGGTTTTTGTTGTCTTTGGAAACCAGAATAATATCAGAAAAACTGTCTGAATTCCTAACAGTCAAATCATTAGCGAACATTTCTGAAACGGGAGAAATTAAAAATTTCATTAAT
>Ga0247841_10013600_pt1 | contig 10360 bp, 13 predicted proteins | sample LaCruzMarch2015__2_FD_192410 | JGI IMG/M metagenome (GOLD analysis project Ga0247841, IMG submission 192410) | Freshwater microbial communities from meromictic Lake La Cruz, Castile-La Mancha, Spain - LaCruzMarch2015_18m | ecosystem: Environmental > Aquatic > Freshwater > Lake | place: Spain...
TAAACTATAGTTTAAAAAGAAAAAATTAGGATTATTATTACTTTGCAGCCGCTCAATCATCGTTCTATATGCGCCATCTACAATCTTGTTTCCGATAGAATCCTTTTTACTCTTTAGCTCAAATTCTTCTTTACAATCTAAACAATAAAAATCAGCAACGGGCCTATTATTTTCGTAATGTTTAATGTCGCGACCGCAGGCGGGACAAAAGATTTCGCGGTTTACCCAATCTTCCGCCATTACACGAATTTTTTGAGAAACACTGTGGTATGACTGCGCAATCCGTTTATTAAATGCTAATTTCATTTATAAAATTGCTCCTTATAAAACAAAAAAACCTCCGCCTTTTAAGCGAAGGTTTAATTATTTTCATATGTCAGCTTTCTCTTCAAAAGACACCACATTAGATTGTCAGCTCTTTTGTAACCATAATTACTTAATCAAGTTAATAAAGCTACAGGGACAGTCCCCATTCGGGGACAGTCCCTGTAGCTTACTTCTTTTTCTTATCTTTGCCTAAAATATCCTTTAACTCCACCATAAATTGCCCCACATCTTTAAACTGCCGGTACACCGAGGCAAAACGCACATAGGCTACATCATCAATTAATTTTAGTTTCTCCATGACCAACTCACCGATCCGGCTGGCTTGCACTTCCCGATCACTTTTTTTCTGGATAGAATGCTCAACCTGCGTGACCACATCCTCCATTTTCTCCACGCTCACCGGCCTCTTCTCGCAAGCCCGGATAATTCCGGCTAAAACTTTTTTACGATCCCAAGCTTCACGCCGCCCATCTTTCTTAATCACCAATAAAGAAACCTCTTCCACATATTCATAGGTAGTAAACCGCTTGCCGCACTTTAAACATTCTCTTCTGCGCCTAACGGCGGACTCCTCGGCGGTAGCGCGAGAATCCACTACCTTATCTTCTTTACATCCACAAGACGGGCAACGCATTTTATAATTTCCTTATTTTTATTTTAGCTTCTTTTAAAAAATCCATCGCCATTTTATCCGGATAGCCTTCGGTAATTACAATCTCTTTAATTCCGGCGTTAATCAACATTTTTGCACAGATCACGCACGGCTGGGTTGTAGCGTATAACGTAGCACCTTTAACGCTTATTCCATGCAGAGATGCCTGAATAAGCGCATTCTGCTCGGCATGCAAAGCGCGGCATAATTCATGGCGTTCTCCCGAAGGAATTTTTAATTTTAAGCGCAAGCAACCGATTTCCACACAGTGTTTTAAACCGCTGGGCGCCCCATTATAACCGGTAGCCAGGATTCTTTTCTCTCTAACTAAAACTGCTCCCACGCTACGGCGCAAACAGGTAGAGCGCTTAGCCACTAACCCTGCCATCTCTAAAAAATATTCATCCCAAGTAGGACGTTTGTGTACAAGAGTTTTCTTCTTCATTTTATTTTAATAGCTCCGTATATAATGGAAACTTCTTAGTTAAATCAATTACTTGTTTTCTCACATGCGCTAATTTCTCCTGATTGGCCGGATTCTCCAGCGCATCATTAATTAACCCGGCAATTTGAACCATCTGGGCCTCTTTCATTTTACGGGTACTTACCGCCGGAGTACCCAGCCGGATTCCACTGGTGACAGTCGGACTCTTTAAATCAAAGGGAATAAGATTCTTATTCACCGTAATATTAACTTCCCCCAAGATTTTTGAAGCATCCGCGCCAGAGACATTCTTGGCATTTAAATCTACCAACATTAAATGCGTATCCGTGCCTCCGGAAACAATGCGAAAACCTTTTTTCTCTAAGGCTGCGGCTAACTCTACAGCATTTTTAAGTAATTGCATTTGATACTGTTTAAATTCACTGGTCAAGGCCTCGCCAAAAGCTACCGCTTTAGCGGCAATAACATGCATTAATGGCCCACCCTGAATTCCGGGAAAAATCTGGCTATCAATTTTTTTGGCAAACTCTTTTTTACAGAGGATAAACCCGCCGCGCGGGCCGCGTAAAGTCTTATGTGTTGTGGAGCTAACAAACTCCGCATAAGGCACCGGAGATGGATGCAAACCCGCGGCTACTAAACCCGCAATATGCGCCATATCCACAAATAAATACGCTCCCACGGTATCGGCAATCTGACGGAATTTTTTAAAATCAATCGTCCGGGGATAGGCCGAGGCCCCGGCCAAAATCATTTTAGGTTTATGTAGTTTAGCTAATTCCATGATGGCATCATAATCTAAGCTTTCCGTTTTTTTATCGACGCCATAGCCAACCATCTTAAAAAGCTTACCCGAAAAATTATGCGGATGGCCATGTGTAAGATGCCCTCCGGCGGATAAATCCATCGCCAACACCGTATCTCCCGGATTAATCGCCGCAAAATATACGGCCATATTCGCCTGCGAACCGGAATGCGGCTGAACATTAACATGCTCTGCGCCAAAAATGCTTTTAGCCCGCTCAATCGCTAAGCTTTCCACAATATCCACATATTCGCATCCGCCATACCAACGTTTACCAGGATACCCTTCCGCATATTTATTGGTTAACACTGATCCCTGTGCCTCTAAAACCGCTAAGGAAGCAAAATTCTCCGAGGCGATCAGCTCCAAATTATCATTCTGACGGCCTATTTCTTTTTGAATCGCTGCGAAAATCTCCGGGTCTGTTTCTTTTAAATGTTTCACTTTGCAGTACTCCTTATTTTTTTATCGATCTGGTTAATTAATTTTATTCTCCTTAAATGTCTGCCCCCTAAAAACTTAGTATTTAGCCAGGCGGTGACCATTCTCTTAGCTAAATCCGCTTTTACAAATCCTGAACCCATAACCAAAACATTACTATCATTATGCTGACGGCTAAGTTTAGTAATCTTAAGGCTATCGCAAAGTGCAGCGCGCACCCCCGGCCATCTATTGGCCACAATCGAGTTGCCAATTCCACTTTTACAGATGAGTATGCCGCGTTTAAATTTACCTGAAGAAATGTTTCTCGCTAATTCGTAAGCATACAACGGATAGTCGCAACGCTCTGAAGAATACGTGCCTAAATCTTTTACGCTAATTGCCTTCTTTTGAAGATACTCCTTTAATTTTTCTTTTAAAGCAAATCCGGCATGGTCTGAAGCAATCAATAACTTGGTCATAATATTTTACTTATCCTTTCTACAGCATCTTTAATTATTAAGAAAGTATCCTGATAAAACTCTAGGGAACTTCCAACAGGGTCAGTAATATTTAAATTACTATCATTTATTTTAGCAAATTCCTTTAATAAAAAAAGCCTATTTTTTACCTCCGGAGCAAGCTGCAGAATTTGATCCTCATGCACATCCTCCATCACCAAAATGATATCTGATCGATCCACTAATTCCTGGGTTACTCTTTGGCTACGATGGCCTGCGACATCCATACCCTCCCTGACCAAGACCTCCCGCGTTGATGCACTAGCGCCCATATCTGCCATGGCCATCACTCCGGCGGAACTAACCCGAATATCCGTTCTGTGCTGTTTTTGTAAAAGTTTCTTTAAATACGCCTCCGCCATTACCGAACGGCAGGAATTTCCTGTGCAAACAAAAAGCACAGTCTTAGATTTTATTATCGCCAGGATCTCTTCATCCTTAATTGCGCCGCTTCTAACTATCTGCGGCGGTTCACAGCTTAAGTCAACCACGGTAGATTCCAAACCAACTTTAGCTAAACCAGCATCAATGGCCAAATCCACCAGGCCATCCATATCTTTAATCGCTTGCTCAAAATTAGACGGCGCCGGCTGATCTGAAATATTCGCAGAGGGACAAACCAAGGGAACTGCCGACTGGTGGATAATCGCTAAAGCCACTGGATTATCGGGCATACGTAAACCCACTTTACCCTGGCTGGTGGATTTTAATATCACGGTCAACGGGCCCGGCCAAAATTTATGCATTAATTTATAAGCCGCTACGGGAACATCGCGACAGTACTCCTGCACTTTATTTTCCTGCGCGATCAACATGGAAAAAGGTTTATCCTTAGGCCGATTTTTTATTTTATAAAGCCTCTCCAACGCCTTTTTATTCAGGGCATTAGCCGCAATACCGTAAACCGTCTCGGTAGGAATAATCACTAATCCGCCATCAACTAAAACTTTCGCAGCCTGGCGAATCAATTCTTCCTGAGGAGCCACAGGATTAACCTTAATAATTTTTGTTAAACTCATAATTTAATTTTAGTCTGTGTAATTTTAAGGCGCATCTGTTTTTTATAATTAATTAACTGAGCGCTGATCTTAGTATCATTAATGCCCAGTATCGCCAAAGCAAAAAGCGCGGCATTCTTTGCCCCGGCGCGGCCAATAGACATGCACGCCACGGGAATCCCCGGAGGCATCTGTACGGTCGATAAAAGAGAATCCAGGCCTTTTAAGTTTTTCGTTTCAATTGGTATGCCGATTACCGGCAAAATGGTATGCGCAGCGACTACCCCAGCCAAAGCCGCGGACATTCCGGCGGCGGCAATAAAAACCTTGGTCCCGCTTTTAGGAGCTGACTCCACATATTGCGCCACCTCTTTGGGTGTTCTGTGCGCGGATAAAACCTTAACCTCAAAATCTACATTAAATTCTTCTAAGACATTAATCGTCTCATTAACTGTTTCTAAATCCGATTTACTGCCCATAAGAATGCTTATTTTGCTCATCACCCCTCCTTATAGAATCTTATAAGAGTAAGTAGTAGTTAGTAGATAGTATTTAGGAAACCCTACCTACTACCTGCTACCTACTATCTACCCTCTAAGGCTTTCTTTCCTATATCTTTCCGATACTGCATCCCTTCAAATTTAATTTTCTCGACTGCCTGATAAGTCTTATTTATCGCCTCTTTAATGGTCACGCCTAATCCGGTTACCCCTAAAACTCTTCCGCCGCTGGTTAAAACTTTATCCCCGATCCTTTTGGTGCCGGCATGAAAAACAACCAGATCATCTAATTTAGCAACCTGATCTAAACCGCTAATCTCTTTATCTTTAGTATAATTCCCCGGATAGCCGCCCGCAGCGCAGACTACACACACACAGGCGCCAATGTCCCATTCTAAAGCGCCAATTTTGGAAAGTTTTCCTACGCTAGTTGCCAACATCACTTCTACTAAATCAGATTTTAACCTCGGTAAGATAGCCTGCGTTTCCGGATCGCCAAAACGCACATTGAACTCTAAAGCTTGTGGCCCCTCTTTAGTCAGCATTATGCCGGCATATAATACTCCCCGATAATCCATCCCTTCTTTAGCTAAGCCGTCAATAGTACGATAAATTATTTTATCCATTACTTCTTTTAAGATATCAACAGTAACAATTGGCGCCGGTGAATACGCGCCCATCCCCCCGGTATTTGCACCCTGATCATGATCAAATATTCTTTTATGATCCTGGGCTGAAGCCAAGGCCAAAACTTCTTTAGAGTCTGTAATCACTAAAATGGAGGCCTCTTGTCCAATCAGACACTCTTCAATAATTATCCTTTTGCCGGCGTCGCCGAAAATTTTATCCTGCATCATTAAAGTCACGGCATCCTTGGCTTCCTCAACTGTTTTGGCCATCACCACCCCTTTACCCGCAGCTAATCCATCTGCTTTAACTACGCAAGGAACACCATTTGCCTCAATATATTTTTTTGCCGCATCAGGGCTATCGAAGACCTTAAACTTAGCAGTAGGTACTTTGTATTTCGCCATCAGCTCTTTAGAAAAAACCTTGCTAGCCTCTAAGTTTGCCGCTTTCTTATTCGGCCCAAAAATTTTCAATCCTGCTTTTTCAAATTCATCAACGATCCCTAAAGCCAAAGCCTTTTCCGGCCCCACCACCGTAAGATCAATTTTTTCTTTTCGGGCAAATTCCAATAAACCAAAAATATCATCAGCTTTTATATCAACACATTCAGCAATCTGAGCTATCCCGCCATTACCCGGAGCACAGAAAATTTTATCCACTAATTTAGATTGCGCAATCTTCCAGACTAGCGCATGTTCTCTCCCGCCGGAACCAATCACTAAGATTCTCATAGCTTTTCCTTTTTTCCCCTATGGACATCTGCGCAAAATTCGCCACAAGGCGACACTGGCCCAATTCCGCTCTGGGCCAAATGCCGCATTTATTTGTCCTCTCCTGGTAATGCTTCAAGCATATCCGAAGACTTTAACGTCACCGCAAAAACATCCGAAAAAGGACGATTATCTATCCAGCTATCCGTAACCAGGATATTTTTTACAGGTTCCAAAGGCCTAGGATTGGTAAAACTAACGTGAAATATATTACAATTTTTACGTACCGGATTCTCACCCAGAGACTCAATTCGCGCTCCATTTTTACTCCATGCGCCGGGGCCAATATGAAACCAATCCCAAAAAACCGGAACGGAAAGCTCTTTATAAACACCATCCTGGTAAACAAAAATGACTGTAAGGGTAGCGTAAAAATATTTGTCTCCATATAAACGCATTAACCCATCGTGCTCATAGCTATTACTGTAGTTGCCTCCGGCTAAAAGATGCAGTTCATCAATTTTTATTCCGCTGCGTATCGGCAGAGAAAACATATTATCATATTCAAGATTAAGCCTTCCATAATCCTGCCAATCACTAGCTCCTTGCACCAAAAAAATAATCCCTTCGTATTTTAAATACTTACTGGCAAAAGCATTGGGGCCTGCGCCAATTAAACTAAAATTATCCCGGTTATTTTTGGTAAGAAAATAGTAATCGCCTTGTTTTTCCCAATTGCCCGCCCAAGACAAAGCAACCGAAAGTAAAATCATTAACCCGGTACAAAAAATTTTCTTCAATGCTTTTTCTATCATTTAAATCTTATCCACATACTAAGATCAAAAAGTGATTTTATCAGAAAAGATTTTAAGAACATAATCACAAGAATTACAATTAAAGGCGAAATATCAATCCCAAATCGGAAATTTAAAGGCAGGCGCCTTCTAATCGGCTCTAAAATCGGATCGGTTGTCTTATTAAGAAACTGCACAATAACGTTATTCGGATCAGGATTTACCCAACTAATCACTGCACGGATAATTACCAACCAATAGATGATGTTTAACAAAACATCCAGAATATTGGCAACTGCAGATATAAGGTTAGAGGGAATAAACATCATTAAGTAAGCCCCGGTATATTAAATCCGGTAACATCCTTCATTTTTTGCGCGGCCACTTCCTGGGAACGCTTAATTGCCCGATTAAAGGTATCTTTTAATGAACTCGCCAAGCGCGCCTGTTCTGATTCTTCAAGGTTATCCTTAATCACAACCTCTTTTATCTCCTGAGCACCATTCATTGTAATTTTTACGGCGCCATCAGAGCTCTGAATATCAAAATTTGTATCCTCTAATACGCGCTTAACCTCCTGCATCTTCTTCTGCATCTCAAACAACCCCTTCATCTTACCAAACATAAGAATCCTTTCATTTTTTTGCAGGATAAATTATCCTGGCGTTCTTGATCCCGCCTTTATTCAGCGCTTTTATCATGGCATTGGCCCAAAGCATAGCTTCCTTTATCGGAGGGTCTACCGGCAAATCGGAAATAAGGGAATTTGAACCTGCCAATACCTTCGTATTAATTCTTGTTTCATAACCATTAGGATCAACGTAAGAAATATATACCGTCGAAGCAGGCTGATTGGCAAAAAGCCACCTCAGAGAATCTTCCCATTCCTGGCCCGTGAGGCATTCCGTAATAATCGAATACATATCTTTTAGTTGCCTTACCGGGCTTAGAATATTTTCACATGTTTCTTTATCCGAAACCTTGGTTATCGTGTTCATCAGAAATGTTGTGCCGCTATCATTTTTAATCTGGACCTGCACAAAAGCATAGTGATTTTGTGCCCAGCACCATGAAGTAAAAAAGAAAACTCCTGCTAAAGCAGCTAACAATATTTTTTTCATCTTAGCTCACCAAGGCATAATATCAAAGGGTGTCTCTTTTTAAGGACGTCCCCCATTGATTATTTCTTTTCTTCTTTAACCTTGATCGGCAAAAAGCCGGCCATTTCACCAATTACATTGACCAATTCTGTATTTGCCGGAACTACAATCTTGGCATTATTCTGTAATGACTTCTCTACTGCTTCTAATTTGCGCAATACCTGCGCATTGCCGGTAAAATACCTCTCGGCTGCCTCATTAACTAATTTTATCGCTTCTGCTTCACCTTCGGCCTCCAGAATTCTGGCCTGCTTGATACCTTCGGCTTTTTTAATCTCTGCTCTTTTCTGTCCGTCAGCTACGGTTTCAGTTGCTGTAGCATAATCAACCGCAGAAATTTTTTCATTCTCAGCCTTGACTACTTTATTCATTGTTTCCTGAACATCTTTAGGAGGATCAATCTCTTTTAACTCTGTCCTTACAATCTCTAATCCCCAGCTAGCGGTTTCTTCACAAAGGGTCTTATGTAACTCCGCATTAATTTTGCCTCTTTCGCTATTGGCGGATTTTAAGGTGAGCGTGCCGATAATATTTCTTAAAGTGGTGCGGGCTAAATTCACAATCTGCCACTGATAATTATTCACGCTATACTGACAGTTTTTAACATCAGATTCATCAGCTTTTACTTTAAAATAAACCTGAGCATCTACCTTAGCATTCAAATTATCATTAGTAATAATTTCCTGCGGCTCAGCATCAACCATTTGCTCAGTAATATTAATCTGATAAAGATTTTCAATTATCGGAAACACCCAATTGAACCCCGGGCTGGCAAAACGATTGTACTTACCGAATCTTTCCACTAACCCCCTGTGTGTAGGACGCACGATCCGGATCCCCATAAAAAATATTACTACCGCAGCCGCAACTACTAAACCTAAAATATTCATACCTCACCTCCTGTTTTATCTTTTCCCTCAATAATTACTTTCTGTTCTTCATAAGCCATATCAGGTAATAAACGGTTATTCTCTAATTCTGCCTCTAGAGCATTTACTTTCTCTAACTGCAACATATACTGCGCATAATCATCGCAAGAATATTGCGAGTTTCTTAATTCTGTTTCCTCATCCTTTTCAATATCCGAAAACTCACTCTCAATAGCTTTGTTCAGATATTCCTCTATTCTTTCTGCTTTATCCCGGTCGCGCAGTAAATTTTCTTTAATATCTTCTGTAATATCCCCCCGGCCTAACATTTGCGATATAGAAAGATTTTCTTTAGCTTTATCCAACATTTCCTTTCTTATTGCCAAGAATTTCAACTTTCCGACTTGATTAAAAATACACATCTGTTCAAGCTTCTTACGCTCTTGATAATAAGACTCTTTTAATAATTCTAGATAAGCATCCATCCTAATTGCCTTTCTCTTAGACTATCCTGACCTCTTTGTTTCCTTTTACAACCTGACCAATAATCCAAGCTTTTAATTTAAGCCGGGATAATTCCTCAATTATCCCACCAGCCTTCTCCTTCTGAACAACTAAAACCAGGCCAATCCCCATATTCAAGGTGTGATACATCTCCAGATCATTAATATTGCCTTGATATTGAATGTACCTGAATATTTCAGGCACCCTCCAGGAACTTTTCTCAATACACGCATCAATATTTTTTGGCAATATCCGGCTGATCTTATCGTAAAATGCTCCTCCGGTAATATGAGCTATCCCGTGCACACCTGCTCCATACTGACGCAAGAGCTCCAGGATAGGTTTAACATAAATCCGCGTCGGCTCAAGTAGTTGCCTGCTCATTCTCTTCTGCTCTGCGGGCGCTAAAACTTTTCTGACTAAAGAATAACCGTTAGAATGCAGGCCGCTAGAGGCGATGCCAATGACTAGATCAGAGGCTTTGATCTTTGAGCCATTGATAATCTTTTCTCTTTCGACTACCCCCACGCAGAAACCGGCAATATCGTATTCACCATCCCGGTACATTCCCGGCATCTGAGCAGTCTCTCCGCCGATTAAAGAACAACCTGCCTGGCGGCATCCGTCATTTATCCCCTTAACTATATCCACTAGCACATCTTCTTTAGCTTTAGTAAAAGCTATATAATCCAGGAAGAATAGAGATTCTGCTCCAGTACAAAGTATATCATTAACATTCATCGCCACCGCGTCAATACCCACAGTATCGTGCTTATTGGCTAGAGCGGCGATCTTTAACTTTGTGCCTACTCCGTCACTTGAGGAAACCAAAACCGGATCCTTATATTTATTTTTATTTAACTTAAAAAAACTTCCAAAACCGCCGATATCCGTTAAGACCTCTTTGCGAAATGAACTGCGCACTAAAGGTTTAATTTTAGATTTAAAGATGCTCGCACTTTTAATATCTACACCGGAAGTTTTATAAGTTATTCTTTTCACTACTTCTCTCCTTTGCATAAAAT
>Ga0247841_10013601_pt1 | contig 10359 bp, 18 predicted proteins | sample LaCruzMarch2015__2_FD_192410 | JGI IMG/M metagenome (GOLD analysis project Ga0247841, IMG submission 192410) | Freshwater microbial communities from meromictic Lake La Cruz, Castile-La Mancha, Spain - LaCruzMarch2015_18m | ecosystem: Environmental > Aquatic > Freshwater > Lake | place: Spain...
AAGGCTTGACCTCGTTGAGGCGGCCGGCGATTGATGCCTCCATTAGATCATACAGGTCCGTGTTCAGGAGGGGCAAGATTGCCGACGTTTCAGGATCTCCGAACCGGCAGTTGCATTCCAGTATGCTCAGACCTTCGGCGGTGACCATGCATCCGGCGTACAGTACGCCGTTGTAATCGCCCAGCTCGCGGAGAATCGGGCGGAATACGGTGTCGATGGCATGTTCGCCGAGCGTACCGGGGAAGGTCGGGTGCGGGCAAAGGCAGCCCATCCCTCCGGTCATCGGACCGATATTCCCGTCGCCGGCATACTTGTGATCCATTGACGGGAGCAGAGGCCAGACTTCCATTCCGGAACAGATGGCAAGGAGGGAAACTTCATAGCCACGCAGGTACTCTTCGATCACGACGGCGTATCCGGCTTCCTTGAATTCCTTGTCAATGAGGATCCTGCTGACGGCATTGATGGCTTCCAGGCGGTCTTTGCAGATCAACGCCCCCTTGCCGAGCGCGGGACCGGGAGCTTTCACTACCCATGGTGTGTTCGCCGGTTGGCGCTGGAGCCAGGCCACAGCATCTTCATAGTTGGTGAAGATCTCGAATTTCGGTCCGGGTACACCGGCTGCCCGCATAAGCTCTCGGGCAAAGTCCTTCTCGCCTTCAATACGAGCGCAGGCAGCATTCGGTCCGAAGACTCGGATGCCTTCCTTGGCCATCGCGTCTGCGCCTCCCATGATCAGCGGATCTTCCGGGCCGAAGATCACCATATCGACCCGATTGTCTTTCGCGGTGCGCAGGAGGCCTTCGATGTCTTTGGCGGAGACCGGGACCTGTTGGGCTTTCGGTATCCAGCCGGTGCCGCCGTTGCCGGGGGCAATCAGGATCTTTTTGATACGCGGGCTAAGCTGAAGTGCTCTTGCTATTGCATCTCCACGTGCGCCGGCATCAATTAACAATACGGTACCACTCAAGGTAAATACCTTCCTTTCGTTTGCCCTTTGAGGGCAAAATCGAATACCTGCAATATAGAGCGAAAACGTTATAAAGTAAACGATTGATGAATTGTATAATTATTTGTATGATCAGGAATAAAGGAATATCAACAAAAATAACCAAATATCGAAATAAAAATGGAGGCAAATGATAAATTATGAAGATTTTGTAAAGGTTGATATAAGAGTCGGTAAAATAATTAAAGTTGAAGATACCGAAGGATTGCGCAATCCTTCATATAAAATGACGATTGATTTTGGGTCAAAGATCGGGCAAAAGATATCGCTTGGTCAATACACGGAGAACTATTCAAAAAAAGACCTTTTGGGAAAATTGGTTATTTGTGTGGTTAATTCCAGCCCAAAACAAATTGGCCACTATACCTCTGAAGCTTTAACGCTCGGTTTCAAAGGTGAGGATGGTAATATAGTGCTCTCTGTTCCGGAAAGAGAAGTCCCTATCGGTGAAAAGATGTTCTAGTATTTCTGTACCACCGCGGGGGAGCGGTGGCACATGGTTTAGTCCTGCCAGTTTAAGCCAATCTGGCGCTTTAGTGTTTCGGCCACATCCGTGATCACTCTTGGGCCGATACCGGGTATTTTTGCGAATGCTTTCTTGCCAACACGGACTAGATCGCCAAGGGTGTAGATTCTCCCAAGTGATCTCTGGTCAGCCATAACTCTTTTTGTCACAGGGTATTTGAACTGCAATTCGTCGACATCAATGTCGAAGAAAGGTTCGCCGGTTAGGGAATCCCTTTTGTTGAGTTCTCCCTGCGGGTCGATCCATACTGTTTGCACGGAAATGTCATTTCCGAGCACCACTAAAGGTGTGTTTCGAGAAATTGTGATTGAGGCGAGCTTGGCTACAATCTCGCGCCCAACTTTATCAGAAACAACAACCGCCTGTAGATTACACTCTCTCGAAACTCTTGTAATCAGCCTCCCGACTTCATCGATAGACCAAATCGTCCTTTTACTGCTTCTTATTTCAGCCCAACGGAGATCTGGAAATTGTGCTAGTAGAAAATCTCTGATTTTATCTTCTCCGCCGAACGATTCTTGCCCGTCGTTTACAAAGAACACGCATCCAGCCATTTCAATTCCCTCCTCATTAAAAATATACCCCCCTGAATACATCAATTCTTCATCAATGATGACATTTATTTTATGGTATTATATGGATAATCCAAAAAGCATTAAAGGAGTTTAAAAAAATGAGCTATCTGACCAAATCAATTGATTTTGTTGACACAACCTTTGGTGTAAAAAGGCCTCACTTCGACCGAACTTTATACTGGGTCAAATATTTAAAGCCAGATGCTGATGAAGCCTTGCAGATTGCAGCTTATTGCCATGATGTTGAACGCGGCTTCAATTTAAACAGACAAAGACGCCTTATGTATGACACGGAGGAAGAGCTAACAAACCACCAGATCAGAAGTTCGAAAATAATGTATGATTTCCTCATAAAAAATGGTGCTCCAGAGGAGTTGGCTAAGAAGGTCAGAAACCTAATTTTAAAGCATGAAACCGGCGGAACAGATGAACAGAATACCTTGAATGATTCAGATTCGATCAGTTACCTTGAAGTCAACGCGCTTCGGAATCTAAGTTTAATAGATATTCTGCCCGAAGGAGAAGTTGGCAGGAAATTTGATCTGTCTTTCAAGAGGATCATTTCCGAGGAAGCGAAAATAATAGCTCAACCTATGTATAAAAAAGCTAAAGAAATGCTTAAAATAGCGGAAAGGGATCAAAATGGAAGATAACTTTATTATCAAAAGATCAGCAGTGCCCTCATTTTCTGTAAACGGAGCAGATGGCTATAATTTCCTCATCAAAAACGAAAAGATTGAGGTCGATTATATTGATTCAAAAACTGGGCATGGAGGTCGTGTGGTCAGCGATCTGATGACGCATATTTACTACATCCTAGAAGGTGAAGGCGATTTTGAGATCGATGGTAATATTTTTCATGCCTCTGTCGGTGATTTAGTGGAAATATTACCAAATCATAGCTTTGACTACAAAGGTAAAATGAAGATGATGCTGATCATGAATCCACCATTTTCAGCCGACCATATTAAACATTTATAAGTACAAAGGAGTAAGAATGGATGAAAAAAAAGAGGAATATTTCAAGGTTTCTGGCTCGGATATCCTAAAAAAGGTTCAGGATATTATCAAAGAGGGGAATGCCCGCCGGATCAGTATCAAAAACGAAAAGGGAGACACAGTGATTGAGTTTCCAGTCACGATTGGAGTCGTTGGTGTTGTACTTGCCCCAGTCCTAGCAGCAGTCGGAGCGGTAGCTGCTTTGATCAGTAATGCTACAATTGTTGTAGAAAAACGCAAGTAATCGTACTAGCAATTCAGCTGGTTATTCGCTATCATGGGGTTGATGATAAAGGCAATTATTTTTGATCTGAATGGTGTTTTTATTAAAAGTCCTAAACTGAGTGACCGTTTTCGGGATGATTTTGGTATAGAAGAAAGTGTTTTTATGCCAGTCTTAAATCAGATTATGCAAAAAATCAGGCAACCGGAAAATAAAAATACTTTTTCACTATGGAAACCGTACTTAGAAGAATGGAATGTTAGTTTTAGCGAAAAGCAATTTTTTGATTATTGGTTTGGCAAAGAGGGGATAGACCATGAGCTTTTTAATTCCGTGAAAGCACTGAAAGAACAAGGATATAGATTATTTATTCTTTCAAATAATTTTAAAGAAAGGGCAGCTTACTACCAAAAAGAATTCCCCGAGCTCATTGGAATGCTCGGGATTTTCGATCGCGTCTATTATTCTTGGCAGACAGGGTTTGTAAAGCCGGACCCGAAAGCTTTTGAAACGCTGCTAAGCGAAAACTGTCTTCGGCCTGAAGAATGCATTTATTTTGATGATTCGATAAAAAATGTTGAACAAGCGAGTGTGCTTGGCATAAAAAGTTACATCTACGCCGGCATCAAGGATATGAACAATAAGTTAAATTTAAAGAATGGAGATTAGAATGCAAAAGAAGGCTGAGTACTACATTGGTTTTGCGTTGGTCATCTTGGGGGCACTATTTTTAATCGGAAATTTTGTTAATTTAACCAAGTTTTGGTCTATCTTCTGGCCCATATTTGTTTGTTTGCCGGGACTGTTTTTTTGGTGGCTGTGGCAGAAGATGGCAAATCGCAAGAAAACTTGGGGTATTCTGATCCCGGCTGTTTTTCTGATTTCACTATCAATCGGATTTTTTATAAATTCAATTGTTACTGTTTTTTTCGACTATTCGATGATTTGGGCTTGGACCTCATTTATGTATATCGGAGCACTTGCAGTCGCTTTTGGCGTATCCTGGCTCGTGACTGGAAATAGGGGGGTGATGATCGTCACCAAAATTCTTGCTAGTATCGCATTGGTGATCTTTATCGTTGTCGGCTTATCAATACTAATCTTCTCCATTTTGCCAAGCAATATTTTCTGGCCGGTAATTGTGATTGTTACAGGTATTATAATCATTTTTGGTGAAAAAACATTTGAACTAATGTTTAAAAATCATCGTTTTTTTGGTAAAAGCAAAGAAGATTGGCAGAAGTGGGGAGAGGCCCTAGCCAAAGATTTTGAGCGAAAATAAATTAACAAAAGGAATTTATGAAAAAATCTGCATCAAGTGCCATCTGGGGCGGAGCTATCATACTGCTAGGGTTAGGATTTTTGTTGGACAATCTAGGGTATTTTGATTTTAGCCGCTCAATAGGGCAATTTTGGCCTCTTATCCTCATAGCAATAGGCTTGGGTCAACTCTCGGAGGGTAGACGAACGAGTGCGATGGCGTGGATAGTATTGGGAATAGTATTCCAGCTCAGCGCTTTAAACATAATCCATGGCAATATCATTGGCATTCTTTTCTCGCTCTTGATCGTCTGGATCGGTATGACCTTTTTTCTAAAATCGCTAGGACGACCGGAGTTAAAAGTTGAAGATGATTCTGATATCTCGGCCGCAGCGTTCTTTGGCGGGATCGAGAAGAAGATCGATTCAAAGAATTTTAAATCAGCAACTCTCAACTCTATATTTGGCGGCTCAAAAATTGATCTATCTCAAGCAGTGTTCAATGAAAAAGGAGCGATTATAGATTCCTTTATTATTTTCGGTGGCGCAGAGATCATGGTGCCGAAGGGAACTGCTGTCAAAACGGACGTTTTTGCTCTTTTCGGTGGAGTCGATGACAAGAGATCAAAAGAACCAGATAAAAAGAACGGTGGAGCGCTAAAAATTCAAGGGTTTGTATTGTTCGGCGGGCTCGAGATCAAAGAATAAAAACTTACCCATATAAATAAAAAGGAACCAATGAAAAGTTCTAAGTTGATACAAATACTCCCAGTTGCTCTAATATTGCTGATAGCATGGTTTTTGCGTCCATTTTTTCATTCGCTTATCATGTCTTTTATCATTAGTCCCCTGAAAGCAGTTTTTGCTGTCGCCATAATCATTGGTATGATTCTACTGCTCAGGAAATTCGGGAAGATCAAATTTGTACCAGCGGGTGCTGGCAGCTATACAATGCAGGCTTCAAAAAAAGTTCCAGTTCTTGTAACCGCCGGCTATGTTTTTGGCTTGATTCTTCTTTTTGTTGCCTTAAACTTTGAAAGTGAAATAAGGTTTTTACTTGCATCAAAAACGTTTGATTTTGAAACTAGGCAAGAGCTTCCCACTTTTGATCCGATCAGATTGACACCAAAACAGGTGGCGACCAGATATGCCGAAGATTCTTTTCAAAGCCCTCAGGAACATCTTGGCGATTCCCAGATAGCCGTTATCGATGGCAAGCTACAGAGAGTTTTTCCGCGATTGCCTGACGGGTCTTTACTTTATTTTCTAAACAAACTGAGCGGTTTTGTCACTGTCGATGTTGATACGCTGGAGCGTACTGTCAATATCAATGATCAAGAGTTCAAGTACTCGGAGGGCGTCGGCATATTCGACAATATTTATTTTCAATTGTTGAAAAAGAAGTATTTTGTTACTTATAGCAATCAACCAATATATTTAAAGGATGATCAGGGAAAATGGGTTACCGTAGTACCGTACATCAAATACCGGGGTTTTCCTTTCACAGTCCCTTATTGGGGTGGCGTCATCGTTATGGATTCCGAAGGAAAGATAACCGACTTAAGTCCGGAAGATGCTCAAAACATTTCTTATCTCAAGGGCAACAGAATACATCCAAAAGAGATTGCTGAATATTATACCGAAGCGTATTCCTATCGAGGGGGTCTGATCAACAGATGGTTTTTGCATAAAAATCAAATAGAGATAGTCAATCTTCCGGGAGAAGAAAATATCTTTCACGTCACAACAACCGAGGGATTCAAGCAGTTGCTTGTGGCAGAACCATATGGACGGTCGTATGGGGTCTATAAAATTTTCATTTTTGACGGAACGACTGGGAGAAGAGAGATCATTAATTTCGATCAAAACTCACAGTTGACAGGTCCGATTGCTGCGGCGGATTATGTAAAGAGAGAATTTCCGACCTACAACTGGAATTCATTTAGTCTCTCCGAGCCTCGACCGATAAATTTGAATAAAGAACTATACTGGCTCTTGTCTATCATTCCAAATGATGCTGCGGGTATTGCCAAAACGGTTTTCTTCAACGCAAAGACCAACAAAGTTTATGGTGTCGATACGGCGGATCAGGTCAGGCAATTTATCGAGGAAGGAAATATAGAGATAGTGCAACCGTCAACATCTGCCGTTATAGATAATAACGGTCAAGTTCAGGCACTTGAAAAGATTGAACAGATAGAGAAAGAAATTCAGAATCTGAAAGAGTTGCTCAAGAATAATTAAATGCCCCGATGAAATTTCACGATTATACATCCAAACTATTAGGAATCGCGGTAAAATTAAAGCATGAATCATGATAAAGAATTGCAACAATTAGGGGAAGCTGAGATCAAAGACCGCCTTCGGGAATTACCTGGCTGGGAATACGAGGATAATAAACTTGTCAAAACTTTCGAATTTCCCACTTTCAATGATGGTATTGCTCTTATTAACCAACTTGTGCCATTTTGCAACGAGATTGATCATCATCCGGACATATTTATCTCATACACTAAAATAACCTTTTATCTAACGCGCTACAGTATCGGCGGCCATGTCACTGATCGAGACTTCGACGTAGCTGAAAAGATTGAGGATCTCTACGGGCGTTAAATCTTGGAAAATAAAATGAAAATGTTAAAAACTATAAGAGATGAAGACCTATTCGATTTACCGTCTGATAGGCCGGCGATCTATCGCCGGCGAGAAGCTGCACGTGCAGTGTTATTCGACGATGATGGCAAAATCGGCCTACTTTTTGTCTCGAAAGAAAACTATCACAAGCTGCCAGGCGGAGGGATCGAATCTGGAGAAGATAAACTTGCTGCCCTAAAGAGGGAGGTACTTGAAGAACTGGGATGTGCCATAAAAGTTCATGCTGAAGTTGGGCGGATCTGCGAATATCGGAATGAGCATGACCTTTTTCAGGAAAGCTATTGCTACACTGGATTTGTTGAGGGTAAAAAAGGTAATCCTGCCTTCACGAAAACAGAGATAGCCAGTGGCTTCATAACAATTTGGTTATCTCCCCCTGAAGCAATCATTAAACTTTAAAACGATCAACCAAAAAATTATGAAGGCAAATTCATCCAAGAGAGAGATCTAACTTTGTTGCTGGAGGCTATGCGGCTAATAGAAAAGCCCCACGATATCGTCAGGTAGATTTTCCTCTATTTTGATTTTTTCTGACGGATCCAGTGAGTCAAAAACGGCATTTAGGACTGAAAAAATCACTTTTTCTATTCCCCCTGCTACATCAAATCGAAACTCTTCAGCCACTTTTTGGACGAACTCTGCTCGACTCATCTTTATTGGTACATCAATCGGGCGCCAGCCATCAAAGAAAATTCCTTTCACGAGAAGAGGAAATTGAGCACTGAGATGAACTGCCTCTTCGACCGGAAGGCGGTCTCTTAGGGCATGGAGGACAGAGCGAAGAGCAAGATATGATTGATTTCGCCTGTTTTCCCAATCGAGGTCAGATTCTATCTGTTTTAAAATCTCAGTTGTTTTTTGAATTGTGTTGTCGAAAACATCAAGTCCTGAATTCATAAATATCCTTTCTGCTTTATAATACACGATGACTTTTTGAATTCTTCATCAAAAATCATAGCTATAAAATTGCCGATCTCTTGATCAATCAGGTATAATTATGGAATAAAAATAGGACATAAAATGAAAAAAAATTGGCTTAGTCTGTTAATAGCGCTTACATTTCTGGCGTTTCTCATCTCATTTGGTGTGGTTTATTATCAATTTAGTGAGGGCTGGTCATCAATTGACTCATTTTATTTCACGGTGATGACAATAACCTCGGTCGGGTATGGCGACCTAGTCCCGACGCATGATGTTTCAAAACTAGTTACGGCCTTCTACTCCCTTGTAAGCATTCCCGTTGTGATTTTGGCTGTTTCAGTTATTGCCAAGTCTTACTTTGAAGAGAGGATCTCTAAAGTCGAAAAGCGGATGAGTGAATTGATCCGCAGAGAGAAGATCATCGAAGAAGAAGTCGAGGGCTTAGCTGATAGAAAGGTCATACCAGCTAGAAGAGGATTCTGGGCGTCCCTACTGAACCTAAAATAATGGTTTTGACAGTAAATAAACATGTATAAAATATAATAGTAAAATTAGTCGAGGAGAAAAATAATGGAAACCCCAAAAAACATAGTTCGTGCAATTGCCGGTGAAAGCATGGCGCGAAACAAATATACTTATTTTGCTAGTGAAGCCAAAAAAAAGGGATTTGAACAGATAGCAGCAATGTTTTTAGAAACTGCGGAGAACGAAAAAGAGCACGCTAAAAGACTAATGAAACTTTTGGAAAGCGAAACACAATCTTCGCTTGCAAATTTTGATTTTCCGATTGTTCGTTCTACGGTTGAGAACCTAAAGACAGCGGCAGCGGGTGAGAATTATGAATATACTACGATGTACCCCGAATTCGAAAAAATCGCCGAAAAGGAAGGTTTCACTGAAGCGGCGCGAGTATTTAAAGAGATAGGCGAGGTCGAAGAACAGCACGAAAAAAGGTATTTAAAACTGGCAGAAAATATTGAAAAGAAGCGAGTTTTCAAGCGAGAGAAAGAAGTTTCTTGGATTTGCCGAAATTGTGGCTACGTTCATTGCGGAAATGAGGCGCCACATATCTGTCCAGCCTGCGCTCACCCCCAAGCATATTACGAGATATTGAGCGAGAACTATTGATCGGAAAGTTCAACAAAACCAAAAAGCCCACGTACGGGCTTTTTGGTTTAACTATTTATCTGCTCTGACCTTTTGAACGTTCCTTCTTGCCCTCTTCGATCAGCTGTTTGACCTTCTGGCCACCTTTGCGACCAGCTTCTTTTACGGTCATCTGTCCTTGGCCTTTGTTTTGAGCCATCATAAAAACCTTTCTATATCAAAATATATTTTGTTACATTCTACCGGACTGTTTTCCGCGGTTGATCAGGTCTCTTACTTTATGGCCGCCTTTAGTGCCTATCTCATGGTAGAATTCTGGTCCATGTTTCTCGCTAGTGGTTTCCCCACCTTTCCGACCGATCTGTTGGTAGAATTCTGGTCCATGTTTCTCGCTGGTTGTGCGTCCACCTTTGCGACCAGCTTCCTGAACTGTCATTTGACCTTTGTTATTCATCATATTTTTTCACCCCCTTTCGCTATATATGTCATATTATTTTCTCATTTCTGATTTTTTACCTGCTTCAATCAACTTTTTAACCTTTTGTCCACCTTTATGGCCGATCTCCTCATAAAACTCTCGTCCATATTTTTCACTAGTGGCCTCTCCACCCTTTCGGCCGCCCTTTTGACCACCTTTATGGCCGATCTCCTGGTAAAACTCACGGCCATGGGTCTCGGCAGTTTTTTCGCCGCCCCGATGGCCAGCCTCGCGAACAGTAATGTTTTCCTTGCTATTCATAATTCTCCCATGCTTAATAATATTAACGGTTTCTTTTTTCGGCCTTTTTGCCCTCTTCGATCAACTGTTTGACCTTTTGACCGCCCTTAGTACCAATCTCATGGTAGAATTCTGGTCCGTATTTCTCGCTTGTTGTCTCGCCGCCTTTTTGGCCTCCTTTGTGTCCAATCTCCTGGTAGAATTCACGTCCATGTCTCTGGCTTGTTGTTTTACCGCCCTTTTGGCCGGCTTCTCTGACAGTCAACTGACCTTTTTCATTTTTCATTTCGATCACCTCCTATTAAATTGGAGAATTAAAATAATTTTTCATTCTTATCCATCAATTAAATTACGCTAACTTTATCT
>Ga0247841_10013602_pt1 | contig 10358 bp, 6 predicted proteins | sample LaCruzMarch2015__2_FD_192410 | JGI IMG/M metagenome (GOLD analysis project Ga0247841, IMG submission 192410) | Freshwater microbial communities from meromictic Lake La Cruz, Castile-La Mancha, Spain - LaCruzMarch2015_18m | ecosystem: Environmental > Aquatic > Freshwater > Lake | place: Spain...
CGTGTCCGAGAGGGAACGACGCTTTTAGAGGCGGCGCGTTCCGCCGGCCTGTTGCTTGAAACGCCTTGCAATGGCGCTGGGACGTGCGCAAAGTGTCGTATGCATGTTCTCTCAGGCCATTCAGATCCTCGCGCGTCCGAACATCGTTTGTCGCGTGACGAGCTGGCCACTGGCTGGCGCTTAGCTTGCAAGACCCTTGTGACGGACTCGCTGGAGGTTGAACTCCCGTCACTCGTTCCTGAAAAAGCTACGCATGTGATTCTGACCGAAGGTGATTCCATTGACGTTGAACGGGATGCTTATCCCTGTGGTTCGTATGGTGTAGCCTTCGATCTCGGTACGACCACTGTGGCGGGTTCGCTCTATGATCTGCACACGGGTATTGAGTGTGCGGTGCGGGGGACGATGAATCGTCAGGCCCTTTTAGGCGACGATGTGATTAGTCGCATTGGCGCTATTCGCACAGACCCCACACAGTTGGAGCGGCTGCAACACCTCGTAGTGGAATCGCTCAATGAAGTCATTGATTCCCTCTGCGCAGGCACGGGTCACGTCGAAACGACTGTTTGCCGCGTGACCTGTGCGGGCAATACCACCATGCAGCAGATTCTTTTAGGCATTGACCCCTCGGGGCTTGGCGAGAAGCCCTTTGCGCCTGCTTTTTTAACCGCGCAAATAACAAAAGCCAAAGCTCTTCATTTGAATGTGAATCCTGAGGCCGAGGTGATTGTCTTTCCCCAGATCGGCGGTTTTGTGGGAGGCGATACAGTTGCAGGTCTCTTGGCGATGCACGCGGATGTCTTTGACAAGCCCACGCTTCTCGTGGATATCGGGACGAATGGAGAGATTGCACTCTTCAGTAACGGTCGTATCTTGACAGCGTCCACTGCGGCAGGTCCGGCATTTGAAGGGGCGCGTATCCGTCAGGGTATGCGTGCGGTGACCGGCGCGATTGACCGTCTCTGGCTTCATCAGGGAGAGCTGTGCTATCATGTGATCGGGGGCGTTCGCCCCAGTGGCCTTTGCGGTTCGGCGCTGATTGATGCGATTGCTTTGCTTCTGCGCGTCGGGTTGCTGGATGAGATGGGCGTGCTCGGTCTTCCAGATTCAGAGACTCCTCACGCTTCACCTCAGTTGCGCGACCATCTGTGTGAAACCGAGAATGGTACTAGCTTTGCCTTGGCACGCCAACCGGATGGCACTCCGCTTGTCCGTTTGACCCAGCAGGATGTCCGCGAGTTGCAACTCGCCTCAGGTGCGCTCCGTTCGGGAATTGACACCTTGCTCAAAAAAGCAGGCATCGCGGCTTCTGACTTGGATTCGATTCTTCTGGCAGGCGGCTTCGGAAATTATATCCGCTGCGAAAACGCCATGGAGATCGGACTCTTGCCGCATGTTCCCCTCAAGCGCATCCGTTTTGTTGGAAATACCTCACTGACAGGTGCCAAACGGCTTCTCCTGTCAAAAGCGGAGTTGGTTCGCGCGGAACGCATTCGCGAGATTGCCGAACATGTTGAGCTGGCCTCAGAGCCCGGTTTTACAGACGCCTTCATGGATGCGATGGTTCTGGGGCCGCGCTGAGGCTTGGCTGTAGTTTCAATAGCCTTCCCCACGAAACACACGAAAAGCACGAAAAAAACTTTTCTGCGCCTCCGCGCCTCTGCGGGAAAATACTACTCGTTTGTTTATTCACGCTTCATTCGTGGAGGTGGGTTTTTTGATTTCGGATATTCTGTTTGCTCTTCAAGGTAACAATTTGGCACCTTGAAGATCCCGCCTCCTCTGCGGTGAGTTGAATCATGAAGTCGGAAGGAAAGCGATCAAGATTATGTTTGACCGCCCGGTTCAGCTCTTGGTGGGCACCCCGTAAAGCGCCACCAAGTCTCTGTCCAAAATTACCTTTGGGCCGCGCACAAAAAGAATGACCTGTTCAATTAGAACGTTATCGTAGACAATCGGTTTTTCACTCATAAATTCAGGACCCAATATAAAAACTTACTTTGCTGTTCCGACAACTTACCAAAATCGCCTTGCGCTTCACCGCCTGTTTGTCCAATTACGTGAGGGACTGAAGCGACAGGAGCGACTGGAGTGACAGGAGGGACTTTCGTTGTCTGGGCGTGTATGTCCCTCACGTCCCTATCGTCCCTCGTGTCCCTGCCGACTGCCTACTGCCACTGCCTACTGCTTCCTCCTCACCTGAGGCAGGCTCTTGACGATGCAGGTGATCTTTTCCTCGGGTGTGTTTCCCTTGAGCAGGGGGATCGCGTGTTGAAGCGTAACTGGAATACGGCTGCCCGCTGGGTAGATAAAGATCTTGCCCTCACGGGTCTCGATACGTCCAATCTCTTTCTGCGCAGCGGCAATGCGCAACTCTGTGACGCGAAGCAGACGAAGAACAGACAAGGGGAGCTTTCCATAACGATCAGCCAACTCTTTACTCAACTGGTCAACCTCTTGCTTTGAAATGGCTTCGGCAAGACGCCGATGAAGGATCATCCGTTGTCCTTCTTCCTCGATGTAATGATAGGGGATGCAGGCTGACTGCGTGGTGTCGATGGCGCCTGGCGAATAGTCAAGGAAGTCGAGCGAGAGATCAACATCAACCAGCAACGGCGGCAGTTCGCCCTTCAGTCGCGAAATGGTACGCCTGAGCAGTTGGCAATAGAGGCCGAAGCCAATCGCTGCGATGTGTCCGCTCTGGGTGGCTCCCAGCAGATTGCCGGCTCCGCGGATTTCAAGATCGCGCAGGGCCAGATTAAAGCCTGCCCCGAGTCCGCTATGTTTCTGGAGAGCCGCAATGCGTTGCCGTGCATCCTCGTCAATGTGACCATACTCCGGCAGGAGCAACCAGGCGTATCCCTTTTGCGAGGATCGCCCGACGCGTCCGCGCAACTGGTAGAGATCGGCAATGCCAAAGCGGTCGGCCCGATGCACAAGGATCGTGTTGGCACGGGGAATGTCGAGTCCGCTCTCAACCAGCGTGGTACAGAGTAGGACATCCACCTCGCCAGCTTCAAAGGCATGCATCACCGCCGCGAGTTCGCCGGCTGGCATCTGTCCATGCGCAAGGGAGATGCGGGCTTCAGGGACCAATGCTTCCAGTCGCCGCTGCATCAGTCCGATACTCATGACCCGGTTGTAGAGGAAATAGACTTGCCCGTTGCGGTTCAGCTCTTGCTTAATCGCCGTGCGAATGACGCTGTCATTGTCCCGGGCGACCTTTGTCTCGACTGCGAGACGTTCGCGCGGGGGTGTCTGCAGAAGGCTCAGGTCGCGTGCGCCGGTCATGCTCATGTAGAGGGTGCGTGGAATCGGGGTTGCGGAGAGGGTCAGGACATCCACGATTTGACGCAGATGTTTGAGTCGCTCCTTGTGGGCCACGCCGAAGCGCTGCTCTTCGTCAATGATGAGCAGTCCGAGGTCCTTGAAGGAGACGCCCTCTGCCAAGAGCGCATGGGTACCGATCAGGATGTCAATGTTGCCTTCAGCCGCGGCCGCAAGGATCTTTTTTCGCCGCGTATAAGGTTGGAAGCGGCTGACCACGTCAATGCGGACCGGGTAGGCGTTCATACGGTCGCTGAAAGTTTCAAAATGTTGTTCCGCCAGCACGGTTGTGGGAACAAGAATGGCGACTTGACGGCCATTCATGACCGCAACAAAGGCCGCCCGCATGGCGATCTCTGTCTTGCCGTACCCTGCATCGCCGCAGATCAATCTGTCCATGGGCTTGCTTGCGGCCATGTCCTTCTTGACTTCGGCAATCACCCGGACTTGATCGACGGTCTCCTGATAGGGGAAGGCGGCTTCAAACTCATGCAGCCAGGGCGGGTCAATCTGGTAGGCGATTCCCTCTGAAACACTCCGCCGTGCCTGGGTTTCAAGGAGCGAGGCTGCCAAGTCTGCGACAGCGCGTTCAGCATCGACTTTTTCACTCTGCCAGCGCCTGCCTCCCAAACGATGGAGTTTGGCTTTATGCCCTGACACGCCCACGTAACGGCTTAAGAGGTGCGCATGCGAAACAGGCACATGGAGTTTGGCACCGTCCGCATATTCGAGGGTGAAGACCTCAGAGCGGTTCCCGTTCAGCTCGATCTCTGTTGAACCGAGGAAGCGTCCGATACCATGATCAATATGCACGACAAGGGCGCCCGGCTCAAGGTCCGCCGCATGTTCAACACGTCCGCCGTGAGAGAGGGCAGGGGTTGTCGACCGTCGGAGGGCTTGCTTACGGATCGCATAGAGGTCGCTTTGCGCTGCGACGACCAGGCCCGGCAACGAGAAGCCGCCGGAGAGCGCGCTCTTCTGGACATGGATATGCGTGGAGGGACCTAACTCACGGACCAGGAGTTCGCAGGTTCCTGCTGTGTCCGCACAAATGATAACGGGGGTACCCTGTTTGGCCTGCGCTTCGAGGTCATCAAGCAGTCGCTTCCGGGCATCCATCAGCAACTCGGGATGATGCGCATCGGTTGCGCCGAGTTCTGAAAGGCCTGGCAGAGCGGCGATCGCGAGGGGGAGCGATGGGATCGCCGCGGGAGGCGGATCGCCAGTGAAGAGTTGTAGGTGAGGTTCTTGGGCTGTGATCTGTTCGGTGAGTATGGCCCAGGTTGGCAAAGGGCTTTCGTCCTCGGATGGTAAGGAGAGATAGTGCTGAATCTGGTCATGCTCGAACCAGATCAGCGCAGCATGGCGAGGAAGAAGCGAGAGTAGTTGGACTGTGGGAAGGCGTTCAGTTGAGCAGGGAGGTATCCAGAGGGATTTGCCCTCTTCGATAGAGCATTGGGTCGCGGGATCAAAGAGGCGCAGGGACTCAAGTTCAGAGCCGAAAAATTCCGCGCGCCAGGGTTGCGGCGTCGCAGGGGGCCAGAGATCTAGAATACCACCACGCACAGCAATCTGGCCCGGGGAGTCAACCTCAACCACACGCGCATAGCCGGTCAGGACAAGGTGCGTGACCAGTTGGTCAAACTGGACAGAGTCGCCCACACGCAATGTGACTGAAAGTTGCTGCACCGCGTCCGGATCTGGAATAGGCTGAAGGAGAGCCTGTATGGAGGCGCTAATGACAAGAGGAGACTTCCTTTCTTTGCTTGCAGGAAGCTCTGCGCGAGCGCGTAAAGACCGCAGCACGTTTAAGCGCAGCCCCATGGCCTCTGTGTCGGTCTCGTTGAAAAAAGGGAAGAGGAGGGGTGTGAGACCGCTTTCGCGTCCGAGCGAGCAGAGATCGCCATAAATGCGTTCCTGTGCAGTTGTGCTGGGCGTGATGATGAGCGTCAGTCCAGAGGGAGTTAACTGGGATAATGCGACAGAGGCCAATGCCGTAGAGGCGCCCGGCAAGGTGGGCGTGGCAAGACGTATTCCAGAAGTGACGTGCCGTGGCAGTTCTGAGTGGAAACGCTCAGAGAATAGACTGGTTAGGGAGTGGGACATTCCGCTTTGCTCAGCATCTCAATCGCTTGCACCATCAGCTTGATGTCCAAGGTATGGACTTCACGTTTTGAGCCGAGGGGGCAGGGGAGTGTGATGCAAAGCTTTCCACCGAGGTGTTCTCGGAATTGTTCGATTCCGTCCAGAATGTCAAGCTGTCCATGGGTCGAACGTTGCAGGAGTGGCGAGTAGAGCGGAAGTCCGCACGTAGAGAGTCCACGCAAGATCGCCTGATGCTCTGCAGGTGTGATCATCTTCTTGAGCATGGCGTAGGTGCTGTCGAGGGCTATGCCAATGCCCACGGCAAGACCATGCGAGAGGGAGAAGTTTGAGACCAGTTCAAGCCGATGCGCAGCCCAGTGACCGAAATCAAGGGGGCGGGCACTGCCGAATTCAAAGGGGTCGCCATGTGTCGCGATATGTTTCAGATGCAATGCCGCAGTCTGCTTGACCAGCCGCTCCATAGCTGGTTGATTGCGTTTATTCAGCAGGACCGCATCTTTACATAGTTTCTTGAAAAATGAAGCATCTGCAATAATGGCGACTTTGAAAGCCTCTGAAATGCCGCCAATCCAATCATCGTGGGACAAGGTCTTGAGGAACTCGAAGTCATTGATGACCGCATAAGGGGGTGAAAATGTGCCGATGAAATTCTTTGCGCCACCATCGTTCATCCCGTTTTTGACGCCAATGCCTGCATCATTTTGTGCGAGGACAGTGGTGGGAATACGAAGTAATCTCACGCCACGATGGATCAACGAGGCTGCAAAACCAGCCATGTCGAGGACGCATCCTCCGCCGAGTGCGACAATGTAACTGTGGCGGTCAAGATGTCCGATCGAAGCACGGGTCATGATCTCACGGACATTCCCCCAGCCGTTCTTGGCATGCTCGCCCCCAGTGACAAGTAATGGTTTCTCGATTAGGGAGATGCGTGACGCGTTAGAGGTGAAATAACTCTCGATCTGCTTGAGGAGCGTCGGGTTGGCGTCTGTGACGCCTTCGTCGATCACCAGAAGGACGCGCGCGGGCGATGCTTCCTTTCGAGGGGAGAGGGTTTTGACGAGGAGCGGATTCTCTTTTGCAAAGACTCGGTGTGTGAAATGAACCGGGTAGCGAAAGGGAACTGAAAATCGTTGATGAATCACTTGGGTAGACATAATAGGCTGACTAGTATATGTTTTCAGTGTGCCCTTTGTCAAAAGATAAAAGTGAACTAAGCGCAGTTCTGATGTGATTGTGGCGGTTAAGGGGAGTCCGTAACAGGATGCCAAGGCCGTGCTTAAGATTTTTCCGCAAAAACCGCGATGAGAGAGCGCAAATGTCACGCCCGCCTCACCCGTGAATACACGGACGGCGGAGCGGACATTTGCGCCGTGCAAGATTACTTCTCCATCAGCAAAAAACGAGTTTTTTGCTGAGTATTAAGTAAGAAAGTCTCGTCTGGGCGGCTAACCATTCCGCCGTCCATGTATCCATGGGTGAGGCGGATGAGTTAGCCGCCCTTCTTATTGCGGTTTTTGCGGAAGAATACACAACTTTGTATTATGAGCAATTGACCAGGTATCTTAAGTTTTGATTCAGGGCTTCATCATGACATAAAATTGGATGCAGAGGTAGTGGCTGAACGTACCAGCCAGGACGAAGAGATGCCAGACTGCATGGTGGAAGGGCATGATTCGCCAGAGATAGAAGACCGTGCCCAGTGTGTAGAAGAGTCCGCCGGCTACGATCAGGATAATTCCACCAAGCTCCATCGTGGCGAGGAGTGGCTTTATGGCGAAGATGACGATCCACCCCATCAAGATATAGGCCAAGGTGGAGAGTTTTCGCCATTTTCCGGTCGTGAAGATTTTCACTGGAACACCGATAAGGGCTACTCCCCAGACAATCCCAAAGATTGTCCATGCGGTGATAGGGTAGGCTTCGCGCAAGGTCACCAATGTGAAGGGCGTATAGGAGCCTGCGATGAGGAGGTAGATGGCCATGTGATCGAAAATCTCCATGACCTCTTTGGCACGGTCATGCGTTAAGGCATGGTAGATGGAGGAAACGGAGTAAAGCAGGATGATTGATGCTCCAAAGACTGTGGCACTGGCCACTTTCCAAATGACATGCGTGCCGCTTTGGATTCCAAAGACGATCATCAGCGCGAGCATGGCAGCTCCGAGATGGCTGCCAATGGCGTGGATGGCGCTATGCGAGATTTCTTCTGTCAGGGTGTAGTCGCGTGGTTGAAACTTGCTCATAAATCGGTATTCCTAATCAGATAAGCCCAATTCAACAGGGTGAGTGAAAGGATAGTGATGAAGAGAATTATTTTTTCTGTCGAGGTCAATGATAGGCAGGGAAGGCGACGGTGAACCCATGCGGTAGAGAGGCAACCAATGGCAATCGGTGTCAGTATCAGCACGAGAGATACGATCAGGGGTTGTAATAAGAAAGCGCTTTTCAGCTCCCCGTGGGCAAGTGCAAACAGTGCTCGTGTGCTACCACAGGTAAAGCAAGGGATTCCAGTCAAGCGCTTCAAGGGGCAAAGCATAATCCCGCAAAGCTGGAGTAGCATGATGGTGCCACCCATCGCCGCGAGAGATCCCACAACTAAGACTACGGTTCGAGGCCGTGGAAGCTGAACCCAGTAAAGTTTCATTTAGTATGACGTTTCCAGCACCTGAATCCGTTACTTTAAAAAGATACTGGGATCAAGTGTGTCAGTAGCGGGTTTTGCGTCTTTGCCGAAAGTCGACTCATAACAACAGACCATCATGCAGTAGCTGAGTGGAACCGTAAAGAGGATACCCACGCAACAGGCGAGGATGCCAGCGCCGGCGATCAGGTTGGCGACAAAGGCGAAGAGGAGGTGCAAAAAGAAATCCCCGCCTTTTGTCTCTTCGATCAGCTTATTGATCGCCGCCCCCATCGAAAGATTTTCAAAAGCGATAAACATCATGCCCCACCAGTAAAAGGCGCAGAGTAGGAAGCTGATTAATTGACCGATAATGGGAATCATTCCCAAAATTACGGAAAGAACGACAAAGATTAGGGTAAACAGAAAGGAGTCTAGAAAAGAGGAAAATCCCTTGAAGAGATCACCAATCTGGGGCTTGTTTTGCTTGTTTTTCAGGCATTGGCGCACGACGAGAAATATGCCGACCGTCATCGGACCAGAGATGATGAGCAGTGTAAAAACGGAGAGCAGTGAAGCCACAAGGGAGGCTCCGATTAGCAATCCCATGTTATCCTTGAAGAGGTTCAGTCCATCCTTCATCGGTTTATCAAACTCAAAACTTTTAGCCATAACCATATTCCTTTCGTCTGTGTTTTAGTATTTAACGCCTATGGGCAAGAGAAGTCAAGGGCCAATGCAAAAAAATCTAGCGTTTACGAATCAAGATCGAGGTCATCCTCCATTGAGATGTCGCTTAAAAGATCATCCATTTGATTTCTGAAACGCTCGGGGAGCTTGAGTTCTTTAAGAGCATTGCAACCCGCAAAAACAAAGGACCCAAGGACAGAGATTGTTTCAGGAACGATGAGGTTAGTGAGTGATTTGCAGTTAGAAAAGGCTTTATTTCCAATGTAAATGAGATTGGAAGGAAGGGTAATCTCTGAAAGTAGCCTGCAGGATGAAAAGGCATTTGCTCCGATAGAGATGACAGAGTCAGGGACCTTAACGGAGCGAAGCGAATAACATTTTGCAAAGGCCGACTCTTCAATGGCTGTGACACCTTCAGGGATAACAACTTCTTGCAAGGCTTTGCAATTCATAAAAGCATATTCACTAATCGTTAAAATTCGAGGGGGCAATGTGATAGACTCGAGCGAGATACAGCCAGAAAAGGTAAAGTCATCTAGCTTTCTCAACTCTTTCGGGAGCGTGATGCTCTTTAAGTTAATACACTTCGCGAAAGCGCCACCTTCGATGGTGTTTACGGAGTTGGGGATCGTCACGCCGACCAGAGATTCCATGCCAGCAAAGAGTTCATCCGTCAGGCTGGTCACAGGTAAACCACCCAAGGTCTCGGGCACTGAAAAATGGATCAAGGGTTCTTGGGTGAGCACTTGACAGAGCGTGACACCATCTTTGTCGCAGACATAGTCGTAGATGAATGGGACACGGTTTTTCTTTTTTTCTTCGGCGAACACACCTCCAAGAGGGTATTGTTCAATGGTAATCGTTTTTCTCACACGACTCCTTCAGTTGTTTTTTAGGTGACTCTTCATCAGTCCGCCATCACTCAAAAAAATACTATTTTAACGGTATCAAAAAGGGAGATTGGCTGGAAGTGAATTTTTTGACTCCAGATGAAGTCGCGCTTCCGCGGGGAGGGGGGGGACGCTGCTATAGCAAGGTAGGCACTTGAGTTTGTTCAAGGGGTCTGTTACACTTACGACCATCTATGAATGAAAAACGTCCAGCCGTGACAACGTATGTCGTCTCTAAACTTGATGCAGGCAAGCGCTTGCAGGATTTTCTCTCGCAAAAGCTCTCTATTTCCAAACGGGTTGCTAAAAACCTGATGGATGATCGGCGGATATGGGTAAATCGACGCTGCATCTGGATGGCGCACCATGAACTGCATCAAGGGGATACGGTGGAGGTTCCAAATCAGAGTGTCGCAGCGACAACGCAAACGAAGAAAGAACCCATTAAGCTCCGTGTGTTGATAGAAGATGATTTTTATCTGGTGATTGATAAGCCAGCAGGGTTGCTTTCCGTGGGCGATGGCAGTGCTGAGGAGTTGCTTCGGACTCAGACGGGGAATAGTGTTCTGCAGGCCGTTCATCGTTTGGATCGAGACACCACTGGTTGTATGCTTTTCGCCAAGACGCGTGTGGCGTGTGAGGAGGCGATCGCACTCTGGAAGACTCGCCGCGTGACTAAGCTCTATCAGGCGATTTTCTGGGGCTCCATGGACACGGGGCAA
>Ga0247841_10013603_pt1 | contig 10358 bp, 6 predicted proteins | sample LaCruzMarch2015__2_FD_192410 | JGI IMG/M metagenome (GOLD analysis project Ga0247841, IMG submission 192410) | Freshwater microbial communities from meromictic Lake La Cruz, Castile-La Mancha, Spain - LaCruzMarch2015_18m | ecosystem: Environmental > Aquatic > Freshwater > Lake | place: Spain...
TCGTCCCCTCCCCTTGCCCTATTTGCACGACTCCACGATACCTGCTACCTGTTGTTTTCCCCATTTTGGATGGAGGGGTGATTTTGGTTTGAATTCGTCCCATTTTTCCAATAATTCTTTGGCCTTTGGGCAGAATGCTTTCGGGTCGTTGCCAAAGAACTGTGCCGTTCCCATATCATTCTGCAACTTAATGAATTTTGCTCTTGGGTTATTGGCATCGAGTGCCAATGCCTTCCCTACAGCCTGCCCTGACAATGCCCCATATTGTTGTCCCCGTGTCATAGGATCAACGACTAATCGGGCGGAATAAAACATGGCTTGCAAGGCATAAATTTCGGATTCGGCAGGAGCCAAAGTAAGCATCTTTTCTAGGGATTTCTCTGCAACATCAAGATAAGCATCTTTCTTGGCCACATCTGTTGTTTCCATAAAACTCATAATGATGTAGCATTGTGCATGATAGTACAAGGGAAGCCATTCCGCTTGTTCTGAATTCGAAATCAGGCTGAATTTGTTGCCAAGAGCCTGGAAATCATCAATTGTTTTGCAGTTTTGAAATCCGCCCAGGGTTTCGCCCATCACCTGGAAATACTCTTTGCTTTGGCTCATAGCTGTCAACGACAGAAACAAAATTGCAATGGATAGGATGTTTTTTTTCATTTTAATTGGTTTAAATTGTTTATTGAAGTGGATTAAAAAGGTTATTATTTTAAGTGCTTTGTTAAAAATCAGATTTCCCTTGCAAAATAAATATTCATCCTCAAATTCTCAAATTCTCGCATCCACAAATCAGGGTATTACTCAATCTTATCCAGTTGGTTTGTATCGCCTTTCCTGGTGAGCGTTATGAAACATGCTACAATATAAAACCTACCAGAACGTGGAACGATTGCAGCACTTTTAAACATATTATCGGCTCCTCTCTCGTTGGCATACCTGTTGCCGAATTCCTGTCTGAATCCCAAAATATTGCTGACTGCACCAAAGAAAATGATGTTTTGTTTGTATAGAAAACTCCAGCTAACGTCAAGGCTGCGGTAAGGCAGGGTGCGGGCGTTGTTAAATTCGGAAGTGTTAGGGTTGTTGAAATAACGGGGCGACGAATATTTGAAATTTATCCCGGCCAGCGAACGCCAGCCACCAAACCAATGCTTGTAAACGACCGAGAAATTATGCTTGCTTACAAATGTCGGGATGGCTTCGCAAGGATAGTTTTTATAATCCCTTCTGGTATCAATGAAGGAATATGAAACCCAGTAGTCTCCGTGCCTGATGCTTTTTTTATCACGCCAGAAAATATCCAGCCCCCTTGCATAACCGTCTCCATCGTTAGAATATCGCGATGGCATGTAAATTGGTTCAGAATTGGTTTTTACCAACCCACTATAGTCTTTATAATAAAATTCAGCCCGGAATGTCCTGTCGTCTTTCGATGACTGAAAGCTGAAAGTATAGTGATCAGCGCGTTCGTACTGTAAACTGTGGGTAAAAAGCAGGTACTCGTCCGCCGGGGTCTGATAGAACCATCCATAAGCCATCGAGAACTGGCTCGTTGCATTCAGCTTGTAGGCTGCTGAAATCCTCGGTGAAATGTTACCTTGTTTCAGATAATCAGAATACTCGATGCGCCAGCCGATGCGTGCTACAAATTTGGCGGAAGCATATATTTCAGCTTCGGCAAACCCGGAAAAAGTATTGTTGCTAAAGTCATTGGCGACATACCCTGAAGACGTGTCATATTTCTGGCAATAGTTTTTGGAAAACAACTCAGCCCCAAATTTAAGTGTCATCTTTTCACTGATCAGGTTCGAAAAGACAGTTTTCAGATGGGTACCCTGAAGCCTCATTGTAAATTTGATTTTTTCAAAATCCACATTATCCGTATTCCTTGTGAAGGAAGCCCCTGACGCAACGGTCCATTTTGTGCCGAGGTTGCTTTTCCAGGAAGCATTTGCAAAGTAGTTATCGTTTTTAAGTGCGTATTCGATGAATTTTTCCTGGTCCAGATCCTCCTGCATGACGGCAAACCGTGAATTGTCGAAACTGCAATATGCTTTCAGCAATCCTGATTTGCCCGTTTTTTGCCTTATGCTCAGTGCACCTGAGCCGGCTTCGGGGGCTTTAACCCATGAATAGTTTTGGGAAACCAAATTCATATATGGCTGTAAATTATTGTATGACAAGCTTCCTGTGAGTGCTCCGGTTTTCCAGAGTTTGGTGCCATCCATCTCAGCACCGATTGACATCACTGAAAAATCAAGTTGCTCCTTTGCGGGTATATCGTTGGTACTGAGCAATAAAACAGATGATAGCGCTTGTCCGTACTCCGCCGAATAACCTCCGGTGCTGAAAATTGTCCCTTTGAACATGAACGGGTTGAACCTCCCGCGCACCGCCATATTGGGTGCCGAAGAACTATATGGCGCATACACTAAGGAACCATCAATAAAAGTATGCGATTCTTCGCTGTCGCCACCTTTAACAAAAAGCCGGCCTGATTCACCATTTGTCGAGGTTCCCGGCAGGCTCTGCAAAGCACCATATACATCCCCCATTGCACCGGCTGTGGTAACCATATCGAGTGAACTCAGCACGACCGACTGCTTTTTATCACCAGCCTCGAAAGTTCCGGCGGTTATAGTTACCGCATTCAGGCGGTTAAAGGCTTCTTTCAACCGGACATCCAGCTTTATCGGGTGACCTTTCAATTCAATTTCTTTTGAGAAAGGTTCATAACCCATAAACTCAACCACTAAAAAGAACATACCCGTTTTTGAAGTCTTGAAACTGAATTTTCCTTCTGCATTGGTGGATATGCCATCAAAAGTACCTTGAAGGTAAACATTCGCGCCAGGCAGAGTGCCACCTTTCAGTTCGGTAACTGTTCCTGAAATGGTGGTCTGGCAAAATGGTCTCAGACTTAAAAAACTGAAGATGATAACAAACAGGCAATTTTTAGAAAATGTCATGTAAGTATATTGATTAGTTTCGAAGTGCAAATTTGCGCTCGGAATCTAACACCTTAAAATTTATCATTCCGGATTGTAGAAAAACGGGACTGAAATGATACAAACTGCCGACAAAGTGTAATCCGGCAATTTCGAACCAGGTAGAAATGATTACGAAACCCTAAACAGAAAAGTGGAGACTCCTACTTTCCCTTTTCAGGCTTGAATACACGGCAAGGGACAAATTTTATTTCCTGTCCGCTCTGAAAGCATTTATCTCGGAAGCGATTTCCTCAATGGATTTGGAAGTTACGCTGATTGTAGTCCATTGGGGATGCCGTTTATAATAATTTGAGGCAAACTCAATTTCTTTCCTCACATGGATAAGATTGGAATAATCGCCGGCACTGCCTCCAAGATGGACATTGCGGGTGCGTCGCAGTTCGGCTAAGCGATCGGGAACAGTGGTAAGGCAGAAAACTTTCTGCGGATCTACTTTTTCAATAATTTTAAGCGGTTCCATACCCAAAATTATCGGCACATTGGCAACAAACCAGCCTTGATAAGCTAAGTAAATGCTTAAAGGCGTTTTAAAAGTGCGCGAAACACCCAATAAAATAATTTCTGCACCGTCTAAGCTTTCAGTATGTTGTCCGTCATCATGAACGAATGCAAACTGCATGGAATCAATTCTCTTGAAGTATTCCGGGTTCAGTTTATAGGAAAGGCCAGGTTCCTGCGAAGGATTCTCAATGAAAAGTTCTGTCAGCCTTTTTAATAAAGGCCCCATCAGATCAACAGTTTCCAAATCAAGAAAATTGCACTCCCTGATTAAATGATGGCGCATTTCTGTTTTAACAAGCGTATGGACAATCAAGGCTTTCTTTTCCTTTGCTATTTTAAGCACTTCATCTATTCTCTTATTATCCAGCACATCTTGAAAAGTCTCTATGATGGGTGTCTTATCCGGATATTGCATCAATGCAGCATTTAAAGCCTGCTTGGCAGTAAATCCTTTTCCATCGGTGATGATAAAAATATTAAACATATATAGAAGATTGAAATATGAATGGTACTGATTCTACCGTAAAACAAAAATACATTTAATAAAGCTTCATGCAAAAAAAGATGATTCAATTTTTTTACCGGAATGCATCAGTCCAAGTAAAACATCATATCAGTTCCAACAGAAACGAAAAAGCCACCAGATTTTTCTGTCCGGTGGCCTATGCTTAACGATCAAATCATGCCTTATAAACCCATCCTGATCAGGTTTAGCGCCCCACCGGCTTTAAACCACTCAATCTGCATTTGATTATACGAATGGTTCACGGCAAACTGATGATGGCTCCCATCCGCATGGTGCAATATGATTGTGAGTGGCTTGCCAGGGGAAAAAGTTGTAAGTCCCAGAATGTCAATACGGTCATCTTCCCGTATAAAGTCATAATCTGACTTTTCAACAAAGGTGAGCGCCAGCATCCCCTGCTTTTTAAGATTGGTTTCGTGGATACGGGCAAACGATTTCACCAAAATGGCTACAACCCCTAAATGGCGAGGCTCCATAGCGGCATGTTCGCGCGAAGACCCTTCGCCATAATTTTCATCGCCTACCACTACCGAACCCAATCCTGCAGCCTTATAAGCTCTCGCAGTTGCCGGAACCGCTTCGTACCGGCCTGAAAGCTGGCTTTTTATCAGGTTGGTTTCATCGTTGAAATAATTTATCGCTCCTATCAGCATATTGTTCGATATATTATCGAGGTGGCCACGGAAGCGTAGCCAGGGCCCAGCCATCGAAATATGATCGGTAGTGCATTTTCCTTTGGCTTTAATAAGCAGGGGAAGGCCTTCGAAATCCGCTCCCTGCCAGGGTTTGAATGGTTCGAGCAACTGCAGCCGTTCCGAATCAGGTTTCACTATGATGTTAATTGCGGCAACATGATCAGGTGGTGCCAGATAACCGGCATCTTTCACCTCAAAACCATCAACAGGCAATTCAACACCTTGTGGTTCATCTAATTTAACTTTCTCGCCAACATTGTTGATCAGGAAATCGGTCAAAGGATTAAAACACAAATCGCCGGCAATGGCAAATGCGGTAACCATTTCGGGCGAAGCCACGAAACTGTGTGTGTTGGGATTGCCATCGTTGCGTTTGGCAAAATTTCGGTTGAAGGAGGTAATAATTGAATTCTTCCTATCGGGATCATCGGAATGGCGTTTCCATTGTCCGATGCAGGGACCACAGGCATTAGCCATTACAATTCCGCCAATTTTTTCAAAAGTACCAAGCAATCCATCGCGCTCAGTGGTAAACCGTACCAATTCCGAACCTGGCGTAATGACAAACTCAGCATTCACGCTAAGGTTCTTTTCGGTTGCCTGTCTCGCAACTGACGCAGCGCGGGTGAGGTCTTCATAGGATGAATTAGTACAGGATCCGATCAACCCAACTTCTAATTTCTGTGGGTACTCCCTCTCTTTTACCACCTTTACAAATTCTGAAACCGGCCACGCGGCATCAGGCGTAAACGGCCCGTTAATATAAGGTTCAAGGGTATCGAGGTTAACCTCAATTACGTGGTCAAAGTAATTTTCGGGATTTATATATATTTCCTCATCAGCCCTCAAATTGGTCATGTTGGCATCGGCAAGCTCAGCAATTTCCTGACGACCAGTTGCTTTCAGGTATTGGCTCATTTTTTCATCGTAGCCAAATATTGAGGTGGTTGCCCCAATTTCGGCACCCATATTGCAGATGGTCCCTTTTCCGGTAGCCGAAATGTTGTCGGCACCTTCTCCAAAATACTCCACGATGCAACCCGTTCCGCCTTTCACTGTGAGAATTCCGGCAACTTTCAATATCACATCCTTTGCAGAAGCCCAGCCATTCAGGCGGCCTGTGAGTCTGATGCCAATAAGTCTGGGCATTTTCAGTTCCCAAGGCATTCCGGCCATAACGTCCATGGCATCGGCACCACCAACGCCAATGGCAATCATGCCAAGTCCCCCGGCATTCACGGTATGCGAATCGGTTCCGATCATCATGCCTCCGGGAAAAGCATAATTTTCCAAAATAACTTGATGGATAATACCGGCGCCTGGTTTCCAGAATCCGATCCCGTATTTTGCCGACACGGACTCTAAAAAATCATATACCTCTTTGTTCTGCGATACTGCGGCTTCAAGATCGGCCTTAGCTCCCGCATAAGCCTGAATCAGGTGGTCGCAATGAACGGTGCTTGGAACGGCAGTTCGGCTACGGCCTGCTGTCATGAATTGGAGCAAAGCCATTTGTGCCGTAGCATCCTGCATGGCAACGCGGTCAGGGCCAAAATTCACATAGTCTTCCCCCCTGCCAAAAGGATTTTTCGGCAACTCATCCCAAAGGTGTGCATAAAGAATTTTCTCACTCAGGGTCAGCGGATGGTTCACAATCGCACGAACTTTTTCAATTTTCGTTGAAAGCGTTGAATAAACCTTTTTCACCAGATCAATGTCAAATAACATATTTTAGCTATTTAAATATTTGAATATATTACAGCAACGAAATTACAGCTAACTTTTCATTTGACAAAATTATTTGCTTTTCGTCCACATGAAGGCTGATTCGTATTTTAAGGTACTTAAGGATTAATTATGACAAATTGTATCTTCTTTATTTTGCTCTGAGTTACAGATAGACCACAAAAAACACAAAGAATACACAAAATACCCAAATACACATTAAACGACTGCTTATGATATTTTGATACTTTTACCCCGTTTTAACAAACCCTATTCTTTAATGTCTTTAACATTTGATGTCCTGATCATCGGAGCTGGTCCTGCAGGAGTGACTACCGCTCTGAAACTGGCCAGTTCCGGATTGAAGATAGCCGTTTTCGACAAAGCCCGTTTTCCAAGGGGAAAAACCTGTGGCGATGGGTTGACGTTGGATGTGATCAATCAGCTACCCCTTGTTTCTGAGTCACTTGCAGCTTCTTTTCATGATTTTCCCAAAAAGTTACCCAGTTTTGAAGCTATTCTTTTTTCACCCGATTTCAGGCAACTCAGGATCCCTTTCCGGATACGACATGAGAACAAACCAATCTATACCTGCCGCCGGGTTGATTTCGACAATCTCATGTTTCAACAGCTGAAGAAGAATGAAAATATCAGTGTTTTTGAAAATTGCAAAGCATTGAAGGTTGAGTATTCGGAGGACAAAATTGTTCTGACTGCAAATGATAGCACTTTTAAGGGCCGCCTGATTGTCGGGGCCGACGGGGCCAATTCATTCGTTGCCAGGCAAATGGGAATCAAACGGGTTACAAATGAGCATCAAGCCATGGGACTGACGGCATATTACAGCGGTATGCAGCCTTTAAATGAAAACAATCCCATCGAAATATATTTCCTGCATGATATTTTGCCCGGTTATCTTTGGATATTCCATCTCGGTAAAGGCTATGCAAATGTTGGGATCGGTATGCTGGCTGCGACCATTTCCGGAAAAGGGATTGATCTGAAAAGGAAATTTGATGAAATCCTTGATAGCAAACCATTAAAAGACAGGCTTTCAAATGCGAAACGTGAAGGAACTGTAAAAGGGCATGTGCTTCCACTGGGATTCGACAAGCGAGAAATATCGGGCAACAGGTTTTTGCTTGCCGGTGATGCAGCTGCATTAGTTGACCCACTTACCGGCGAGGGTGTAGGCAATGCCATACGGAGCGGCAGGGTCGCAGCAGAGCATATCCTGAATTGCATAAAGGCAAACGATTTTTCAGCCTCGTTCAACAAAGCATACGATCAGGAGGTTTATCGCAGGTTGTTGCCTGAATACAAGATGAACCATGCTATACAGAAACTTTGCAGGTATCCGGCTTTGCTGAATTTTTTCATAGGTTCGGCTCACACGCACAAAGAACTCGAAGCTGCTTTCAACGAGGCTTTAATCAATATGCAAACCAATACCTTCAGATCCAAAATGCTCTTTTTGGTTAAAACATTATATATCTTTACGTTAAAGAATATTTTTGTTTCAATTTTCAAAAAAAGCTAGCCACAAGAATTTTGGGTGTCCGAAAACTCAGGCTGAAAATAATCTATCCAATCCTTTCGCTCAACGGCAGCCCGTATTCTTCCAACATACGGATGTCGAGCTTTTCGAGTTCATCGAGTATGGGGTTGTAAATACCGGGAAGCACGGGGCGGAAAACACCTTTTTCGGTGATTTGTCCGGCCAGAATCATTTCAACGCCGATAGCGGCAGGCAACGCAACCGTGCGGGCAATGGAAGTATCGGTAGCCGGAGTGCCAAAATCAAGCATCCTCGAACGGATTACTTCTTTGTTGCCATCAGGATAGGAAGCCAGGAAGGTATGCTGCATCACTACCATATCGCGCTCATACTGACCAAGTTGCATCTTCGAAATCATCAGGTCGCTGGTAACCTCGAAAGGAGAATCCTCTATGCGATTAATCGGTTCGTTGCTGAAAAATCCAAGCCATTCCATAGCATACAAGGCATGTGCATCTTCACTGATACCAAGGTGTGCGGCGACTTTTTTCCTGATTTCCATGCTATCGGATGCCCAAATCTGCATAGCTATAAAATCGGCATAGGTTTTGCCTGTGAGTTGCACTTTGTCATACGAAATCAGGTTGAGTTGTTTCATAACATGGATGGATTCGCACCAGCCTTTGAAACGGAAAGTGCCACGCTGAATGGTTTTCACTTCAGGTATGCCATAAATATCAATGTACGAAATGGAATCGCGGTTAGGGTAAACTTCCAATTGACCGACATTGGTAAAATCAACTTTGAGCGGGTTTTTGAAAAGATCCTGAGTCGGAACATACACTTCAACGCCATCTTTCATGTATTTGCCATCATTGTTGCCTGCCATCACCACGCCTTTGGGACTCCATGAAAACTTGTATTTAAACGGGTTGGTGGCAGCTTCAGGGGCAGGCAGCGCACCACAGATGGAATAAAACTCTTCAATTTTCCCGCCTTTGTTGTGTACATGATCAATTATGCGCATAGCCGACATATGGTCAATACCCGGATCGAGGCCAAGCTCGTTGAGGATAATGATCCCTGCTTCTTTTGCCTGGGCATCCAGAGCCTGCATTTCGGGTTTCACATACGAAGTGGTAACCATATTCTTTTTGTGCAGGAGGCAATATTTTGCTACCAGCAAATGATGGAGATACGGCAGCAAACTTACCGAAAGGTCGTGTTCGGCAACCATGCGGCTAAGTGATTCTTCATCCTCAACTGTCCAGGCAACAGCCACGCCATTGGGGTGGCCGGCAATCATTTCTTCGGCTTTGCTTTTGGTACGTGTGGCAACAGTTACCTGGATTCCTTTGTTGAGCAAATGTTTTACGATAGGGCGGACAACCAGGCCGGCACCCAAAATAAGGACTTTCTTCATTTCGATTCTTTTTGTTTTAATAAGGGTTATCAATCAGTTTGATTATGCTGTTACTCTGTAATGTAGTCTTTTAAATAACTTTCAGCTAAAACCAGCGAAATTCTGCTCCGTTATTGCCCGCTGCACTCCATTTTGTTTGTCCCCTTGGCGGTTTTATGCATTTAAAAAACTTTCCAGATATTTATACTGAGGGGTAAGTTCGCCCCGATGAAGGATGAGTGCGCTTTTTATCGCCCTTGGCAAATCGAGCGTTTCAAAATCCTCGCTGAAATCGCAATCGGCAATCGGTTTCACGAAATTCACAAGCACATCGGCAAACCCGGCTGAAGAATCCCTCGGCAGTTCGCTCGGCAGGATGTCAACAGCCATCACCAGCAAGCCAGGACCCTTGTAACCCATCGTGAAATCGCGGGTCTCGGGATGGTAAACAAAAACAGGGTCTTCAATATAAGTGCCCTTTTCGGTGCATTCCACCGAACCATGCACATCGCACGAGATATCGCCGATTACTTTCAGTTTGGGCGTGCCGGCAGCAAATGCTTTCTCTAAGTAGTCCTTGGTAACCAACCTGGGGTATCGCGCATCCCAATACACACAATTGATCAGCATATCAATGTATGGGATATATTTTTCAAAACTGCTTTTATATTTCTCAGGCGAATTATAATATTCATGCAGATCGAATTCGGCAGATTCGTCTTTAGGCTCCACCAAATGCTCTTCCTTGAAAACAACCTTATATATCAGGTTATCAGGCAGTTTGCTTCTCCGCTTCAAGGCCAGCAGTTTCTCGGGCGAAATTTCCTTTACGGGAAGCAACCCGATAATCTCCTGTGCCCCTTGTGAAACATTCCCATATCCGGTAAAAGCCACCGTGAAAGGGCGCAATTGTTCGGGCATGCCTTTTTCGGCTATCTCCTGCCCTACTGCCGAAATCACATCGCGAGCCTCGGCCAGCGATTTGTAAGTATGCGCCTGC
>Ga0247841_10013604_pt1 | contig 10357 bp, 10 predicted proteins | sample LaCruzMarch2015__2_FD_192410 | JGI IMG/M metagenome (GOLD analysis project Ga0247841, IMG submission 192410) | Freshwater microbial communities from meromictic Lake La Cruz, Castile-La Mancha, Spain - LaCruzMarch2015_18m | ecosystem: Environmental > Aquatic > Freshwater > Lake | place: Spain...
CTCCCCGCGTTGTCGGGCGGGAAGTACAGCATATCGAAGTTGTAGGCGACTGTCGTCACCGGGTCGAGACGCCTGACAAGCGGTGCCGGCCAATTGTGGCGGCTGCGAAAGCCTGTCAGGATCCGTTCGACGGTCAGGTTGATGGCGTGGACGCCATTTGTCGGGTCGGAGAGATCTGGGATCTCGATTGACCGACGCAGCTTGTCTTCATTCACAGGCCTGTGTCCTTTCTCTGGGATTCGGGTTGTCGATGTGCGAGCAGATTCACCGTCCACGAACTGTATTATTTTATTGACAACCTGTCAAATTCATTTAACATGAGTTCTGAGTTAGAATATCAATTCTATGAAAAAAATTTATCCAGAAAAATTAAAAAAAGGAGATCTGATTTGTGTTGTTGCACCGTCGGCGTCTCTTTCGATTATTTCAGATGAAATTGTTAAAATTGCTAAAGAAAAATTAGAGAGTTTGGGGTTTGAGGTAATGTTTTCCAAAAATTCATCTGAGATGAGGGACTTTATGTCATCTTCTATATCGTCTCGCGTTACTGATCTGCATGAAGCGCTCAAAAATCCAAAAGTCAAAGCGATAATAACAGCAATTGGTGGATACAACTCAAATCAACTTTTAGCGGAAATTGATTGGGAGGTCGTAAGAAATAACCCAAAAATATTTTGTGGGTTTTCGGATATCACCGTACTGAATAATGCAATTTTTGCTAAAACAGGACTGGTTAACTATTCGGGACCTTCATTCTTCAATTTTGGTCAAAAGAAGATTTTTGATTATACTGTGGATCATTTTATAGATTGTCTTTGTGAAAATAATCCAATAGATATAATCCCCTCGCCAGTATGGAGTAACGACAAATGGCGAAAGGATCAGGAAACTGTAAATTTGCTAAAAACCGATGGTTTCTGGATATTAAATCAAGGCGAGGCCGAGGGAAATATACTTGGCGGAAATCTTTGTACTTTTAACTTGCTACAGGGAACCGAATATTTTCCTGATATAAAAGATAGTATTTTGCTTCTCGAGGAAGATGACGAAACTGGGGAAAATACGGCGATAAATTTCGACCGGGATCTTCAATCTGTTATTAATCAGAAGAATTTTGACCAAGTGCGCGGTCTTGTTATTGGACGATTTGAAAAATCTAGTGAGATGACAGAGGAAATATTGAAAAAAATTGTGTCTTCAAAAAGAGAGCTATCAAAGATTCCTGTTATCGCAAATGCTGATTTTGGCCATAGTGATCCAAAGTTTACATTTCCAATTGGTGGAGTGGCAAAACTTAAAGTCTCAAAAAATTCAGTTGATCTAAAAATTATTAAACATTAACAGAAACGAAAAGCCGCCATACCCATCGGATACGGCGGCTTGTTTGGTGGTGCTCGTGTCGCTACGAACCCGGAGATGCGAAACTCAGATATCCCTCACTTTCGCCCTCGTCAGCGATGCGATGGATCTGGTTCCTCAGGGAGTTGGCCTCTGCGCCCGTGAGTGTCCTCTTGTGTGAGCGGAACGTGAGGCGAAGAAGTACGTTCTTCTGATTGCGTTGGATGCCGAGACGCGCGACGGCTTCTGCGGGTAAGTCATCTAGATTGGTCTCGCTGACTAGCTCGACGCCCTCTAGCTCGTCGTTCCTGTCGAAGTTGGCGCGAATGCCCGTTTCGATCTCCTGGATGGTTTTGCTGCATGGAACGGAGACAGAAATGTCGCGCACGACCGACGGGAATTTCGAGACTTCGACAAAAGGCTCGAGGTCGTACATCTGGGTTTGCACCCTCGGGTCGGTGGAGCGGATCAGCTTGATGTCGGGAATGCCCTTGCGAATCATCAGTAACCTGTCGAGCATTATGCCGAGGGCAATACCGTTGAAGCTGCTGCTGAAGCCGAAGCTGTCGAACAGCCTTCTGCTGACGCAGCCGACCTCCATGCACGTTGTTAGGCTGCCATTGAGCGGTAATCTGACCTTGTAACCTTCGCTCAGGTATGGATGTCTGCGTAGCATTTCGTCGGTCATGCGCACGAACTTGGGGCTTTGCCCAGGTAGTGTGGATCCGGCGACAATCTGCGCAAGCCGCATCTGCTCATTCGAATTGCAGAATAGCCTGTCGCCGATTCGCCAGATGTCGCATTGGTGCGGCTCACTGTTGTAGAGCGCACCGCGCAGGCTGGCGTTTCGGAAGCAGAGCCCGACAGCCATTATCGTCGCTGGTGTTGCACCATTGGCTAGCGTTTCGTCTAGCATGTCGGGGATCATGGCGCCGGTGTGACCGCGCAGGATGCGTGTGTCGTCGATGTAGCGAGTGTAGCGATCAGATCGTGTTGCTGAGTTGTCATCAAACAGCAGCCGATCGTAGCAGCTCGCGATGGTCGTCACGGGGCTTTGCCGCACGATTGTGGGTTCGGGCCATCCGCGATGGCGTGTGAGCGATTGTTGGGCAAGTTCAACGAGCTGACTGATCGCGTGGTTGTATTGGGGTTCTGTCAGATCAGCAATTCGTAGGGCATCGGCAAGTTCATCTTCGGTCAACTGCTTCACTTCTCGCCCTCCTTCGCTTGGATTCAAGGTGCTTTTTGTAAAGTAGTTCAAATCATAATCTATTACAAGCTTGAAATTTTTGTGGATCAACTAGGAAATCTTAAATATTTGATATAGGATAATGGCAATAACTAAATTTTAAAATGAAAAAAGTTGAACAAGCATTTTTTATTATCAAGCCAGAGGGAACTCCTTTTCGCACAAAGATAAAAGAATACATCACAAATTCCGGATTAATCCTAGTCAGATCCGATCCTATGATTTTAAATGAACAAGATATTGTTTCTATTTATCTAGATGACATTGGCTCGCGACTCATGGCGGCCACATATTCACATTTACTTGGAAGAGAGATCGAAGCCGGAATCATAGAGGGAGAAGATGCGATAGAACGATTTTGGAACATATGTGGTGATAAGCCAGATAATCTGATGTGTAAGGAAGGAACCATCAGAAGAGACTTCGGTATGGAACCGCTCGAATATGACGGTGTAACATATTTTCAAAACTGTATCCACAAAGCCAGCAAGAAAGAAGCTCGAGCTGCGATAAAGTGGTTTTATAGAAAAATAAATTCAAACTAAATTACCGATTGAACATTGACTCGATGTGGTATAGACTCTTGCTAATCGCTCTTTGATTTCTACTCTAAATTTAAATGAATAACACAAAAAATCTATTCAAGTTAAGTCCAGCACAATCGGTCAAAATCCAAGACGAATTTAAGCAATTAATTGTTGAAGCTATAAATGGCTCTTTATTTTCTATCAAGAATGAAAATATCTTAGCTATATACGTTCGCGGTAGTTTGAGTTGTGGAAAGGGAATTAAAGATCTATCAGATCTCGATCTCGTAATTATTACAAGAACAAAATTATCGACTAGAAGTATATTATGGATTATTCCCCTCGCGGCTAGATTGGAAAGAAAATATCCTTTCGTATCGTTGGTTGATTTAACTGTTGTGTCAGAGGATGAAATTTTGTCAGATAAATATTTACCACTAAGAACGAACCTCATCACCAAATCACTATTTTTACTTGGCCAAGACATAGTGAAGGAGATGCCGAGAGTTATCCCAGATCGAAATCTTACACTGAAGCTTAATGAGAATTTAATCACTGAGCTAAAACATCTGAGAAAAATATTTTCTGACCGCAATTCTTACGATAAGGCTGAATATCAATTTAGAACTAAGCCATATAAATTCTGGTGCGTATGGCTTTGTAGAACTTTTATTAGGTCAGGATTCTATTTTGCGATGCCAAAGGCGGGTTTCTATACTCAGGACTTACTTGTATGTGGAAAGTATTTCGCGACAAGCTATCCTGAAATGGCAGACTATGTAGATGTTGCACTCAAATGGTCAATCTATCCAATTAGTTCAAAAAAAGATCTAGTTTCATTTATAGACAATATTATTCCTAAGTTAAAAAGAATAATTAAAGCTTTCTGAGGTGCGCTGCACTTGCATTCCTTAAAATTAGTTATATATTTAGAAAAATTAATGGGGAGTAAATATGACTAACAGGAAGAAAGGTACAATCTTCATTGTTGCGGCAATTGTGATTGCTTCTGGTGGACTGATTGCTCAACAGATGACAACTAAAGAAGGCAAACCTCTCACAAAAGTGAAGGTGCAAGCCGGTTGGCTGCTGAACGGTGAATTTGCAAATGTTTGTTCTGCAATTGTAAACGGCGACTACACCAAAGAAGGCTTGGATGTTCAGCTGCTACCAGGTGGTCCATCGGGCGCTTCGTTTACGGTTGCCACAGATGCTGTTGCTCAAAATAATGACCTCACTCTCGGAATTGATGGGGACTTGGTTCCGTTAGTTCGTGGAGTTACCAAAGAAAAAGAATCTGAAAGATTTCAGGTTAAGGCATTTGCTAGTTTTTGGAATGAAAACCCTTATGGTTTTATCGTTAGGTCTGATTCAAATTTAAAATCTCTTAAAGATTTTGCGAAAAAAAAACCAAACGGACAAAAATATAAAATTGGCGTTACAGCAGACGCAGTTATTCAGGGGGCCATTGCTCAATATGCCGGAGTTAAAGAATCTGACATCCAATGGGTAACTGTCGGATTTGACGCAACCCCATTCTTGTCCGATCAGGTGGATGCATTAGCGAGTTATTGGACAACTCAGGCATATGAAGTTCAAAAGGCAGGGATCGACTATAGATTCCTAAGTGCAAGTGAATTACCAGGTTTTAATCAACCATCAATGATAGCTGTCGCCAGCAATCAGACGCTTAAAAACAAGCCTGATGTTTTAGAGAAGTGGTTAAGGGCTACAATCAAAGGTACTGAAGCTGTGAGACAAGATCCCGATAAGGCTGCAGAGCAAATATTGGATAATCGATGTGGTGGTCCAACGTTCAATAAAGATCAAGAGGCGTGGTTGATTAAGAAATCGGTTCCGCTATTTGACAAAGATAAACAAGGATTCCTCTACTCAAACCAAGTGCTTGATTTTGCACAGGCCTATAAGAATATAAATCAGATTCCACGGGTTCCATCGAAGGATGAAATAATGGATTTCTCAATTCTCGACAGAATCTACAAATAATGTGGGCAACGCTCTCGAGTTAAAAAACGTCTCAAAATTTTATAAGCTCAACTCAAAGGACAAAGAGCTGGGCTTAAAGGACGTCAGCTTTAACGTAAAGGCTGGAGAAATTGTTGCAATAATAGGGCCATCTGGTTGTGGTAAAACTACGTTGCTCAAACTAATTGCTGGAATTCTTGAAAATCATGAGGGCTCTATTCTTTATCGGGGAGAGAAGGTTGATAAAGCGCGACAAGATGGGCAGTTCTCATATATCGCTCAGGACTCGGGCTTGCTGCCGAACAGGACAGTGAGGCAGAACATCGGTTTGCCCTTTGAACTTTGCAACGTGAGTGATGAGAGAGCCGTTGCAAAGTCGATTAAACTGGTTGGATTAAAAGGTTTTGAAAAATTTTTTCCGTCGGAACTCTCGGGCGGGTTAAGACAGAGGGTCGCTCTGGCAAGGGCAATTGTGTCGAATCCAAAGTTTGTGCTAATGGATGAACCTTTTTCGTCTCTTGATGAATTTACAAGAGAATCATTAGATGTTGAGTTGATGAATCTGCACAGCAAACTCAAACAAACTATTTTGTTTGTTACTCACAATGTTGAGGAGGCTGTTTTTATATCAGACAAGATTGTAATTATGAGAGGTACGCCAGGGCAAGTTGCATCAATAATTAAAACTAATTTAAATCATGAAAGAAATCTAAAATTAAAATCATCAAAAAGTTTCTACAATAATTTAATAAAAGTTCAAAAAGAATTGAGGAAAGTGATCGAATGCTGAAGAAGATTCTAATCCCAATTTTCGCAATCGTCTGTCTTTTAGCATTGTGGCAATTCACCGAAGTAGAAAATTCTAAGGTTCGAATTAAAGAAGGAAGAACCACACTTGAGGCATTTGTTCCGACTCCGATAACGATTTATGAAACTCTGAGAAAGGAGGGGGGGTTAATAGCTTCCCAGATGGGTTTCACGCTTGGGCGGGCATTAATTGGTTTCATCTCTGGGATTGCTTTGGGTGTATTTGTTGCAATTTTAACCGTACGGTTCCCTTTGTTTCGACGTGTTGTATTACCGATATCTCTAGGAGTCAATTCGTTTCCTATCGTGGGATTTGCACCGCTTATAATCCTTGCATTTGGCCAAGGCTCAAATTTCTCGATAATATTTATCTCGATTATTATCGCGTATTTTCCAGTATTTATCAGTTTCGAACACGGCTTGATGTCTGCAGAAAAAGGCTTGATTGAGACGGCTTATGTATTTGGTGCCTCAAAATGGCAAATACTCAGTAAAGTGCGGATTCCGCTCGCTATTCCAAACTTATTAAATTCATTAAAATTGGCGTTACCGGCAAGTATTATTGGAGCAACTATGGGAGAATGGCTTGGCTCCAAAAATGGCATAGGCCAACTAATTACAATAGCTTTATACCAATTACGCCCCGGATTATTGTATGCGTCATTGCTCTCAATAACCGCAGTGAGCCTAATACTGACGTTCAGCTTGGGCTATTTGACCAAAGTAATTGTTCCGTGGAAAAAATAATACGAGCTTTATTCCTTAAACCCCTCTTCAATATGGCTACCGTCGCAAAATGGTTTGTTGCGAGATTTGCCACAGCGACAGAGGGTGACGCGATTGCGTTTTTCGTAAGTCTTACCATCGGAAGATACTATCTCAACGCCACCTTTGACCCAGATCGGCCCAGAAACTTTGGCAGGTTTGTCTTCGGTGAGACTAATCGAGGGCTCTCGTTTTTCCTCGATAATTTCGCCGGTTTCTTTGTCTTTTAAAACTAGTCGTCCTGATGGACAATCGCGAACTTCTTCTTTTAAAATCTTTTCGGAGTTTTCATCTTCTTTCTGTACTAAGTCCCAAGTACCACCAGCCCGATGGCAGAATCTCGCTGAGGCACAGAGTTTGCCACAATCGCAGAGATTGTATTTGGCTCCTTCGTAAACTTCGGCGCTATCGTCAAATTTTTCAGCCGGATCGGCATCCTCACATTTGAATCCATCCTTGGCGTGAGTGCCATCGCAAAATGGTTTATTTTTTGATTTGCCACATCTGCAAAGTGCGTAGTCTCCACTGGTCTCAACTTTGCCTGTCTTTTTCCAACAACACGAAGTCCCTTCTTTATCAGCTTGAATTTCTTCTCGCTCTAGTGGCAGATCTCCATCAACTTCGTATGGTCCGTTTTTTGTAACTTTAATGCCCATCCTATGCCTCTATGCTTTCTCCCCACTTGAGGACTTTGACTTCGATATTTGTGTCCACCATTGCGGGAGCGAAGTCATTTACATCAACCGGAAAACGCGGGTTGTCAAAGTGGATCGGAAATACCAATTTTGCATTAACTCTTTGAAGTTCTGATTTAGCTTGATCGATACTTAAGACAACTTCGCCGCATATTGGCACCGCGATCACGTCTGCGTCGGTATTGGAGAGTTTGATAGTATCGCCCGGCGTGTAAACTGATTTACCGTCTTTGTCTGTTACTTTGTAGCCGATAACTTCTGGGGGCTCGGCCCCTGTAGGCAAAGGTCCGTGGGTAGATTGATATGCTTCAACTTTATAATCTTCAAATTTATAAGTTTTTCCTACTTCGGCAACGGTTACCTGAACTCCTAAATTTTCGTTTGACAATACGTCGCTCACGGCTTTGACTGCAATAATCTTAGGTTTGTTTAGCTCAATAACTTTCTTAACATTTTCGAGATCAAAGTGATCAGCATGTTCATGGGTAAAAAGCATCAGATCAATATCTTGGAAATCTTCTGGTTTCATCCCCTCTTCGTTAAAGACATACGTTCCGGCATCAATTAAGACATTTTTATATCCAACGTTTACGAATAAGCAACTTTGCCCATGTTTCGCAATTTTCATGAATACTTTCTTTAAGTTATTACGCCTAAAATACTACGCTTTTGCTCCTGTTAATGCAATAAAAAAAAGGCTGAGGATGTGGAGTCCTCAGCCTGGTGTTCTCGTGGTTGGAGCACGAAGCTACTTGTCGGGAGTGGCGGTTACTCCGCCACCAATCACCCGCCCCGCGGGATCAACGAGCTTGAACTTTCGTCCTGCGGGTAGCTTATCTGCGCGAATGATCAGGGCCTCATCCGAATCTCGTCCTATTTCGATGACCTTGGTGGCCATCGGCTCGCCAGGAGTCGACTGTGCGATGAACGATTTCGTCCCTACCCACCGCACCGATCCATTCGCGAAGCAGACGTTGGTGCCGTTGTTGTGTCGGAACTGATAACCCCCGACGCAGGAATCCCGGAGGTCCTCCAGCGCGAAGAAAGGGCTGTCGTAATCGAGTGCCAACGGAATCAGCTCCGACTGACTACCAAGATGACAGCCGATCAAGCTGTTATTGAACCCATAACCGCAGAAGCCCCCCTCCTCTCGGTACGGCCAGGATGGGCATGGGTCAATCCTCTTCGGCACCTTCGCACGTACGGATCGCCACAACTCCTCCCCTGTCGCGGTAGGCAGGAACCCGTCATAGTCGACACTATAGACGGTTAAGGACTTGGCGATAACCATGCAGTTCGTCAGACAGCTCGTCTGCCGCGCCTTCTCGCGCGCCTTGGCAAAGACCGGAAACAGGATCGCCCCCAGGATCGCGATGATCGCGATCACAACCAACAGCTCAATAAGCGTGAAACCGCGTCGGGTGGACATGGTGCCACCTCCCTCAGGGTTGACCAGTCAGATGACTGGAGCGTTTCATAGTAAAAAGACTACATCCAACTGGAGTAGAATTCAAGAAAAATGATGAGTAAGAATTTAAAATATATACTTGAGCTGTTATTTAATTTTGTTTACGCTTTTTCTCCTGTTAATGCAATAAAAGCCAGAGCTTAATTATTGTTGGGGTTGTAGAAGTCACTGCTAAGGAAACGGCCCCGCCGGAAAACCAGCGGGGCCTTGTTGTGTCGTGTGTCGGTGCTATGTCGAGTGTGTTGCGGTGATGGAGAGGCCATCTTCAAGCAGGTGCCTGATTTCCTTTGGCGTGAACGCTTGCCGGAGTAGATCCCTCGAGCTGCCGCCGCATGGGCCTGCCACCACCAGGCAATTCATCGGCGGTGTGTCTGGCTCCAGAACTCGGGTTTCAGCCCATGCCGAATGCTGGTACCGAGGGTTGTCGGGATACTTCTCGGCATTCTGGATGTTCCGAAGGACTTCCTCCTCGCGTTGCCGGACGAGCCACTCTTCGACGTGGCGCTTGACCATTTTGCGAGTGGGCGGTGCCAACCCGGACAGGTCGAGGATGGAAAGTTCGGCGTAGAGACTTCCATCCTTTAGCGAATGATCGAAGTCGGCGTGGCTGATCGTGAAGTTGACTGCCTTGATGTATCGGCGAAGGCCACGATCTCTGACCCATGCCCTGATACTCTTCGCGTCGCCACAGTCTATGACTGGGATGGCGTTGGAGTGTTCGGGTGTCGGCCTATTGAGGCCGTTACGATCATGCCAATTGCTGATCTGGCAATCCTGGCAGTAGGTCAGAGGCACGTGACGGATCAGCGAGTGTCGATCGCCATCAAACGGTTGACCCAGCTGTTCGAGGTGGTGTACGCAGCCGGCAATGACCTGCGCGTACAGATCTTCGCGTCGGGCGTACGGTACGTCCGGTAGTAGAAGCACGACCAGGCTTGAGCTCTGGCCGTCCGTTCTGAAGGCGTCGCGCTGGGCCTCCCAACCCCGGTACTTGTTCCATTCCTGGCGATCAGTCCAGGCCTCTTCCCAACGAAACCCCTTCCAGCGGTCATCGTCCGGGTGGTCGAGCCAGCGGGTGATGTCATGAAGCAGCCGAACATCAGCATCCGGCTCCGATTCGAAGTAGCCCGTCAGCCTGTCGGTGCCTTCGTAGCTTCCTCGGACCTTGTAAGCCCGACAGATCGCCTGCGTCATGGTCTTCAGGAACTCGACGGCCTGGTTGTGAGCCGCGTTGCGGCTCTTGAGCATGGGAACTGATTGGAAACGGGCATGCCCAGAGTCATTCTTGTAGCGAAGACCAGTCGTCAGCTCGCCCCAGCGGGGAAAGCCGTGGTTGCGAAGTTGCTGGAAACTGGGATTGAAAGCAAGTTCCCGCTCCAGATCCGTGAAGACGAATCCTACGACCTCGAGTTCCCCAAATCCCTCAGGATAAGGGAAGGGATGCTTCTTTTTCATGTACGCACCTTGCCTTTGCGATCGGTGTTTCCGTGCCCAACACACGGTAGGCAAGTCCCGCAAAACG
>Ga0247841_10013606_pt1 | contig 10356 bp, 8 predicted proteins | sample LaCruzMarch2015__2_FD_192410 | JGI IMG/M metagenome (GOLD analysis project Ga0247841, IMG submission 192410) | Freshwater microbial communities from meromictic Lake La Cruz, Castile-La Mancha, Spain - LaCruzMarch2015_18m | ecosystem: Environmental > Aquatic > Freshwater > Lake | place: Spain...
CTTTGCGATAGGTCTAACTGGCCGAATTCCTCAATATTTTTCTCCCAGGCTTCTTTGTCGATATGCTGAAGTTTTTTGCTCACATATTCGCCTACGGCATTGCTGCGTGCAAATCTTTTACCTCCGGGCGATGTTCCGGGTCCCATGATACAACCTTCACAACAGAGTAGCATGAGATGTTTTTTTCGGATATATCCCTCTTCAAATTCTTTGATGGCCTCCTTGTAATTGACCCGGCCCTCGGCAATGATTACCCGCTCTTCGGGGATGGTCTCCTGGTTGTTGGCCGTATAATACAAACCCCGGCTGACCGGGAAAATAGCCCCTTTCCCACTGTGGGGTGGGTCAAATGCCGAAGGATTCGTATTTTCAGGTAATATGTTCAACGTCTCAAACATGTCGCGCAATTCACGGAAGGTAAGAACCTCGTCAATTTCGGTCGTTTCGGCTTTTTTTGCAAAACAGGGTCCAATGAAAACAACCTTAAGGTCGTCGCCATGTTTTTTTTTCATAACCCTCCCCATGGCTACCATGGGTGATGCAATAGGCGCCAGGTAGGGTACCATGTCAGGGTGGTAATGACGAATAAAATAAACAATGGCAGGGCAGTCGGACGAAATGTCACCTTCAAAATCATTTGCCTTTATCATGTTTTCGTATTCCCGGGCAACAATATCGGCTCCAAAAGATACTTCTGTAACATAGTCGAAACCTAACTTTCTTACCATGCCCACAAAAACCTTGTAATCGGCAATCTCTTCAAATTCGGCCGGGAAACTTGGTGCAATACATGCTGCAATTTTATTTTTTGATTTCAGAAGATCATTGACAGCATCAACCGAACGCAAGGGGATCTTGGCCCCCTGACTGCATACCCGCACACAGTTGCCGCAACCAATACAACGGTCGTTTATTACCTCCGCCTGCCCATTAATGATTTTGATGGCCTTTACAGGGCACTCTCTTACACAGGTATAACAAACCCTGCATCGGTCCTTGATTGTGAAAACAAGCTGCCGGTGAAATGAATGGCTCATGTAGTCGCAGATTTAAGATGAGAAACATGGAGGAGCTCCTTGTTACGATCGCTGCCTGGTTTAGCAAGGAATTTGTCGTAGAGATCTGCAATGACCGGGTTTTTATGGGCTACCTTGATCATCTCCTCATCGTCTACATCATAAAGGGCTTTCATGCGCGACTTGAGGTTTTTTTCATCCGAACCCAGTTTTTGCCCGCCGCCATTGATGCACCCGTTGGGACATGCCATTACCTCAACGATATGATAAGTTTCGCGCCGCGACTCAATGTCTTCAAGCAGCGTCTTCGCATTGGCCAGCCCACTCACTGCAACAACGTTTAACAGCGTCTTTCCGACTTTTACCTTCACCTCTTTCTTGTTTTTCAGACCGCGTAATTCGCTGATTTTAATCGTACTCATCTCTTGTCCTGTCATCATTTGGTTGATCGTCCGTATCAACCCCTCCAGATGCCCGCCCGAGATGCCAAAAAGGTTACCTGACGAACTTCGCATACCGAAGGCTGTATCGCTTGGCTCCGGATCCAGACTTGCAAAATCGATCCCAAGCAGCCTGATCATTTTCACCAATTCTCTTGTTGTAATCACGGCATCGACATTTCGGGAATTGCCATCTTTCATCCGGTCCCGGTCGGCCTCGTACTTCTTGGCGGTACATGGCATTACTGAAACCACAAATACGTTCTCAGGTTTCTGGCCGGCTGAACTGGCGATGTAATTTTTAATGAGGCGGCCCATGATCTGCTGAGGCGAACAGGTGGTGGATAAATTGGGGAGAAAAGTTGGTTTCGACTCAGCAACATAGCTTACCCACGACGGGCAGCAAGAGGTGAACAGAGGCAGGTTGTCTCCCTTATTCAGTCGTTCTATAAAACCGGCTGCCTCTTCCATGATGAGCAAATCAGCAGCCATGGAGGCATCAAATACCTGGCGGAACCCTGTTTTTTTCAAGGCGGCCCGCAACAGATTCAGAATATCTTTACTGGCTTTTATATTAAAATCCTCGGCAATAGAGGCCGGGACAGTAGGGGAGAACTGCACAACCGGGTATAATTCCGGATTGCCAAGCGCTTCGATGACTGCATGAATGTTCGATTTTTCCGATAACGCAGCTGTTGGACAGACCATGATGCATTGACCACATTTTACACAGGTTTGCGTATTCAACCCTTTATTGTAAGAAGTGCCAATTCTGCTTTCAGTTCCTCTGCCGATCACATCAATGGCAGAAACCCCGATAATTTCGTCGCACACCCGGATACACCGGCCGCAAAGGACACATTTGGCCGGATCACGCACAATGGAAGGACAGGCGTTATCGATCTGGATTTTCTGACGCTTCCCCTGGTATTTTCGTTCCCTGATATTCATCTCCGCAGCAAGATCCTGCAATCCACAGTTTCCGCTCCGCTCACAGTAAAGACAATCATCAGGATGGCTTGCAAGAAGTAATTCAACAAGAACTCTTCGCGATTTAAGTACCCTGGGCGAATGGGTTTTAATCTTCATCCATTCGGTAACAGGGTGAGAACACGATGGCACAAGTTCACCGATTCCTTCAACCTCAACAACACACATCCTGCAGCCACCGGTAGGACTGAACCCATTCATATAACACAAGGTTGGTACATGAATCCCAATGCGGTCGAGTACATTTTTAATAGTTTCACCCCGTTTGGCCGAATATTGCTGGTTGTTTATCTCAATGTCAAATTGCATGTTACCTTTTATTTGTAGTAAATAGCATTGAATTTACAACTGTCGGAACAAATCCCGCATCCGGTGCATTTCCCTTCTATGATGAAATGCGGTAGTTTTATAGACCCGACAATAGCATTCTCGGGACACTTTTTCTGGCAAATATTGCAGCCGTTGCAAATCTCTACGTCGATGTAAAATGTTCTCAGATCATGACAAATCCCGGCCTGGCATTTCCGGTCAAAAATATGTTCCTCGTACTCCTCCCTGAACCACTTTAATGAGGAGAGCACAGGATTGGGTGCATTCTGACCTAAGCCGCAAAGGGATGTGTCACGAATCACTTCTGCAAGACTTTCAAGTTCAACCACACCTTTAAACCGTTCGAGTGTTTCATGTGAGCTTTCTTCACGCGGACGGCGTGTAATTTCTTCGAGGATTTTCAGCATGCGTCCGGTCCCCTCACGGCATGGAATACATTTTCCGCAACTTTCCTTTTGCAGGAACTCCATGAAGTATTTCGATAAATTCACCATGCAGGTATCCATATCCAGGATGATCATACCGCCCAATCCCATTGAAGAGCCGACCTCCGCTAAGGTTTCATATCCGACCGGTGTCCCAAGATGCTGGGCCGGAATACAAACCCCCGAAGGCCCGCCAAGCTGCAAGGCTTTGAATTTCCCACCGCTTTTTACCCCGCCTGCAATGTCATTGACAATCTCACCAAGGGTTATTCCCATAGGTATTTCAATAAAACCAGTATTAATTCCTTTGCCGGCGATACTGAATAATTTTGTTCCCCTGCTTTGCTTTGTCCCGATCGACTTAAACCAGGATGGGCCATTTTCAAGAATGGCTGGAACATTGGCCAGTGTCTCGACATTATTCACAATAGTAGGGTGACCGAACAATCCCTTTTCAGCCGGGAAAGGTGGTTTGGATTGTGGGATGCCGCGCCGGCCTTCAATGCTTGCAATCAGGGCTGTTTCTTCACCGCAAACAAAAGCTCCTGCCCCCTGACGGATAAAAATGGAAAGAGTGAATCCACTGCCAAAAATGTTTTCGCCCAGAAAACCATATTCCCTGGCTTGTTTGAGTGCATTTTCAAGAATGAAAAGGGGTTGCTCGTAATCCGTCCTGACATAAATATATGCGTGATTGGCGCCGATGGCATAAGAAGCAATAGCAATCCCTTCCAGAATCCGATGAGGATCGCCTTCAATCAGGGCTCTGTTCATGAATGCCCCGGGATCACTCTCATCTGCATTGCAGATTAGGTATTTCTGATCACTTCCTGTTCCTGAGGCTACCATCCATTTCCTGCCGGTAGGAAAGCCTCCGCCACCGCGTCCGCGCAATTCGCTTTGCTCTATAATATCACAGACTTTGTCTGCTGTGTAATTTAATACTGTTTTGTAAAGCGATTTATAACCGCCACGTGCAATGTAATCGTCAATGGAATGGGGCGAAATTATGCCTGTATTGCGAAGTAATATACGGTGCTGGCGCGAAAAAAAGGGATGCTGGTCAATGTAGGGAACGTTGGGCCAGTCTTCCTGATCAACATGTTTGTATTGCCCCAGGATCGTTTCTGCAACCAGGGTGCGGTGAAAAACTGAATTCAGCAGATCCTCAACCCTGTCATCAGTTGCGTGATGTAGCGATATCCGGGCCTTGCCGGGTAACTGAACATCCATCAAAGGTTCAGCCGAACAAAGTCCCAAACAACCTACCTTCACAACCTCCCCGTCAATTTTATGATCTGCCATGAATCTGATCGCGGCATCATATGTCTTTCCCGCCCCGGCAATTAATCCACAAGTCCCCATGCCGATGAATACAACAGGACGGCTCACCTTATCTCGTTTAATCTGACCAAGCCTGTCGGCGGTGACTTTGTCAAAGAAATTGGAATAGTTTTTCAGGATCTTTTCGACCAAAAATTCTTTATTTTCCGGAGAACTCAATGAGGCCATCTTATTCTGGTTTTTCTTTAAAAGATCGGATGATTTTTGCTAATTCTTCAGGGGTGACATGCGTATAATATTTGTCATTTACCTGCAATACAGGAGCCGATTCGCAGGCTCCCAGGCAGCTCGTGATCTCAAGACTGAATTTCCGATCCCTGCTTGTACCTCCCGCTTTGACCTTGAGCTGTTTTTCCAGTTCTGAGAGGTAGTTCAACGAACCATACAAATGGCATGCGGTACCCCGGCAAATCCTGATGTGATTTTGCCCCCGTGGCCTGAACCGGAACTGATCATAAAAAGCGGCAACCCCGTAAACCTTGTTCGCTGGTAAATTAAGGTACCTCCCAACCTCGCTAAGCAATTCTTCAGGCAGAAAGTCTTGCTGCTTCTGAATCTCCTGCAGGATGGGGAGTAGTCCCTCTTTCTTGCCTGCCGGGTATTTTGACAATATTTTATCCAGGAGTTCTTTCATGTCGATGCCAATAATCTAAATCTGCCTTACAAAAATAATATATAAATATTAATTTTGAACGATTTAATTGTGAAATATTTAGCAATGTGAATAAATAAACAAATATTGCCGTGCCCTTTACGGGATAAAAATTTTCATTTGTTGTGCTTTTTGACCTCAGATAGTTATAAATTTGACCATCATAACCACTTTATGCGCTTAGAACCTCTTTTTCATATTTCACACGAGCTTTGCATTAAATGTTATTCCTGTGTGAGAATCTGCCCGGTAAAGGCCATCAGAGTAGATGTTAATACAGAATTACCATCCATAATCCCCGATCGCTGCATTGGATGTGGCAGCTGCTTCAGGGCTTGTTCGCCACACGCCATCTTTTACCGAAGTTCTATCAGTGAAACAAAAGCCTTGTTCTCTTCGGGAAATAAGGTGGCAGCTATCTGCGACCCTACCATCTCGGGCGAATTCCACGATATAACCGACTACCGGAAATTCGTTGAAATGATCAGGCAACTGGGTTTCACCTTTGTAAGCGAAGCTTCCTTCGGTGTCGACCTTGTCTCGATGAAATACAAGGAGCTCTTTGAAAATTTCAGGGGGAAGTACCATATTACGGCTAATTGCCCGTCGGTGGTGGCCTTTATTGAAAAATATTATCCTGAACTGATTAATAACCTGGCACCGGTTGTATCTCCCATGGTTGCCACGGCTAAAGTGATTCGCCAGAAATATGGACAGGACGTAAGGATTGTCTTTATTGGTCCTTGCATCTCTACCAAGGATGAGGCGCTGAAGTGTGAGGGTGATGCTAAAATCGATGCCGTACTCACCTTTGTTGAACTCAGGCAGTTATTTACCGAGTTCAATATCCGCGAAAGCCAGGTTGAATTCTCCGAATTTGACCCGCCGTTGGGCCACAAAGGGTCACTATACCCTATCAGCAATGGCCTGCTGCAGGCTGGCGATATCAACGAAGACCTCCTCACAGGCAGTGTTATCACCACCGAAGGCCGACATAATATGCTCGATGCGGTAAAGGAGTTTGACTCAAGAATTGAACTGATCAAACGAAACTTCAACATCTTTTATGATGAAGGCTGCCTGATGGGACCAGGGACATCAGCAGGAGGAGAAAAATTCTTACGCATGACCCTGGTTACAGATTATGCGAACAAACGACTGACAGACTTCGACCAGCCAACCTGGGAAGATGAAATTGCTTCGTTTGCAAACCTTGATCTTACGCGTCAATTCTCACCCGATGACCAGCGGTTGCCGGTACCCGATGATGAAAAGATAAAGGAAGTGCTGACAATGATTAACCGTGAAGGGCAAATGGATAATGAAATCGGCTGTGAATCATGCGGATATACTAACTGCCGCGACCTTGCCATTGCCATTTCACAGGGGCTGGCAACAACCGAAATGTGCCATGTATTCAGTGGCCGAAACCGGCAGGAATATATACAAATACTGCGTACCACGAACGAAAACCTGGCTACAACCAAGGCTGCCCTGAAAGAATCGGAGGAAAAAGCCCTGCGTGAACAGGAAGCTCAGAAGGAATCGTCTGATCTCATCTCCACCATGCTGCAAAACCTTGTATCAGGAGTTGTCATTGTTGATGAAGATTTGAAAATATATCAATCGAATAAAGCATTCATCAGGATTGTCGGGGAAGAGGCGGCTATGATCGATGAAGTAATACCGGGTCTTGTCGGCGCTGACCTGAAATCGCTGTTACCGGTCCATTTCTACAAAATGTTCTCCTACGTGCTGTCGTCCGATGAATCAATCGAAAATAAGGATGTTCAGTTTGGAGATATAAAACTGGGCGTTTCCATATTTTCTATACGCAGCCATAAATATGTTGGGGGAATTTTACGTGATATGTATATCCCTGAAGTCAGGAAAGAGCAGATCATCAATCGCCTGACAGAGGTAATTGATGAAAACTTCGACATGGTGCAAAAAATTGCCTATCTGTTGGGCGAAGGTGCCGCAAAATCTGAACAAATGCTGAATTCGGTGATAGATTCGTATAAAAACCCGAAAAAATCGTAAATCGTAAATCGTAAATAGAAAAAACTCCGTGGACGAAAAGTTTTACATCGAGGTTAATTGTCAGCAAAAATGCCATGGCGAGGCACGTGTTTGTGGCGATGTATTTATTTCCAGGAGAATTAAAGAGGAGGGGCGCATTGTCGTCGTATTGTCTGATGGTATGGGACATGGCATAAAAGCCAATATGCTGGGAACCCTTACGGCCACACTGGCAGTTAATTTCACACAGGAGCATAAAAGTGTTCAGAAAATCACCGAGATCATCATGAAGACCCTGCCGGTCGACAGTCAGAAACATATGAACTATTCCACCTTCACAATCGTCGAAATTGATGTGGAAGGGGAGGTGCGTATCCTGGAATATGAAAATCCGAAAACACTGATTTTAAGGGGTGCACACTTGTTTGAACCCGAATGGAATTGTGTGGTGCTGGAGGGGGACAAAAATATCGGGAGGGAGGTGCTTACAACGGCATTCCGGCCGCAGAAGGAGGACAGGATCGTGTTTTGTTCCGACGGGGTCACACAATCGGGTCTTGGCAGTGAACGACTTAAGATGGGCTGGGGTCTCGAAAATCTTCAGCGATTTGTGGAGGATGCCATTCGTGAGGAAGGTGATATCTCTGCAGTTAAATTGGGAAGCAGGGTTGTCAATAAAGCAAACCAGAATGACAATTTTCACCCGCTCGACGATATTAGCTGCGGGGTTATCTATTTTCGCGATCCCCGTAAGCTGATGATATTCTCGGGGCCGCCACAGGATCCCGGGAATGACCCCATGTTTACCGATTTGCTCAGGCAGTTTGAAGGGAAAAAAATCGTGTGCGGCGCAACCACCGGCGATATGGTAGCCCGTGAATGGGGTGAGGAGATCATCGATACCAAAGTGATGCACGATCCGGAATTACCCCCTGTTTCACACATGAACGGTGTTGACCTCATCACCGAAGGAATTCTGACACTGAGTAAAGTCAGCGAATTGCTGAAAAAATACAATAATAATTACGTGCTTGGTAAAGGTCCTGCTGATGAAATTATCCGCTTCATCCTCGATAGCGATGAAATTCATTTTCTTGTCGGAACCAACATCAATGTAGCGCATCAGGATCCCACCCTGCCGGTTGAACTGGAATTGCGCAGAACAGTCGTACATCGCATCGCACGCACCCTCGAGGAGAAGTTTTTAAAGGAGGTGACGATGAGGTTTTTTTAGTGGGGAGAGAAGAGAGGTGGCAAGTTGGTAAGTTGGTAAGTTGGCAAGTTGGTAAGCTGGTAAGCTGGTAAGTTGGTAAGTTGGTAAGTTGGTAAGTTGGTAAGTTGGGAAACAGATGAACTGGTAAGTGGAGGATGTGGCAGATTGGTTTCTTGCAATCAGGTGAAAGGGTACATTCAACATCAGATGCCTTACCGGACATGCAGACTACTAATTGGTTTAATTTTAGGCTGTTGAGTTTGCAAGAATGAGCCTGTGCAGATGCTCATTATCACTGAGTTTATCACGGAGTTCAGCATATATGTTATGAAAATCTGGCAGGATTCAGTGTCTGTTGACTTTTTAAATGAAATTTATTGAGTCCACTCCGAAAAGTCCGATCAACTGGATCCTGAGCGGAGTCGAAGGATGTAAACACCTGATAATAAGGACACTTCGACTTCGCTCAGTGTCCGGTTTTCCCTTAAATTGCCTTTTCGGAGTAGACTCTTTATTCATAAATAAACTAATTTTTTGGAAATGAGAACAATAGTCATTCTTGTTGTTTTATCTACAACCATGATTTTGCATGGCTATGGCCAGGATTATTTCAGAAGCGGAATTTTTCTGCATCACTCAACTGGAGGTTGCATTTGGGGGCCAAATGGCAGCAACACAAGTGTTCCTCAGGAAATGGATGAATATAATCTTACACATGAATACACAGGTGAACAGCAAGTTGCCATGAACGAGGAATGGTGGGCTCCCGGCGACAACGAATGGGCTACCCAGCATGCTTTTTTTGAAGATCCAAATCCGGTCACAGGTTTTGGATATTATCTGCCCGACAATAAAATTATGGTTATAAAAACCTGCTTTCCTGCCTCGGCCATGAGTGGGATCGGACAACCTTCTGATACCCTGACTCCTTATCTGAAAACAGGGTATAATTACAAATGGCACTGGCGTCATATTGTCAGGGTGATGGACCAGCATCGTGAAAATTTCTTCGTCATATGGACAAATGCACCCCTTGAGCCGGGTTCAACCAATTCAACAGAGGCTTTACTTTCGCGTAAGTTTTGCGTCTGGGCCAAAGATACGCTTGCCGCCGGTCTCGATCCTGAAATTGGAGCCTTTCCACCCAATGTTTATGTGTTTGATTTCTTTCGCAAACTGACCGGCCCCAATGGGATGATGCTTCCCATGTATGCAGCCGGCAACGGAGATTCGCATCCAAATGCAGCTGCCACGGCTTTGGTAGCGCCGCAGTTCGTTTCAGAGATATTCAATGCATCCGTTGCGTATGAATTAACATCATCCATTCCCGAATCCTTAATAACCGGAGATGTCCTGCTTACAGTTTCTCCAAATCCTTGCCGCACCGAAACTGTCATTCACCTGACTTTATCAGCCGGCGAAAATGTGGCTATTTCGCTGTTCGACCAATCAGGGAGGGTAGTTCAGAAGGTTTTTGAAGGATATTTATCTGTCGGCACGCATAACATTACGATTTCAACCAGGATGCTGAATGATGGATTGTATTTTATCAGTATTGTCCGGGAGAAAACCATAAGGAGTGTGTCATTCATTGTTAAATCGTAAATATCGTAAATCGTAAATCAGTATTTATTTTTCGGGCATATGGAATGTCCACATGCTATTATTCACGGTTTGCATGAACGTTGTCCTTTTGGTTATTTCATATTTGAGTGGGCTCATGTTTCAATCCTTTTTTATTGGAGATACTTGACTTTTGCATTTTCCCGCATTATATTTGTAAAGTATTTGATAATAAATTTAATATAACCTTGAAATCCACCACCTTTGGTGGTGGTTATGTATAAATGGGCTATGCCTGAAAAATTGTTAATTTCGTGGCATGAGCGAATATAAAAAATTAAGTCATGTAATTTATCGATGT
>Ga0247841_10013607_pt1 | contig 10356 bp, 17 predicted proteins | sample LaCruzMarch2015__2_FD_192410 | JGI IMG/M metagenome (GOLD analysis project Ga0247841, IMG submission 192410) | Freshwater microbial communities from meromictic Lake La Cruz, Castile-La Mancha, Spain - LaCruzMarch2015_18m | ecosystem: Environmental > Aquatic > Freshwater > Lake | place: Spain...
CTGCGCAAGCGGGAGAATGTAATTCCTAGCTTTCTCCATGCAAAAGTGTTGAAAGTGACGGAAAACTGATTTATCCGGTTAGTTTTTAGTTTTTCCTTTAAAACTTGTATGAAGTTGTTGAGGTTTTTCTGTTTGACAATTTGGGGCGCCCATACTGAGGGGGAAACACCCGTTCCCATTCCGAATACGGCCGTTAAGCCCCTCAAGGCCGATGGTAGTGTACTCGTAAGGGTATGTGAGAGTAGGTCGGTGCTCCTCTAAATAAAAAATCCCGTTATTCTTTTTGAGTAACGGGATTTTTTATTTGTCCCGAGGATACCTTAATCTTTTATCAGGTTTGACGAGGGATTAATTTGCCCTTACGCGGGTCCTGTCTTGGGCATTTTTACGCCGCTAAGATGCGGCTCAAAAACACCAAGCCATCCGCTACAGATAGAATCGCGCCTCGTCGCCCGCTAATGCTCATTCACTCGCAATTTCGCCAAGGGTTAATTAGTTCTTATTATAAAAACTATATTTTTTGTTTTTTGAAAAAAAACACTTGACAAAAAACAAATGATGTGATAAAGTAAAAAATCAGGAGGAAGGGGAATATGTAGAGAATGTTTTTGCTAAGATTATACAGCTGAATAGCGCTTGGGCGATAAAATATATTAACGATCGAATAATTAACTAAAGAGGAGGTTCAAATGAAGCTGGAAGCAATGGAAGTTGATCAGCATGGTAAGAAATTTTATTTAACACAAATTAAAGCAAGGGATTTAATTGATGGCGAGAAGGTAAAAGTTGACTATTGGAAAAGAGATAATCTTAAAGGCTATCAAAGAATAGCCACCCCTTCGCGAGCTAAAGCTTTCTCATCATTCATTAAAAATGCAAAGAGTGTATCACCCGTATCTATTTTGTTAAGCGTAAGAGGATCTGTAAGCTATAAAGCAGAAGCAGGGGAAAACTTTGGTACTGTAACCATACCTACTCAAGCCCAATTATGGGTTGTCGATGGTCAGCATAGAATTGAAGGATTAAGGATTTTGCTTGAACAAGATCCATCCTATCAGGACTTCGAGGTTCCCACCATCATTTTTCCCTTAGAAGATAGATATGAAGAGGCCAAGCAGTTTTTTATTATTAACCGTACTCAAAAAGGAGTCAAAGCCGATTTAGCAGAGCGTTTCTTAAGCGAATTAGCGAAACAAGAGGGTCCAGAAGTTCTGAGTGATTTGCCTTCTCTTATTACCCGCGGCATAGAATGGATACCGAAAGCTACAAAGATAGCCGATATTTTAAACGCTAAAGAAGGTTGCTGGAAGGATAAAATAAGACTGCCAAATGAAACAAAAAAAACTTCCCCTTTCTCTATAATTAGCCAGAAAGCATTTACAGATTCCCTCGAATCGTTATTAAACAACCCACTGTACGCGGATTATAATGAAGAAGAAACTACTGAGATATTGAGCAGATATTGGGAAGCAATAAAAGAGCTATGCCCCGAATCCTTCGATGCGCCCAAAGAGTATGTTGTGCAAAGAACAATGGGCGTAGCGGTTATAAATAAGCTGTTAACATCCGTGATAAATTTTTGCTTAAGTGGCGAAGGTCAACGCCTAACAAAAGAAAAGTTTAAAGAGGTCTTAAGCAAAATGAAGGATGGTATGGATAGTGCATATTGGAGCGTAGATGGGCCAGCGGGATTAGCTGGCACCAGCAAGAAGAGCTTTTCTATAATTACAAATAGACTTAGGGAATCCTTGGAAAGGGGTAATAGCGAAAAGGAAGCAAAGCTAATGCGACCGTTCAAGCTCTAATTTGCTGGGATAATTATGATAGAGTAAAAAAGAAAAGGGTGGATAAAATTCGGTTGGGGAACCTTTATCCACCCTTGGAACACTAGTTATCTGCACTAGCGTTATTATCATTAGTATATCTTAAGGGGGTGTAATCGTCAATACTTTTGATAAGTTCTTTGCAGAAATACATTGAAAAGGAGGTAGCTTATATGGCCAAATTTGTATTGTACAAAGATCACAGCGCCCATTTTCGTTGGAGATTCAAGGCGAATAATGGACAGACAATAGCTGATTCTGCAGAAGGATATGCCAATAAGATCGACTGCATTTACGGCATAAACTTTGTAAAACAGAATAGCCCATCGGCACCAATAGAAGACCTAACTTGAATCTCAGCTTTTGAGAATTAAGAAATTAAAACGCGTCTTTGGATTGGGCGGTTTGAGCAAAAATGGCGCTTGCGAGATTTTCCGCAGGCGCCTGTTTTTTTAATCCCAATCCCGATCCTTGTTCGCTACGCTCACAAGGACTGCGAATGTTGCGATGAGATGCTTGTCCCTGTTCGCTGGCGCTCACAGGGACTGCGCTAAATAAAGATCATTGTGCTTGAAAGGGCTTGGGATTCTTTGTTTGTGGAGATATAATAAGGAAAAAAGGAGCTATGTATGAACATAGAAGTTTACTCTTTATGCGATGCGGCGACAAATGATATGGGTAAGTTAAGCATGCTTGGTGCCTTTGATACGATTTGCGCTACTCAAATGCCGGTTATACATCCTCAATGCACAATTGCTCTTCGCATGAGATTTGAAAGCATTGAAAGAGGAGAACACAAGGTTGCTGTAACTTTCGTTGATTTAGATGGGAAAAATATAATTCCTCCTGCTAATGGGACTATAAGCGTAAATTTTCCGGACGGCCAAAGGTCCGGCTCGGCAAATTTAATCCTTAATATCCAAAGGCTGAAGCTTGAGAAATATGGTGAATATTCAATTGATTTGGCTATTGACGGCAGAAGCGAGGGCTCCTTGCCTTTATTTGTAATACAACCAAAATAAAACTAGGGGACGCTTCGGGTTTTTATATACAAATTTTCTAAAGGAAAGGAAGCAGAAATGAAACTTCAGAGTTTCTTAATAAGGATATTCGTTTTGATAGGAGTATTATTTATAAATGTTTTTTTGGTCTACGCTGAAACTGAGGAAGAGTATTACAATCGCGGGCTTGACTGTGTCAAGCAAGGTGACTTTCCTCAAGCCATCTCTGACTTTAACAAAGCCATTAAAATTAACCCTAATCTTGCAGAGGTCTATAGCAGCCGCGGGACTGCCTATGCCAAGCAAGGTGACTTTCCTCAAGCCATCTCTGACTTTAACAAAGCTATCGAAATAAACCCTAACTATGCAGAGGCCTATTACAACCGCGGGCTTACCTATGCCAAGCAAGGTGACTTTCCTCAAGCCATCTCTGACTTTAACAAAGCTATCGAAATAAACCCTAACTATGCAGATGTCTGTTACTGCCGCGGCCTTGCATATTACAACCAAGGCAACTTAGACCAGGCTATCTCTGACTACACCAAGGCCATTGAAATAAACCCTAACTTTGTAGATGCCTATTACAACCGCGGCCTTGCCTATTACAAACAAGGTATCTTTCCTCAGGCTATCTCTGACTATAGTAAGGTCATTGAAATGAATCCTAAAGATGCAGTGGCCTATGACAGCCGCGGGCTTGCTTGTCTCAAGCAAGAGGACCTCCCTCAAGCCATCTCTGACTTTAACAAAGCTATTGAAATAAACCCTAACTATGCAGAGGCCTATAACGACCGCGGGGTTTATTATTGTATATCAGAAGAATATGACAAAGCTTGGGCAGATGTGCATAAAGCAGAAGAATTAGGAAAGGTTATAAATCCAAGGTTTCTCCAAAAGCTTAAAACAGATTCAAGGAGAGATAAGTAGGGATTCAGGGACGTTCCCTGAGAGGATACCCTTGAAGAAATCCCAGGCTCGGAAAGGGCTTGGGGTTTTTTGTGTCCTTGCTCGCCATCGCTCGCAAGGACTGCGTTAAGCAAAAGCATAAGGTGCTTGTTAGTTTTTACCTTCTTCTACGTCTATTAGAGTAGAAAGGAGGCCAAAATGGTTAATAGCATTTCAGCAGAAGTGATTTTACCTAAAATTTTGGTAATAAGAGGGAAAAGAGTGATGTTGGATAGAGATTTAGCAGGGCTTTATGGAGTGTCTACGAAAGTACTTAACCAGGCTGTCAAAAGAAACATTAAGCGGTTTCCGGAAGATTTTATGTTTCAGCTTTCGCGTCAGGAGAAAGCTGAACTGGTCACAATTTGTGACCGGTTCAATTCTCTGAAACATTCAACTGTTTTGCCTCATGTTTTTACTCAGGAAGGAATTGCTATGCTCTCTAGCGTGCTCAACTTTGAAGCAATCCGGCAATTGCTCGTACCGCCTAAGGTTACAGAGAAAAGAATAATTGGATTCCAAAAATCATAAGTCTCAAGCTCTAAAAGGGCTTGGGGTTTCTTATTTTGAGAGATATAATGTGTTTGTTCCTGCTCCCTTGGGGTCGCAGGACTTCATACTCCTTCGGAGTACTGCGCTGAATAAAGATTATTGTGCTTGCTAAATAAAAATTATTTTGTTCTATGGGCAGAATTAAATTAGACTTACACGATATTTTCAGTAATGGCAGGGCGATTGAGGGGGAATTAAACCGCGTGATTCAGGAGGCGGTGAGCAAGAAGATAGAGCTGGTGGAAATCATACCGGGTAAGGGGAGCGGGCAGTTAAAGAAGAGCGTCTTGCGTTTCTTAGAGCAGCCGCAGATTAAAAAGCTTTACCGCCGCATTGAGAAAGACGATAAGAACTTTGGTAGAGTATTCGTACATTTCAGGTATTAGCGATATAATTCTAGAAAGAGGTAGGTTTGATTGACAAGGTTTCTTTGCAGTCATACATCAAGACTAGCGAGTTAGTCAAGAAGTTGGATGAACAGATCGCTAAAGCCGTTAGTGCTAAAATTACACCTGAAAAGCATAAATTTTTCTTAGAGGATCAAGTTTCCGAACTCCACAGAGTAGGAATAAAAACTATAGCAGAGCTAGATGATTCCCTGGTGAAATTTAGCAACTTTATGGTTCCTTTTGCTGAAAATTTATTGGATGGCGCTTGTGAAAGCCTGACTAGCGGAATATGTATATTTTATTTATGTTATATTATTCTTGGCTGCGAAGGGTCATTTGATAAATTAGTCAATTACTTGGAAGAGTTTAATTTAACTGATACTTCAATTGATGATTCATATAATGATTTTAGAGTTGCTTTAGGGTATGATAAAACAGAATTTGCAGAACAAGTAATCTCGATATGTGATAAAATAAAAAATAGCGAGGAAAGGCGTTGAGAATCAATGAAAAGTAAAAAAATAAAGAAGAAAAAAATTGATTGTTCTGAATGCAGCAACCCAGCGGATTGTTGCAGGTTTGGCGCTTGGATTGATTTAGAAGAAGCCAAGAAAATATTATCGCTTGGCATAAAAGGCGACTTTTTCCATTTAGAGGTTGATAAGGGTTTTCCTTCCGGTTATAAAGTCGGCACAAGCTACGAAGAGGAACGATGCGTTTTCCAGGACAAAGATGGCCTATGCAGGATACATAAGGTTGATTACGCTTTTAAGCCGGTTACTTGTAAGGAATTTCCTTATGAAGGCAAAAAAATCGCTCCCATTGCTAAATATCTCTGCGTTGAACATAAATCTAAAATCAGAAAGAAAAAACGAAAGATAATAAAGCAAAAAGGAGGAAAAGATGGAAAATAAAAATACGTGTGTCATCAACTCGGTTCTATGGGGTGCGGGGATATTGTTACTTTTGGCAGCAGCTTTTGATGTTCTGCCGGTAGCCGACAATATGATCATATTCTTTGCCCTTGCCTGTTTTATTATCGGGGCGGTAGTAAAGAGGATCGCGAAAGGCACAGGCGGCTGTTGTAAATAAAGAGGCTGTCCTGCTCGCTGCGCTCGTAGGACTGCGCTAAATAAAGATTATTGAGCTTGTTGTTGAGTTTGGTATAATACAATAATGAAACGCTATGGGATTTTGCTGGTTTTACTTGTTCTGCTTGGCGCGTTCCAGGTCAAATCGGTAAAGAATTATTTATCCACCGGCCTTGCCACCTGGTATGACCCGCATCACACTGCTTCAGGGGAAATATACCAAAAAGGGCAGCTTACCTGCGCAATGCGCAGGAAAGACTTCGGGAAATATTACCTGGTATGTAACCTGGAAAATGATAAATGCGTGGAAGTCAGGCACAATGATTTTGGCCCATCGCTTTATCTTTTCCTGATGGGAAGAAAGATTGATTTAAGCCGTGAGGCATTTTCAAAAATAGCTGACCTGGAAAAGGGGGTAATCCGGGTAAGGATTGGCGAGGTTTACCCTGGAAAGGTGGAAGAATGAGCTTGTTCAATATTGATAAAGCTAAATGTAAGGGTGACGGGAAATGCGCTTTGGTTTGCCCGGTGCAGATTATCGGAATGGATGAGAAAGCCGGCGTCCCCTATCCGCTTGATGGCGCGGAAGAGCTTTGCATCAACTGCGGCCATTGTATGGCAGTCTGCCCGCCAAGCGCGCTTAGCCTTAAGACAATGGCTCCCCAGGATTGCCTTGCCTTAAAAGAAGGCTGGAGGCTTAGCCCGGGAAAAATAGAATTTTTATTTAAGGGCCGGCGTTCAATCCGGAATTATAAAGACCAATCGGTTGATCGGCAGGTCATTGAAAAGATTATAGATATTGCTCGCTACGCGCCTACGGGAATCAATCGCCAGCCGGTGTTGTGGGAAGTAATCAGCGGCAAAGAAAATATTTGTCAGCTTTCAGAAGCCGTGATAAATTGGATGCGTGAGATGATAGAGAAGAAATCTCCGCTGGCTGAAATGCTGCGCTTTGAAAATATCGTAAGCGCGCAGGCAAAAGGCGCTGACCGTATCTGCCGTGGCTCGCAGCATATTATCCTTGCTTATTCCGTTAAGGATGAGCCTACCGGAGCGCAAGCCTGCACTATCGCCCTTACTTATTTTGAGCTTGCGGCTTTATCTTTTGGCCTTGGCGCTTGTTGGGCAGGGTATGTCAGTATAGCTGTTAATATGTCGGATGAAGTGCGGAAGTTAGTCGGGCTTTCTCCGAGGGCGGCTTGCCACGGAGCGATGATGCTGGGTTTCCCGAAATACGATTACCACAGGGTACCCATGCGCAACAGCCCGAATATAAGATGGAGTCCTGCTCCCGCGGGGTCGCAGGACTGCGCTAAATAAAAACATAAGGAGCTTGGTGTCAAAAAATAAGATTTTATGCTTATGTTTGGCGGTGATTTTTCTTCCCGGCTGCGTATACATGTCTCATTTAGACCAGGTTATGTTCCTGAAGGGTTTGGATAATAACCAGAAAGAAATGCAGGCCGAATTAAATAAAGAAGAAGAGCTATACAACAACTTAAAAGCCGATATTGATAATGGCCGCCTGAAGAAATCAACCCAAAAACGCAAGATTTTTAAGCTTTACGGAAAACCGTCTTTATGTAAGCCGGCTGAAGGCCAGAGCGGCATCAAAGAAACCTGCGTTTACCGTAACCCTGCCGGAGGGCTCCTGGCTCAAATAATCCTGCTTAATTTTGACGCTCAGGACAGGCTGTCTTCATGGGAGATGCAAAAATGGGAAAAATAAAAAAAGAAAACCTGGATATATTTATCTTTACCCTGCTGGGTTTAGCCGTGGGTTATTTTCTGCTCTCTCCTTTTGCCATGCTTGTCTCGGATATGATGCACAGCAGGATGTCCATGGAAGAGATGAACAGGATGTTTTCCAACCCCTGGGTTTCTATTAGCGAAGTGTTTAAACCGCATTTAATCGTCTGGGCGCTTATGTTTTCGGTTTTCAACGGGATAATCGGATTGTTAGTAGGGTTGTATCTGAAGGCGGAAAGAAAATATGTCCGTAAGTTAAATGATAATTACAGGCACTTGCAGCAATTGGAGCGCCTCAAAGATTCATTGACTCATATGATGGTCCATGATTTGAGTAACCCGCTTACGGCGATAGACGGGAGCATCCAGTTCCTTAAAGCAGACCCGTCATATATTGCCTCAGATGAACAGAAAATTATTTTTAAATCCGCCTCGTGCGGAATACAGGAGATGCGGATTATGATTTCCAATATCCTGGATGTCAGCCGGATGGAAGAAGATAAGCTAATCCTGAAGCTTGAAGAAGTCGAGCCGGATAAATTTATAGATGAGCTGTTGGCCTCGCTGAAAATCCTTACAGAGTTAAACGGGAAAAAATTGGAGAAGAAGGTTTCTTCCGATGCCCCGCGGTTTTTTGCCGACAGGGAAATTTTAAAACGCATAATTACTAACCTGGTTATGAACGCTTTCAGATATAGTTCCCCGGATTCAAAAATAGAAGTAAAGGCAGAGCCTGATAAGGCAGGTAAGAATGTAGTGATAAGCGTCAGTGATAACGGATACGGTATACCAAAAGAACATAGGGAACGGATATTTGATAAATTCGTCCAGCTTGAGGACAAAAAAGCCAAGGCCAGGGCCGGCAAAGGCCTGGGGCTTACTTTCTGCAAAATGGCGGTTGAGGCGCACGGCGGAAAAATCTGGGTGGAAAGTGAATTAGGCAAAGGCAGTACATTTTATTTCACCATACCTATAAAAGGAGGTGGATATGTGTAAATCTTGTTCTTCTCACAAGAAAAAAACTAAAAAGAAAAAGAAGAAATAAACTTTAGCTGTCCTGTTTCTAGAAAAAGTAGAACCGCGCCATTGACAATAATCCAACTGGAATTAGAATAGTCTCTGCGTATTAACTATTCCGGGGGGATTAATGAGAGAGAGTAAAATTATCCAGCTATTTTGTAAATTCAGAAAGGATAACGCAAACTTTCTGGTTGAGGTGGTTCCTGAATACATCAGAGAGGGGAGATCGGGCGAGCAGCTCAAGAAATGCCTGAGCGACCAGAAAGAATGCGGGAGTTCCGGTTGTAAATTCAGCAAGTTTGGGAAGTCAATAGGTTCGAGTGGGGGCAGAGACCCGTTTTAGATTCAGATTAACTTGAATAATTAAAATCCCAGGCGCTTAATTGTGCTTGGGATTTTTAAATTATGATATATAATATAGCGCATGGAATATACCAAAGGAAGTGTCGGCCGGCTGTTTTTGTTAAAGTTCAAGGATGATGATGTCTTAATAGATGAGCTTTCTTCTTTCGCTAGAAAAGAGAAGCTTAAGGCCGCGGCAATGGTTTTTATCGGGGCGTTAAAAAAGGGGGATTTGGTCACCGGCCCCAGGAAGCCGGTTATACCTCCGGACCCCAACAAGGTTTACTTTAAAGACGGCTGGGAGGTAATGGGCATAGGCACTATTTTTACCAATAAGTCCGGGCCGCAGATACATATCCACGGCAGCATGGGGAAGAAGCAAAAGGTGCTTACCGGATGCGTGCGGGGAAAATCAAAAGTATTTTTAGTGGTAGAGGCAATTGTATTTGAGCTGAAAGGGGTAAGGGCCACCAAAGAAATTGACCCTGAGACCGGGCTTAATTTATTAAAAATATTATAATACAGGAAATCAGATGAATATTTTTGTGGGTAATTTAGTGTTTGAGGCTACAGAGGAAGACGTCAGAAAAGCATTTAAGGCGTTTGGAGATGTTGCCTCTGTGGCGATTGTGATGGAGAAAAAAGGGGCCAAATCCAGAGGGTTTGGTTTTGTGGAAATGCCTGTTGACCATGAGGCGCAAAAAGCAATAGCATTATTGGATGGCAAAGATTTTATGGGGCGGGTTTTAAATGTCAGCCCCGCGCGCCCTAAATCGGAAGCGGAAAAAGAGAGAATAAAAAGAAAGCCGCTTCCTAAAAAGAAAGGCGAGTATAGCGGATACCAGGAAGGAAGGCGGACGCGCAGCTTCGTAAAGCGGCAGGTTGAGGCTGGGGTCAAGGAGCCGGTTTTAGCTAAGAGGAAGAACAAAGATAATCCGTTGCGTTGGCGTAGAAAGAGCCAGAAGAGGGCTCATTCTGATATTCGTCCTGATAAAGGGTAGGTATATTTATGGCTGGGCTTAAGAAAAAAAAGAATAAGAAGGCCGCTTATTGCCTCAGGTGTAAAACCCAGGCGGATTGTTGCCGGTTTGGGGCATGGATAGATCTGGAAGAAGCCAAGAAGATAGCGGCTTTGGGCTTGAAGGGGATTTTTTTCCATTTAGAAGAAGATAATGATTATCCTTCCGGGTACCGCGTAGGTACAAGTTACGAAGACCGGCCGTGCTCTTTTCTTGATCCCGACGGCCTCTGCTCGGTGCATAAGGTCGGTTATCACCTGAAACCAAACACCTGTAAGGAATTTCCTTATGAAAATAATAAGATATCTTCTTTTGCCGGGGTATTGTGCACGGAATTCAAGTCTGAAAGAAAAAATAAAACTAAGAGGAGAAAGTAATGAATTCTACGCTGGCTTCAAAAGGCCTGCTTAAGACAGGCAGGTTCG
>Ga0247841_10013608_pt1 | contig 10356 bp, 21 predicted proteins | sample LaCruzMarch2015__2_FD_192410 | JGI IMG/M metagenome (GOLD analysis project Ga0247841, IMG submission 192410) | Freshwater microbial communities from meromictic Lake La Cruz, Castile-La Mancha, Spain - LaCruzMarch2015_18m | ecosystem: Environmental > Aquatic > Freshwater > Lake | place: Spain...
CAGAGAATAAAGATGTTTGTTATTTTTTTTATCAACACTAGAGAAATAGTGAACAAAATTATGGCTTTCAAACTCAACATCTTTCTCAACTCTCTGAACAGTCCATCCGTTATTGAAACGGTATATAACTAAATGCTCCGAGAAACTATTGGCAAGCTTAATATCATCGGGATCAGTAAAAAAATCAGGTTTTGCAGGAGTTGATGGAGCAGATTGTACTTGTTGTGATGTTTTATACCAATTCATCACTAATGTTTCACACAAAATGGCGAAAAAACCTACTTAGATTCTCTAATCTTCTTGGCAATATCAATTAATAAATCATTGCCATTAACATCTATTCCTAATCTTCCGCTAATTTTATTCAACATTTTCTTGTTAAATTTTTCATTTTCTTTTTCGCCACCAAAATGCGCCAAGAAATCCCATACGCTAGACTCATCCGTAACCAACGCTTCTGGATGACCAAGTAGCTTCAAGATAACGCCAATTTCCCTTTCATATTGGTCTGTATTGTCGGTTGATGCTAATTCTATTTTTTTGTTTTTAGTTAAAAATTTAGTTAAATCTTTACCGTCACTGTATGGTTTTATTGTTGTAAATATTTTTTTTGATTTCATATTTTATCCCTTGTGCTTATTGACCTTGTTTATAGTCTTTTTCCAACTAGCTTCTGTTACTTTATGTTTTACTTTCTCAACATGTTGTTTATTATATTCCGCTTCTCGTTTACAACTGTCTTCTTCGTTTCTGTCTCTTTCGTTGAACATTTTTATAATTGTTTTACGAGACGGAATAATTCCTTTTGGTATTAACTTACGAATGTTTTTCATTTTTCTCCTTTTGTTTTTTAACTATATTCCAATCTTTGTCATAAATTGGAATAAACATATCGGTATTCCATTTTGATAATTTTATTAATTCTTTGACCTTTTTATCTTCATTCCTAAATCTTCCGTCCATTTCGCTTAATATATAAAATGTGGTCTTTAAATTATTGGCGATATTAATTAAGGCCAGGGCATCTTTTGTTAAATTAAGGTCACCATGCCAGCATTTACCCAATTTTTTATCAATTAAATTAGCGTTGAAAAATACGACATTATTGGGATGTTTTTCGTGATAATATGATTTGGAAGCACTAATCATACGGGCAATATGAAAACCATTGTCTTCTAATTCTTTAACTATTTTTTCAGATGTTAATTTCATTTTCTCCTTTGGTGGGCAATAATAATGTTTTATTTTAAAACACGAGTAAATATTCCATATTTTATTGCCCATTTTTTAACAGCATTCTGACACTCTACAGGGGTTAAAACCCCGTAGGTTCTAAAGAAAAACGCTTTGTTCTCTTTCGGACTCTCCCTGTCGAACAGGTACAGCATTCCGAACCTCGAACTTGGCTATTTCTTCTTCCTCAAGCGATCCACTCTGACTCTGGCAAGGAGGCTTGCCAAAGGAGGAAGGGCAATGCCTTCCACTCGCAGATTGCACTGCTTCTCTCCAAGCCGCTTGCAAGAGCGTGTCCGCACTTGACCAATGCTTTTTAGCTTGGTTCGCTTGGAGAGCATATTTCCCCGTCTTCTCTTCTACGAAGAGACCTAAGTAGGCCGAGAACAGATCTCTCTGGGATGTTACTCCGCACTCACAATCGTGGACTCTTTCAGACAAACTTTTCTTGTGTTGTCTTCCACAGAGGCAACTCTGCGAGAGTTTTGTTGGTTGTGTTGGGAATTTCGTGAATGAACCGCCAGCACTTCCAGCCTTGCGTTTCATTCCAGAAATAAACATACCCGGAGCTCTTTTACCGATACTTTTGCCATACAGTTTCTGTAGCCACTTACCCGAAACGTTTTCAGTTTTGAAAACGTTACCCATCCTTATGGTTTCGTTGATTAGCTTCCCCTGTAGGCTTTTTCTATAGGAAGCTGTAGTGCGATGTAGTTCCTTCAAATCATTCTCGTTCTTCAACTGGCGCTTGGACTTCTTCCACTTGTTTCTACCCTTCTTTATCTTGCCATTGGGAAGATAGTTGTTGGGATTGCTTTGCCTTCTTTGCCTGTCAATCTGTTGCTGTAATTTGCGTATTTCTTTTTCCTTAAATTCCAGTTCGGCACAGAACAGCAGCAACCTTGCACGGAACTCATTCCCATCTTGGGAAACTATAGCCACAGCGGAAGGCCCAAAATCAAAACAAACGGTTCCCTTACCCAACTTGTTCTCCTCTTCAACAAATGGTTTACCTTCCAGCACCAGTTGAACATAGAAGCGGTTCTTTCCCCTAATAACTTTTCTAAGTATACGGCAGTACTTAATCCTGTGTTTTAGCCCATGGGCAACAACTTCGTCTTGAATGTAGATAAGTGGTTTTAGGACGAGACCGTTCCACTCCACTTGATTATCTCTCCATCTTATTCCAGCTACGTTGCTCTTAGACTCTACGCTGTTTAATTGGTTATATCCTCTAAACCTAACATCTTTAGCTTTCCCGTAAAGAATATTTTCCGTTGCTCTGAACGCTCTGGTAGCTAACTTTTGAACAGTTTGTATATCTAGGTTATTAACTAGTTCGTGCCTTAACTCCCCAACATATTCGTGAAGGGAGTATTCTTGGAATTTGTATTTTTCCTTAGCTGCTTTGAACAGTTCGTTCCTTTGCTTGCTTTTCTTTGGCAAACTTTTAGCTTGGGAAGTTAGCTTGGATTGCTTAACAAGCATCACTCTCTTCTTAGCTTCTCCAAGAGTGGCGTTGTACAGGTGCCTAGCTGACTCAAAGCGAGATAGAAGTTCTTTCTCTTCTTTAGGAGAAATTCTTAGTGGCAACTCAAGAATGAAGGATGGAGTCTTTTCTTTCTTGTTCTTCATACTTTTGACTGGGCCTCTATGTAAGCTTTTATTGTTTCGGCACTAACAGTGCCAGCTGTAGAAGCAAAATAAGATTTCGTCCACATACAGGGCAACTTAAGAAGTTCTTTGAATTTCTTACGAAGAAAGTAACCGGTAATTCCCTTGCACTCTTTGACAACTAAAGAAGCGGGAGTTGTTGGGAACACCCTAACAAACAAATGAATATGATCTGGTTGGACAGCAAGCTCAAGAACTTGCCATCCCATTTGGTTGCATTTTTCCCTTATCAACTTATCGCATTCTGTCTTAACTTCACTAACTAAAACGGCCTTTCTTCTTTTTGGACACCAAATTAAGTGGTAGATAACCAAGTGAACTCGATGCTCATCTCTTATATAATTATCGTTATTCATGTTTTTATTATACAATAAAAATATAAATAAACCTTTATTTATTTTAATATATTTTTATAAGAAATATGGCGTTCCTATCTACGGGGGCTAAAGCCCCATAGCTTGCGGAACGCAAGATTCCTTCGTTCCTATCTACGGGGGCTAAAGCCCCATAGCTTGCGGAACGCAAGATTCCTTCGTCAGAACAAAAGTAAGCAATATAATTACGAACATAAAGATGAGAGACACATATAATAAAAAATGGATATTAGATCACAAAGAAGAAAGAAAACTGTACTTTCAAAATAAAATTAAAACAGATGTTAATTTTAGAATAATAAAAATCTTGCGCAGTCGAACTAGATCGGCAATGAAAAATAACCAAAAATGCGGCCATATTATAGAACTCATTATGTGCTCAATAGATGAATTAAAAACTTATTTAGAAAATAAATTTTCACCAGGAATGAACTGGGATAATTGGGGTAATGGAACTAACAAATGGAACATAGACCATATTATTCCTTGCTCTTTTTTTGATATGTCAGACCCTGTAGAGCAACATATGTGTTTTAGATGGCAAAACCTTCAGCCCTTGTGGTGGGAAGACAATATGAAGAAAAATGACAATATAACTATTAATTTATAATTTAACTCCATGTTTCAAATTAGCGCCATCTCTATTTCCAATGTCATCATCTAGTGTGTCTATCAGCTCGTTAACCATTTGTTTTTCTGTAATGTCTTCTTGAATATTTTCTTCCTTAATATCAACACGACTCAGCCTTGTACAGAACCGAATCTGCTCAAATCTAACTGGATTTCTCACTGCACCAATCTTAACCACAGCTTGGCAAGTTGGATTCCTTGGAGTAACTTCGTCATCGATTAAACCGTACTTCCCGCACAGATGGCTTTTTGGATCTATAATTTTCACCATATCCCCACGATATACACGTAATGGTCTGTGCTCAGGATTCACGCTCCCATCTGAACCTCCACTGTTAATTCCACTCTCCACTCCTCCACTTCCCCCATCCCTACTCACATAATTTACAGGTCGCCTAGGTACATTTGGTGTATGATCCATATTAACTCCTTGTTTGATAAAAATAAAATTCAATAAAAGACGAAAATATACTATAATTAAAAATAGTTCTATAAATGATTATACAATAAAATAAATTATTACCCTATGCAAAAAATATATTATATTCCAACAAAAGAAAATGTAATATCCCTAACGTTTGATGATGGCCCAGAACCAATCACTACTCCTATTATCCTGGATATCTTAAAAAATTATAATATCAAAGCAACTTTTTTTGTTCTAATAGATAATATTGTTACCTATCCAAAAATATTTGAAAGGCTTATCCAAGAAGGTCATTCAGTGGGACTACATTCTTGGAACCATAGATCTTGGCGTAGACATTCTCAATCTAAATTAAATGTAAATATTAAACGCTGTATGGATATATTAAGAACATCATTTGGTGTTGTTCCTAAATATTACAGACCACCATACGGATCGTTTACCAATAGTAGTGAAATAATAACCAATGAGCTCAACTTAACTCCTGTAGGTTGGTCGGCATCTATTAAAGATTATCGTGGAGGTTGGCCATTAAATAAATCTAATGATCTTATTAGTCAATGCTCTAATGGTAAAATAGTCCTTTTACACGATGGTTGCCATACTTGGAAGCACGATGGGCCTACTGTTAAAATATTAAATAATATACTGCCCCTATTAACACAAAAATATTCATTTGTTTCTATTGATGAATTAATTAAAAATAAATCAACCCAATATCTTTCTTTTAATAATGTTCCCCTATTCCATCACGAAATTATTAATATTCAAAATAAAACCTATCTTATGCTTTATTGGGATATTAATTGTATAACTAAACAATTTAATTTGCAAATAAATAATAAAAATATACTATTAGATTATCCAGAAATAAACGCTATGAAAACTTGGCCACAAAGAATAGAATTGCCATTGAATTGTAATAAAGAAATATTTATTGAAAATGTTAAATTAATTTGATTTGTTGTATAATGTAATCAAACCCAATAAGGAGAAATAATATGAATGAAGAAACCGTAGCTGTCACACCCGGCTATCAAACCACTGAGTTCTGGATCGCCTTGGCATCAGCAATTATCCCCAACACAATTACTATCTTGGCATTATTTAAACTGGTGCCAGCTGATGTCGCTTCCACATTGAGTACATCTCTCATCGCAGTCGTTAGTGGGATCATTACTGTGATTGTTGCTTTGAAATATATTAAATCTAGAACAGAAGTTAAAATTAGAGCTATTGATGATAAAATAAGTAGAATGGATAGAGCCTTTAATCTAAATGTTCAGAATACAGAAGAATATTACAAGAAGGCAAATTTGTATATGAATTTGATAGACAAGGGAATCATTAATCAAAATCAATTGAAAAAAGAATTAAATATAGCTTAATTATTCTAATTCCAATGCTTCCCTGTCGATTTCCTCATTACATTTTTCACAGGTAAAAGATAATAGAACCTCACCACCATCAGATTCTATTGTTACTTCGCTTGCGTCTAATACAACAACTTCATCACAAATTGGACACACCCCAGTTATTTTTTTAATAATCATAACAAGTATTTTCTTATTGCAATAATTAAACCCTACTTGTTTTTGAAATTATTTTAATATTGATTCTAGCAGATCTTGAGAAACTTCTGATGCGATGGGTAAAGCGTCCTTGTCTTCTCCAGATTCTTCTTCCATTCTCACTGGCCGCTCAATACGGAAACGTTTCTTACGCTTGGTGGAAATCGGAATGCTAGCATCAGTAATTAATTTATTGTCAATGAGCCGAAGAGTCGCAGAAATATATGCCAACCTGTGTTCTTTGAAATCATCGCTTCCATTGGCTTTGGCTATCTGCATATTAATCTTTGCCTCATTTTTTTCAATAAAGTCTTCGGCACCAGGAGCCAATCTCAACATCTTCTCCCAAAGACGTTCCTCATAATCTTCATCCTTGCCCAACTTCTTCGCCATCTCGGACACTGATGCGGATTTCTTAGCTGCCCAGATCAACGTGTGTTTATTTATTTTCATTTAGTGCTCCATCATTGTTTTTCTTCTTTTACCCTTTGTTTTAAATATTCAATAATATCTCTGTAGGACTCAGCAAATGTTTTAAGAAGACCAAGAAGCTCAACCCTGGTAATCCCATCTTTCACGTCAATCCCTTCCTCTAGAACCTGAATGTTGTGGTCAATGTTGGATAGAATTTTGGTGATGGCTTCTATTACCTTACCGTCATCCGAATCATAGGAAGGATTATCCATCGCTGCTAACATCCGTTCAACCTCAGTAAAATCAAAGTTTTCCCCATAGCACATTTCACAATCAGGCATTAAATTCTTTACCTTCTTATTTAACTCATTCAAAGAAATAGGTTTAGTGGGCTTAGCTTTAGGCACCGGAGTAGGTTTTGATATCCAGTTTGGTTGATTGGATTGTTTGTTCATCCAATTAGGTTTAGGAGCTTGCCAGTCGCTAGGAAAAATAGAGAACATATTGCACCTCCCATATATTGTATTCATTTAGTGTGGACATATTCCCTTTGTTGTAAAGACTAAATACCATAAATATATGAAACCAACAGCCGATATTGATAAAAGAACTCCCTCGAATATTTGAGCCAATATCAATAATCGTTTCATTGTTGCATTCATTTAGTCTGCCTTTTCCTTCCCCGAATATTTTCTTGCATATTTCCTGGGAGATTTGTCTTGAGCCATATTATCTTGTGGCATTTCTTTCTTAGGCACAGGTGTATTTAGTGTGGCTAACTTCTCCGCCAATCTCTTCCGCTCCCTTACTGCCCCCACTCCCTTACCTAACCGTGCATCCAACTTAGCTATTCTCTGCGGAATACTCAACTCCCTGCACTCATCAGCCCGTTCCTTAGCAGTAGCTTTCCGTGTGTCCGTATTTTTGCCATTCATGTTTCGGCTCATTTTATTCTCCCATTTAGTGTTGTTTTATTGTGAAATATAATTTTGTTTTCTTGTTAAATATAATTAATAAACACCAAAATGAATAAAGAATTAATCCAGAAATACCTATCGTTAATCCATTATAATCCATTATAACCTCATTTAGTGTTGTTATTAGAATATTGCTTCAACCTTCGGACTCTCCCAGCATGTTCTTTCCTTACTGGGTGAAATTATCTTAACCCTATTTTTGATAATGCCTAATCGTCTTCTATGCCCAGTAACTACTCCTACATTGGGCACACCTAGATTCCGTGCAACTTCTTTGTCAGTCTTGGTCCAATCAGCAATAGTCCACTGGTATTTGCCACCCTTCCGCCTATCCACAACAATAAAAGGCTTCTTATATTCCGTGACCACATCCTTTACATAGAACTTGCTGCACCCCATTTCGTGAGCAATATCTTCCAATGTCCTATTAGATGTGTCCATTTCTACTATCTTATTCATTATTTCCACATTTATCTTATGGAAATTCAAGCTCTGCCCCATCCCCAACTCTTTCCTCTTCTGACGCACTCTCTCCCTACTACAGCCTAATTCACGAGCAATAGTTACATCCTGACTGTCCCAATTAACCATATTATAATCATGTTTATTCTTCATAGTTTTTCTCCTTTTTATTTATAACATACCATAATCAAAATTAATGTCAAGAACTATTTTTCACTGGATTATTGGACTACAACGAATTAAAATCACAAGAATATTGAAAATAAGAAACCATATAATTAATTTACAGATGTTGTTAGGAAATGTTAATATTCCCATTATAGCAGTACATGCCCCAATTAAAATGCTAATTAACATATTTGACATAGTATTTCTCCTTTCCTAGAAGAATACCATAATCATAAATATTGTCAAGAAGAATTTAAACCTTATTTATATCATCATTTGGTGGAACAAAATTCTTGGCTATCTCACTCCATCGTTCAGTATTAGCGCAGACCAAGCATGTTACCCTGTCGGTAGTAACACGGGATCTGTCGTAATAGAACCTTCCCTTACAAACATTGCATTCTATCTCAAAAACAGATTCACCAAAATTTAATAGTTGCTTAATAATAATCATTCAGTGGCGAGAATCCCCTTATCATCATAATCTTCTAGATAAACTAATATGTCATCTTTATTCTCATATAGCGATTCTAATTTCTCCACCAGTTCTTCAGCAGTTGCAAGACCAATGACTTCTGTGCTATTTACAACTGTTAGATTCTCATCGTCCCCAACAGAAGTTACTTTATATTCAGTAACCCAGTATTTGGTGTCCTGATTGACTTCCCGCATACGAGCATCTATTTCTTCATCCTCTCTCTCTAACTCAGTATCCATCCCAGCAACAGATGCATTCCATTCCTCTTGACTCATCTCCCTCTCTCGTTCCTTTCTCGTTCCTTCTTTAAATTTTGTACCTTCTCCCTAAGCCTTTGATAATCTTCATCAACTTCAATTGCCTGTGCCTGTGCCTTCTTGTTAATTTTAATGATTTCCATATTTATTCCTCCAGTTTTTTAATTCATATATCGCTCCGCTAAATGCCCCTATAACTACTAAAAATACAAATATTAATAATCCAACCCAATATATTTGATCCATTTATACTATTTCTTAATCATTTCTAAATTACCTTTATTATTCCTTATCCATTCTTTCATCAATTCTCTCAATTCATCACTTATTCCCAATATCCCCATCTCTATACCTTTTTTCCTTATATCTGTCTTTTTTAATATCTCCCTGTTCCAGTAAGTCGCATACCCACTAGCATAGGGCAATATACCTGCTCTAGGAGGGGCTACAGGCTCTCCAATCTCCCTAAGCATGTGCCAGTAGACTAACGCTAGCTCTGACCCCATTTCAGCCCTTTTAACCCCTATTATCCTGCTAGCGGAATGTATTGGCATATACCCGAAAAATAATGCCCCATAAAAAGGTGACACAATTATATTATTATTTTCAATTTTATATATTATTTGATATTTGTCCAAAACAGTGGAAATCCGAATCAGTGACGTTTCCGGAGGACTAAAAATGACCCTAAAAAAACTCCACTGATCCTCCCCTACACTGATAATATTACTCCCTGTAAATAATCCAGCTATATATTCAGTGCGACTAATTGGCTCATTTTTCAGTGAATATTGAAGAAATGGACAAAAAGTTAAATTATAACATCCATTATCATACATTTTTGACATTTTAATAGGTAATTTTAAATCTTTTAAATCTTCTATGAATTCAGTGGGAGCATTTTTATAGAGATAGAAACAGTGGCGTTTATTTTGGTGTAAAATCCCTGAGTCCAAAACTCCACTGATAAAGCTCGATGTCCATACTCCCAAGTCATTATTTATCCCCAAATCATCTAAATCATTATTTTTGATTATTTCATTAAAATATCCATGTACCCGCCATTCTCTTAATTGACGATTAGATGGCAATATTTCCCCATTATAATATTTTCTTAATAATTCCCTATTTTGATAAGATTTTTCCCCATAGATTAAATATGTTTTGGCACAAGCTTTTATTATTTCCATTTTCTTTTGTGGATCTATTCTATTCATTATTATTTATTCTTGAACCATTTTTAAATATCCTATTTTAATTTTGAAATAAAAGGAGGTGCCAAGATGATTTGGGTATATAATAGTGTCAAAATAGGGGCAAAATAAGGCTTGACATTATTATTGGGGTGTGATAAAATGAGGAGATATTTTGTGAAAAACGAGAATCGATCCCCTCCGGGACATAGGTTTTGGTATAAATAATAATAAATTACATTAATTGATGATTTTTATATTGGGGTAAAATATGATGAAGTTTATTAAGATTGTCCATGAAGCTTAAAGGCTGCAAATTTTTGTAGTAAAAGCATATTTTTAATTCAGTTGGGTTAAATATATCATATCAAAAATGTGAAAAAATGTGACAGGGATAAATATGATCTATGACCCAGCCATTTTGTTTTTTACCATAATTATTCCAGTTCATCCATGGTCGCCACAATTTTTCTATATGCTGTTTAAATTCTGTTATTG
>Ga0247841_10013609_pt1 | contig 10356 bp, 8 predicted proteins | sample LaCruzMarch2015__2_FD_192410 | JGI IMG/M metagenome (GOLD analysis project Ga0247841, IMG submission 192410) | Freshwater microbial communities from meromictic Lake La Cruz, Castile-La Mancha, Spain - LaCruzMarch2015_18m | ecosystem: Environmental > Aquatic > Freshwater > Lake | place: Spain...
CGTGACGGTGTGACGGTGATACTGTCATACGGTCACACGGAAAGGACCGTCACAGTGACGGCGTGGCTTCGCCGCACCCGACGGGGACGGAGTCTGCCCGGAAGTCGGTGAGAGGGTATGACAGTTGTACGCTGTGACGGTGGTAGAATCGGACTGGTTTGATGGTTGATATCCGTTTGACGGTCAAACCGTTCTTACGCTTGGCGCTTGCCGCTTAGCGCGTTACGCCTCGGGGCAGCTCCCCGGCTTTCGGTATTCCCGCCTTAGCAGGGCGTTGGCCTGCGAGTCGCCGACGCACACTTCCTTTCTCCTCATCTCACGGGACCCTCCCGATCTTCCCGTCGTCTTTCCCCCAGGCTGTCAAACGTAACTGCTTAACAGCCTACCACTTACAAGAACGAGGCCGAAGGGTCTCGAACCCTCAACCTTCGGATCGACAGTCCCTCGCTCGGCTCATAAGTGCTTATTCGACAACCTGTTACAAGCGTGAAATCGGCGTTTTTCGAGCAATACGAGTGGTTAGCAAGTTGGCAACCACTCACTGACAAGTGGCTACCACGTGACGACTGACCCACTTTGTGACCCACTTTTTGGCTCTCACGACACTCGACGCAGAGGCCGATTTCCACTGAGCACCAACTCTCACCGCATCGCGTCCATCGGTGATCGGCTATTGAGATTCTCGGCGATGGAACTGGCGCGAGGGGGCTGGGCATAGCCTCCAGAGCCTGTCCCCGCGCAGGCGGGGGACCGCCTGTCGGATCGGATAGCCGTCGAGTTCGGGTACGTGGGCCGTGCGAACCTCATTCACAGCCGCCGGTAATGCCCCCTCTTGGGCTTTTCGAATCGGCCGGCTCGAATCAACCCCTCCAGATGGTAACGAACCGTATCGGTGGATAGACGGGGCTTTCTTGCGCCGTTCACTTTCTCCACGATGGCACTGAGCTTCATCGCTTTTCTCGGCAAGGCCAGGAGTATGACATCCGTGTCCCGTGCCCAAGTCTCCGGTGTGCGGGCTGTGCCAACCTTAATTCACAGCCGCCGGTAATGCCCCTTTTTGGGCCTTTCGAATGTGCCGGACCTGACCAATCCGTCCAGATGATGGCAGACCGTGCGGGAGGATAGACTGGACTCTCTTGACCTGTTCAACTTCTCCACGATGGTACTGAGCTTCATCGCTTTTTTCGGCAAGGCCAGGAGTACGACATCCGTGTCCCGCGCCTTCTCCGTTCCTCTGTGCACTCGCTTCGCCTGATACTGCGCCAGCATCCGCTGCAGGTGGTCCCTTCTTGTTTCGGGCTGGGATAGGTAGGAGTCCAGCACGTCATAGAAGCCTTTGCAATCCATCGGGTCGAGGCGGTGGGCCACCGCTTCAATCGGCTGGAGCAGATGCTCCCACAAAAGACGAGTGTTCGGGTTGGCCTTGGCTCTCGATTTGACTCCCTCTGGGAAATCAGCTTCGAGGAATCCCCTGTTCTTCAGGAACGACAGGATGTTGGAAACGTAATCCCTGTCGATGCCGACGCTCTGGGGCAACGTGTCCGCCGAGTACACGGCTTCGGGGTGACGACAGATGTAGTCCAGCACGGACCGGAGATACGCCTTCAGATAGCTGAAGGGCCGGTCCTGCCGGTACTCGTCGTACAACTCGTCCACGTCCTTGGTCAACAGGTCCTTGTTCACGAGCCGGTATTGGGCCCAGCCGGTGGCGACTTGGCCGTCTATGTCTCTCTGGGGTGACTCATAGTCTATGATCTCCGCCTGGCCCATCGTGTTCAGTGCCAGCGTAAGAACACCCGTTGAGACGCCCGTAAGGTCCGCAATATCAGCCGCTCTATACACTTGTTCTGCTTGTTCCGCGAGCAGCTTCACCACCTTGTACACCGCAAATCCTCGTCTGGTCTTTGCGTCTTCCTTCTTTTGCGAGGCGCCGAAGACTCTCAACATGGACCGGTATTTTGACGTCAATTGCCCACACAGCCATACGGCACGGGCGGCAATGGCATCACCGAAGTCCGCACCCACCGGTGTCTTCTCGACGGCGAACGGGCCCGTGGCCTCTGCCTCCATGGCGTTTTCGTTGGCAACGAAGCCGAACTTCTCGAGTACAGCCTGCCACGGTCCTCTGCCCTTGCAGTACGACCACACACCCGAACGGCAGATCGGCGGACGGTCTCCCACGAACTCCGTCACCTGCCGGTAAAGCTCTCCCACTGTATAGGACACTCCCTCTTCCATGGACCACAGGACCACCGGTTTGGGATCGGGTGTGAGTAGCCCGGAGGTGAACGCCTCCACTCTGTTCTGGAAGGTGGGGTTCGCTTCAAGAAAACCAGAGTATTTCGAATCCATGTACTGCCTGCTAATGAACTTATATCCTGACAATCCGAGACACATTTCCCTTTGGGGTCTGCTGTATCAACTCCCACCGCGGTGTTGTAGGGCCGCCGAACTCACCCTGGCGACGACAGATCCAGCTTTCTTACCATCTGGGCATCAACACGAGGTTCCTGTCAAGGGAAAACTACTCCCTCCGATAATCCGCTGATTCCTTCCGATTCTTCCAAGGGGCTTGCTGTCTCTGTCCGATAAGGGTGGCTTGGGCAGTACGGTTTCGTCTGCTCGGCAGCGTGATTGGGGGTTTCGACGCGATGTTTCGCCTGTCCGGGACTCGAGGGGGCCGGGGCGTCCTTCGATTTGCGCAAAGGCCGGCAAAAAGAGCCTTGACAGTACAGTCTGATGCTGTATCATCTTGCTCAACTGCTCCGGCAGGAGAAAGAGCATCGAGGCCGATAGGGACACGGAGGCCCCTGTCACCTGTAAAGTGGTAGTGCCTTTGGGAGAGACCGTTCCCGGTTGGGGGATTGTCTCTGAAACTGGGTTTGGTTGGGCACAAAGGACTGTAGAATGGATTCCCTGGGCGGCAGGATTCAAGGGGGCCGGAGACGATGCGGCGGTCGCATATACCGCCCGCCTCGGCGTCTGTATGGACGCAGGTCTGTCATTCCATCGATTTGTGCGTCTGCGTCCTCCCGTCGTGGTTTCGTTTGGAAATCTGCCGATCAATAAGACTGAAGGTGGAAGGTTAAGGCATAGTGACGGACTCTCAGGCAAAACCCCAACAGCCGCTCTCGGCTAAGAGAGCGGTCGAGGATGAGATCGATCTCCTCGACTATCTCCGCGTGGTCTGGCGCTACCTCTGGTTGATTCTCCTTCTGTGCCTCATCGCGATGGGTGTGACCGTGGTCACGTCGATGCGAGAGCCCCGCCAGTTCCAGTCCTCCGTCACGATCGTGCCACCCCTGGATATCCTGCAGAGGGAATCGGGTGGTGCGCTCGGCTCGCTGAACAACTCTCTCCTGCGCCAGATGATGGACACCGGTGCCAACAGTATCGCCAAGATGTACGTGGAGATCCTCCAGAGCCGGGAGGTCGCCGACGCGATCATCGACCGATTCCACCTGATGGACAAATATGGAGGTATCCTGTACCGGTCCAGTGCCCGGGATCGGCTCAAGGCAAATACGACGGTCAAGACGACCGACGGCGGGGCCGTGAGGGTCACCGTCGTGGATCGAGATCCGAACCAGGCGGCCGCGATGGCGGGCGCCTACGTCGAGGAGTTGGACAAACGGAACAAGAAGCTCTCGGCCGGCCAAGCCACGAGTAAGAAGATCTTCCTGGAGAACCGGCTCAAGGAAGTCGAGGCCAAGCTCAGCAAAATCGACAACATCCTCAGCCGCGAGGCGAAGACCCAGGAGATGCTCTACGACCTCCTGGTGACGCAGTATGAGATGGCCAAGATCGAAGAGGCCAGGAGCATGCCCACGATCCAGGTGCTCGATTCGCCCGTAGTGCCAGAGCTGGGTGTGGCCCGGGGCACGGTGAGAAAGGGGATTGCGGCTGGCCTGGCCGCGTCCACGCTCGGCATTTTCCTGGCGTTCAGTCGTGAATATGTCGTGCATGCCCGTCGTCGCGAGAGAGAGACGCTGCCCACGCGAAATCGCGGGTCAAAGGGCCGCGTGCTGACAGCGGAGCCTGGAACGCGCGAGAGCTGAGCGGTCAGACGGGGCGCCATCTGTTCAAAGGATAGATGGTCGTACAGGCCAACCATGACCTGCTGGAGAATAGGATCGAAGTTCAGCCAGGTTGTCCAAATGCGGCTGGCGCAACCGACGGGGACGGAGTCTGCCCGGACGGCACCAGGCATGGGGGACGATGAGAAGCGTACGCTGTCGGGCGCGAGCCACGGTTGAGATCCGACGGCGTCTCATGGAGAAGCCTGGTGCGCCATCACCATCGTCAACTGCGGGGTTGTACCCACTGACCAGCACTGCAGGAAGGGGTTTGAGTGCAAGGTTGTCGCCAGTAACGAACGCATATCCAGGTTTCAATTTGTGACCCAACCATGAACAAGTTTGCTCTCATCGGCGCGGCTGGATATATTGCCCCCCGGCATATGAAGGCCATCAAGGATACGGGTAATGAACTGGTCGCTGCGCTGGACAAGAATGACTCTGTTGGCATTATCGATTCGTATTTTCCAGACGCCCTATTCTTTACGGAATTTGAACGATTCGACCGGCACCTGGAAAAACAGAGGCGGGAGAACGGCAACAAGGTTGATTACGTCTCCATCTGTTCGCCGAACTATCTGCACGATGCTCACATCCGTTTTGCCCTACGAATCGATGCGAATGCAATTTGCGAGAAGCCGGTGGTCCTCAATCCGTGGAACCTCGAAGCCTTGCAGGAAATTGAGAAGGAACGCGACCGCAAGGTTTCCGTGATCCTCCAATTGCGGCATCACCCTTCGATCATCGCCTTGAAAGAGAAGGTGGATGCTGAGACCACCGACCACAAGTATGATATCGACCTGACATATATCACCTCGCGGGGGCGATGGTATCTTGTCTCCTGGAAGGGGGATGTTGAGAAGTCCGGCGGGATCGCCACGAACATCGGGATTCACTTCTTCGATATGCTCGAATGGATCTTTGGACCCGTCCAATACAACATCGTCCACGTGGAGCAACCGACGAAAGCGGCAGGATTCCTGGAATTGAAGAAGGCTCGAGTGCGGTGGTTCCTTTCCATAGACAAAGAAGACCTGCCTCATCCGCCCGAAAATGGCAAGCCGGCCACCTATCGTTCCATCACCCTGGATGGCCAGGAGATCGAGTTTTCGGAAGGCTTCAAGGACCTGCACACGAGAACCTACGAGGAGATTCTGGCAGGCAGGGGCTTCGGCCTGGAGGATGCCAAGCCGGCCGTGGACACCGTCTCGACGATCCGCCGCAGCCGACCGGTGGGTTTGCAGGGCGAATATCACCCGATGCTCACTCGAATTCGATAAGAGGCCATCCGGCCGAGACTCCAACGAGGGTCTTGGCCCCGCGGGCAAGCCTGCCGGTGTCGCGGCCCGGAAGGAGGATACGAATGGACATTCACGGAAGCAGGGTCTTGGTCATTGGGGGCGCGGGTTTCATCGGCAGCCATGTCGTGGCGGAGTTACTCAAAACGGATGTGGCCGAGGTGATTATCTACGATAACTTCACGCGCGGCAAACACAGCAACATCGCGCCCTACCTCGCGGACCCTCGCTGCACGATTCACCCGAGCGGCGGCGACATTCGCGACTTGGACGTTCTGAACGAGGCCATGAAGAAGGCCGATGCGGTGATTCATCTGGCGGCCATGTGGCTGCTCCACTGCAAGGACTTCCCCCGGACCGCCTTTCACGTCAACATCGAGGGCACCTTCAATGTCCTGGAGGCCTGCGTCAGGAACAAGATCAAACGACTGGTGTATTCTTCCTCGGCTTCGGTGTATGGCGATGCCGTTGAAGTGCCGATGACCGAGCAGCATCCGTTCAACAACCGTAACTTCTATGGCGCCACGAAGATTGCCGGCGAGGCCATGTGCCGGGCCTTCCATGATCGCTACGGTCTTTCCTACGTCGGCCTGCGCTATATGAACGTCTATGGACCGCATCAGGATCAGACGGCCGCCTACACCGGCGTGATCCCCATCATGCTCAACAAGATCGATGCGAACGAAGCCCCGGTTATTAACGGCGACGGCAGTCAGGCGTACGATTTCATCTCCGTCCAGGACGTGGCCCGCTGCAATATGCTGGCCTTGAAGGCCGATGTCACCGACCAGTTCTACAATGTAGGCACGGGCGTGCAGACGAGCATCCGTGAATTGTGTGACCTCATCCTCGAACTGAAGAAGTCGAACCTGAAGGTGACCTACAAGCCCTACAGCGCCGACGACGCGCGGCGGCTCGTGCAGAACCGGATCGGATGTCCCAAGAAGGCGGAGCGGGATTTGGGCTTCCGTTATCAGGACACGCTGCGTGAAGGTTTACTGAGTCTCATTGCCTGGCGGAAGGCGAACCAAGGGCAGCGCTGACGAGTCAAGCATGAGGATACTGCTGACGGGGGCTACGGGCTTCATTGGGCGCCATTTGTTGGATGGGTTGTCGGGTGCCGGTGAGGAGAATGTGGTGTATGCGGTGGCGCGGCGGGTTCCGCAGAACACTTCAGCGTCTGTCCGCTGGGTGCCCGCTGATCTCAGTAGCTGCGACTGGACCACTCATCTGCCTGACGGGGGCGTGGACGTGGTTGTGCACTTGGCGCAGTCGAAGCACTACCGTGATTTTCCCTCGCAGGCGGTCGATATCTTCGATGTCAACGTGAAGGCAACCGTCGATTTGGCAGGGTGGGCGGCGGTGCGGGGAGTGAAACGCTTCCTGTTTGCCTCCACCGGCAATGTCTATGGTTTCCAGGAACAGGTGCACCAGGAAGGCGATGTCTGTAAACCTGACTCCATGTATGCGGCATCAAAGCTGAGCGCCGAGATCCTGCTCAAGCCCTTCTCCCCATCCTATGAGGTGGTCATTCTCAGGCTTTTTGGCGTCTATGGACCGGGTCAGACCGATGCGATGGTGCCGGGAGTGATTCAGAGGTTCATCGAGAGCAGGGAGATTACGCTGGCTGGCGAAATCGGAGTGAGATTCAACCCCATCTATATCGACGATTGCGTGGTCGTGTTTCGCCAGTTGCTGGCAGTCAAATTGGCTTCGAGCTATGAAATTGTCAACGTAGGGGGCTCGGAGGTCGTGGATTTGCGGCAGGCAGTTGCGCAACTGGAAGCAATGTCCGGCCGGCCGGCTTGCGTGCGCAGTACGGCGGATGTTCCGAAGCAGCTTGTCGGGTCCATCGATAGACTCCGGAAACTGGTCACGCCCGAGAAAGTCGTTTTGTTTCGCGAAGGACTGCGAAGAGTCCTGGTTTCCATGGACCCGCGCGGGCAGGGAGAGCGGTAATGTGTGGCGTGGCCGGCATCTTCAATCTCAACGGCGAGCCCGTTTCCCCCGTCCTTTTGCGGCGCATGACGGATGCCATCACCCACCGCGGACCCGACGGCGAGGGGTTCTACACCGATGGATTTGTGGGACTGGGTCACCGGCGTCTGGCTATCATCGATCTGTCCCCTGCGGGCCATCAGCCGATGATCAGTCCGGATGGCCAGGTTGCCCTTAGCTACAATGGCGAGGTCTACAATTTTCAGGAGTTGCGAGTCGAGCTGGAATCGCTCGGTCACCAGTTTCGTTCCCGGTCGGACTCCGAGGTCGTCCTCCACAGTTGGATGCAGTGGAGCGTGGGGTGCGTGACCCGCTTCAACGGCATGTTTGCCTTTGCCGTGTGGGACAAGCGGGAACAGTCTTTGTTCCTGGTTCGTGACCGCTACGGCATCAAGCCGCTGTACTATGCCTGCTGGGGACGAACTTTCCTGTTTGGCTCCGAGCAGAAAGCTATCCTGGCTCACCCCGCGGCCAAGCGTGAGCTTGACAAGAAAGCCTTGCTGGAGTACTTCACCTTTCAAAACATTTTCACCGATCGCACGTTGTTGGAGAACATCAGACTCCTTCCGGCCGCGTCGATCGCGCGTGTTTCCCTCGGTAGCGACGGGGTTCCCCAGATGACCCGCTACTGGGACTACTGCTTCCGGGAACCGGAGCACCCGGCGGACCCGTTGGAATACCGCGAAGAGCTTGACCGACTGCTGCACCAGGCCGTAAGCCGGCAACTGGTGACCGACGTCGAATTGGGCTCCTACCTCTCCGGAGGCATGGACTCGGGCACGCTCACGGCGCTGGCAGCACGGGAGCTGCCCTACATCAAGACTTTCACTTGCGGCTTTGACCTCAGTTCCGCTTCCGGCATCGAGTTGGCCTTCGACGAACGGGCGAAAGCCGAAGCCATGTCGGCCCGCTTCAAAACCGAGCACTACGAAATGGTCCTCAAGGCGGGGGACATGGAACGCGTCCTGCCCAAGCTCGCCTGGCATATTGAAGAACCGCGCGTGGGGCAGAGTTATCCCAACTACTACATCGCGCAATTGGCCAGCAAGTTCGTCAAGGTAGTGCTCTCGGGCGGCGGTGGGGACGAGCTCTTTGGCGGCTATCCTTGGCGCTACTACCGGGCGGCGGTGTGCAAGGATTTCGAGGACTACATCGACCAGTACTATCTGTATTGGCAGCGGTTGATTCCGAATACGACGATCGCGGAGGTCTTTGCCCCGATTTGGAGCGAGGTGAAGGATGTATGGACGCGGGATATCTTTCGCGATGTCTTCCTCACCCATGATGATCGCCTTGACCGTCCTGAGGATTACATCAATTACTCGCTCTATTTTGAGGCCAAGACCTTTCTGCACGGTTTGTTCGTGATCGAAGACAAACTCAGTATGGCCCACGGACTCGAGACGCGCGTCCCCTTCATGGACAACGACTTGGTGGACTTCGCCATGGCCTGTCCGGTCAGCCTCAAACTCAGCAATCTGGCCGAAGTCGTGCGGATCAACGAGAATGAGGCGGGCGACAAACGTTCCCGTTTCTTCCAGAAGACCAAAGATGGCAAACGAATCCTGCGCGACGTGATGCGGCACTATATCCCCGATGACATTGCCGATGCCGAGAAGCAGGGCTTCTCGGCACCGGACGGCAGCTGGTTCAAAGGCGAGAGCATCGAGTTTGTCAAACGGAAACTGATGAACCGCGAGGCGGCGATCTATGCGTGGTTGGACCGGCGCGCGGTGCAACGGTTGCTCCAGGAGCACTTGTCGGGAGAAAAGAACCGTCGTCTTCTGGTGTGGTCACTCCTCAATGTTGAAGAAGTCCTCAGCCAATAAGATGGAATGCTGCGGGGACTGCCCCGCCCCGGACGACCGCAGCGTCACGCCAGAACAGCTACGGGATCACCCCCATGCTGTGATCATGGATCTGACGCATGCGTTGCCCCTCCTTGCCTCGCCCGATTCCGGCAAGTCGCTGCGTCTGCTACCGGACGAGTCGGGCCTAGCGGATGGCGAGCATCTTTACCCCGTGGTGCGCGGTGCGCCCGTTCTTTATCCCGGGTATGTAGGCGAGGCTTTTCTGCGTGGAGGGTTGAAGCTGGACTACTACGCGGACTGCCGCGAGCAATACTTCCTGCTCAGCCAGATCAAGCAGCGCGGCGAGATCAATGCGCCCTTTGCCAGCGTGCATTATCAGCGTCATTTGTTCCGCATGCGGGATTTTGTGAGGGACTGTTGCGGAACCGTGCTGGACGTCGGCTGTGATGACGCGAGCATCTCTGCCAGCCTGTTCCCCCAGGGCTGTTCTTACATCGGGTTGGATCCTTTTTCGGCTTCTGCTTCGAGTTTTCGTGTCATCGGTGTGGGGGAGTGTTTGCCCTTTGCCGACCAATCGCTCGATAACGTTGTCTTCAACACGTCCTTAGATCATATTCTCGACCATCACACGGCTATCGAAGAAGCTTGTCGGGTGCTGAAGCCAGGCGGATTCATATTCTTGGCGACGTTGATCTGGTCCCGCCAGGCGACGCTGCTGACGGATGCCGTTCATTTCCATCACTTTCGCGAATATGAGATCTTAGGATTGATTGGGCACTTGGCGATCACAGCCACCAAGAAGTACAGCTACAAGAGCGACACGCATCGGTGCGCCTACTTCGTAGCGGCCAAGAAGCCCGGTTGATGCGTACTGGATGCGCAGAGACAGAATGTCATTATTGGGGATCAATGTGTAATCGTGACTCCATCGAAGACTTCACTACGAGCCAGTACGCCGAGCTTGTCGCGTTAGCGAAAGCGCGGTATCGGTTCATCTCTTATGCGGAGCGGCATGAAGCGGCTCGCTTTGTTCTGTGGCGTCACGACTGCGATTTTTCGATGAACCGCGCTTTATGTCTGGCCGACATTGAGCGTCGGCAGGCCGTGAAGGCCACCTATTTCGTGCGGCTGCATGGCGAAGGCTACAATCTGCTCGAGAAGAGTCAGGCGGAG
>Ga0247841_10013610_pt1 | contig 10355 bp, 8 predicted proteins | sample LaCruzMarch2015__2_FD_192410 | JGI IMG/M metagenome (GOLD analysis project Ga0247841, IMG submission 192410) | Freshwater microbial communities from meromictic Lake La Cruz, Castile-La Mancha, Spain - LaCruzMarch2015_18m | ecosystem: Environmental > Aquatic > Freshwater > Lake | place: Spain...
AAAACAGGAAAGTTTAATTTAAGGTATTCAAAATGCAAAATATTTGTGTTAGAAATTAGCACAACTTTGTAGCGATCCCTTAAGCTATTAATAAGGCTGTAAACCGCACGATTCTTAGGAGTTAACATGAATACTTCATTCCAGATAGGTACAAATGAATCATAGGATAATTTAAGATTGAGCATTTCTTTTACTTTAGAATAAAAGTCTCTCTCGGAAACTTTACCTTGCTCAAAAAGATTAGTAATGTCGGAACTAAAAAATAGGCTAAAGATCTCTTTTGGGGTCTTATCGCAAAAGTAACTGATTCTTTTTGCGGCCATTGTATGGTCAAAATCAACTAAAACATTTCCCAAATCAAACGCGAGTATCTGTATCTGTTTATCCGACATTAATTATTTTTATCTTCTGCTTTTTTAAAGAGATCCAGGAATCTATCTTCGTATTCTTTATAGACATTCCATTTATCTAGCTCAATCTTTAGAATCCCGGCTTTTGAAATATCGCTTTTAGCCTGGGCAAAAAGCTGTTCAATCTTATCCTTTATTGAAACCGGTAGTTTAGTAAGCTGGCTCAATGATTTCTTAATTTTCTCGATATCTTCCTCTTGAATAGGTCCTGCGGTTTGCGAGCCGATTTTTAGGTAATCCAAAAGCTTATTGATCTCGCTCTCCATAGTATGGCCTTGCTCTTTTAAATCAGTCAAATTAACTTGGATACCAATAACTTTTTCCAATGCCTCTAATACTGCGTAGGAGGCTTTGGGATTCTCGATCTGAATAGTATAAAGAGGTATTTCGCCTAAAAGGCAAAAACCTTTAAATCCTTCTTTTTTTGCAATGCCTAAAAATAATCCATTCATACCGCTGATAAGGCCATCATTTAAAATGTTAAAATTAAGCTTACTTAAAGTATTGCTTAATTCTTGCGTAGTAGCAGCAAACCAAACACCTGAATCCTGGGTATGATCGATTGCCTGGGGCATAGAAGCAAAACTTATAACGGCTTCGACCTTAAAACCCTTGGCAACTTGAAGTATTTTCTTAGAATACAATTCTGCCTGGGCCAGGTCTGGCTGCGCGCTGCTTAAGAATATAATCAAATCGTTTTTCCCGGTTTTATTCTTGTAAAAATAAAATTTACTTTGCGGTAATTCCGGAATATTTAAAAGTCCTTTTTGAACTACGCAAGCCGAGAGATAAAAAAACTTATCCGGGGCAATAGAAGCAAATTCCTGGGCTTTTAACTTTTCGACTAAATAAGTAGCTGCTTTAAAAGCAACTTCTCCCATACCAGGCCAGGCAACTATTAAATATGGTTTTCGCAATCGGGGTTTCTTTAAAATCTTGATATCGTCCATTTTTACCTCACTTATAAAAATATTATCAAAATATAATCCAACTAATAGTTTAATGCCAAATAACAAAGCACAAATGACAATTGGATTTTGTTATTTATCATTTAAGCTATATTTTTTTAGAAAGTTTTCTAATATCTTGGCACCTTTATATAGGCTCTCTATCCTCACATATTCATTTGCCGTATGGGCACAACCGCCAAATCCAAACCCAGTAGCAATCGCCGGTATATTCTTATGCTGGAAAAACGTTATTACCGTTGCTCCTTCCGAGCCCTTAATCCTAGGCTTAATATTTAAACCCGCTACAGATTCCTTTAAACACTTGACTAAAGGATGGGCCTGACTGATGGAATAGGGCTCCTGGATACCTTCAATTTCTATTTTATATTTATTTGAATGTTTCTTGATGATACCTTTTAAAACTTTGAGCAAATCCTGGGCTTTGCTCCCAGGAAGAAATCGAAAATCCAGCTCGAATTCACAGCGATCAGCAACAATATTAACCTTATCCCCGCCCTTAATAGTTCCTACGTTTATCGTCGGAGACCTTAAGAATTTATTTTTTCGATATAAGAACTTATACGATTTTATTTCTTTAATTATTTCCAGAGCTATATCAATAGCATTAACTCCTAACCAAGGATAAGCTCCGTGAGCACGCCTGCCTTTAATAATAACCTTTAAATGCATAAGACCTTTTTGGGTAACAACAATGTCGAAATCATCGGCATCTAAAACCAAGGCTGCATCAGGTTTTAATATCTTCTTATCCAGTAACGGGATTAAGCCTAAATCCGAGCCGCACTCTTCATCTGCTGTTGCTGCAAAAATAAGATTAAAGGAGAGCTTTACTTTTTGCTCAACAATGCTTTTAATTGCCTCTAGACTTACAGCAATATTTACCTTACAGTCAGTAGCGCCTAAACCGTAGATCTTTCCCTTTATTATTTTAGCGCTAAAAGGATTAACATTCCAATTATCTCCCGAAGGCACAGTATCCAAATGCGGGGTTATTAAAAGAGAACGCCTTCCTTTTTCTTCATTAAGATATGCAATTATGTTTGAGCGATTCTTCTTAAATTCATGAAGCTGACATTTAAGCCCAAGGTCAGATAAGTACTTCTTAACAAAGCAGGCAATAGGATATTCATTCCCAGGAGGATTCTCGGAATTAATACGAATTAATTGCTGGAGAAGTTTTATCAGGCGGATTTTGTTTACCATCAAGTTAAAATTATATCAAAACTACGTTAAAAATCCACCTATTAAAAGTAAAACTTCTTATTTCTTAATGGGCAAATTTCACAGCGAGGATTTGATTTTAAGCAATAATCTTTGGCTAACCTGACTAATAATGCGTGGTATTCATTAAACATTTTTGCCTCTATTTTCAAAGAACGCATAAACAGGCTTTGGGCGTCTTCGTATGATGTGTCTTTTTTTAAGATTCCATGCCGGCAAAGGATTCTTAAAGTATACGCATCGATTACAAAAATCGGCTTGTTTAGAGCATAGAGCAGTATTGAATCAGCGGTTTCTTCCCCAATACCTTTTATCAAAAGCAGTTTCTTACGCAGAACATCTAATTTTTCTTTTGATATTTTCTTAATATCTCCGCGATAACTCCTTAAGAAAAATCTTAAAAACTCTTTAAGCCGTCTGGCCTTGATATTGTAATACCCGCTACTACGGATAGCTAAAGCTAGTTTCTTAATAGGGAGATTATAAAGTCTCTTTGGGCTCAATAGCCCCTTGCTCTTTAAATTTGTAATCGCCCGCTCGACATTGCCCCAATTCGTGCTCTGGGTAAGAATAGCTCCGACTATAACCTCAAATGGACTTTCTGCCGGCCACCAATATTGAGGTCCGAATTTCCGATATAGCTCATGAAAAATTAATTCCAGACTATTCTTCAATTCTTTAATTCCAAAGGATTATAGTTATAGAAGGCAAAATTCGTATAGGTTGTTCCGGCAACAGAACCGGTAGCTTTACCTTTAGGCGTAAACCAACCGTGCCCGGTATCGACAAAATCCTGGGTGGCATAAGGCAGACAGCTTTCGCCTTGACCAGAAGGTGAGGGACTAGAAATAATCATATTCTCTAGTGAGATCAAGTATTCATCGGCTTTTGTTTTATACAGCTTGGCCTTGTCAGCCATTCCCTGTTTAGCATAATAATCTGACATAATCTTAAAAGAAATGACCATCTGCGCAGTCCATTCTGAAGAAACCACTCCGCCGCGGCCTACATGTATCTGCGGTGCAAAGTCAAATCCTTTAATTCTGATAGTTTGTCCTCCTGGCCGAATATAAGAAACAGTAACCGCACAATTATTTTCAGCAAATTGCATAATTTCCTCAGGATTTAGTCCTGAATCTTTAAGTTTTTTAGGGCCTATCGCTGCAATTGACCAGGCATAGGTATCTGTAGCTATTGTAGAATCGCCTTTGCCGCGTTTAATCGGGACATCAACCTTGTCATAAGTATGTTTTAAGAGCCAATTCCATATCTTATCCCGGGCCTGGGCGAATTTAATCTTGCCTGTAATTTTATAAAGCATATCAAAGAATGCATAGGCATCTAAATTATGCTCGGTTGCATACCATTGTACATCTGGGCCGCCGCGTATTCCCCCTTGAGGATCTTGATTTTGCAGATTCATAATCCCAGAAGCAATATCTTGTGCTAAATCCATATAAGAATTATCCTGAGTTTTATACGTATACTGTAAAATAGCAATACCTAACCAGATATTCGGTCCGCTGTGCACAATGTATTCTGCTGGTTCGCCGCCATTAGCATAATAGGCATTAAGAAATAATCCGTCTTTCCTTTTAGCCTTGTTTTTAAAGAAATTAAATATCTTTTGTGCGCGTTCAAAATCCAGGAAATTGGTATAGGCCTGGGCAACTAAAGATTGGTCATATATAAAAGCCCAGTCGCCTAAATCCTTATCACCCTCAAAGCTTATTACTAGCCCTGTACGTGGATTCTGATGCACCTGAAGCCACTTATACATATTATCGAAATTAGCTTTTTCTAAAGTAGTTTTAACTTTATCTAACTTCGATAATGCTTGAACTGTTTGAGCCTCCTTACTGCGGATATCATCCATCTGTTGACGCAAGGATTCTTTTTCTGTTGATAGCTGGTTAATCAGGCTGCTTAATTCCTGCACTTTCTGGGCACGCACGGATATCTCGGTTTTGCCATTGTCATCGATATTCGCTTTTTCGAATTCAACAGTACGTATCCGCGATTCTAAAATATAAATTTTTTGTTGTAGATCCTGACGTTCTTTATTAATTTCAGCTATATTTCTTTTCGCTATGCTAAAATCCTGAAGATTATTTACCAACTGCTGCACTAAAATCTTATTGCCGTGAACTAATCTTATATTAATAAGCCCATTCACAAGGAGCCCCAGTCCTAACAATACAATCAGGCTTAAGCCTATGGGCAAAAACAATTTTCTTCCCCGGGCATAACGCATAATCCTATTATTTAATAACGGGTTAATTTCAAAATAGCTTAGACCAATGAGGTATTTATTTGAAAGATTGGCTGATTCTTTAATCCAAGAAACATTCGCTCTGGCCACTACAGGTTTTCTATATACCGGTAAATCTATCTCTAAAGAAATGCAGGCCTTAAATTCTTTTAAAACCTTTGCTAAATCAGAATCGAGATTATTCACATTTAGACAAATACCGCCCTTACTGACATTACTGGTAAATCCCTGTATCCAGTTAGACAAAAACCGCTTGCCGTCAAAACTTTCTATACGAAACTGAACAGGGAAAACCGTATCTAGTCGTATATATTGGCGGTGTTCTTTGTCAGGATGATCCTCGTGGCGCATATTTATTCTTCTTTCTCTAATACAACTCTTTGTTTTATCGAGCGCGCTAAATCTTCAATAAATTTCTTAAATTCCAAATACTCTTCCTGATTCACCATTTCCTTTTTTAGCTCTGTTTTTTGCTTAAAAATTATTTTCTTGTCGGCTAAAGTATATTGTACAATAAATTTAGTCCAAGGACTATCCCTTTCTATTGATTCCGGAAGGTACTTTAGTTTAAAATCTTTAGGTATTTGGATCTCTAATATTGTCTCTTTGCTCCCAAGAAAGCTAAAATCAATCGGGTATTTACGTTTTTCTTTAGCAACAAAGGAAGTATCTAGGCTCGAAAGCTGGGGCATAATTCTTAAATTCCCGGCAATTGTAAAATATTCAGGGCCGTTAAAATTATAGCTTAATTTAACCGGCTTATTAAGATCATAGAGATTATCTATGTTGTAATTATCCAATTTTGCTCCAATTGAGAAATCCTGTATGGCTTTCTTTAATGCCTCCTGAATCAGCTCTGGCTGGGTATAAAGCAGCCAATAACGTTGTGCTTGATCATAAACTCCAAATGTCGAATTTATTTTCTTAGCGGAAATGGTTTCATCGTTATTAACTTTTAAATAAAGTTCTTGCCTTACCAAATTATGGTTTGCCTCAAACATGGGAGTATCTAATAAACAGTAGCCATCTGGCTTAAATAATATAACCTTACGGTTTTGATCTTGCGTAGGCAAATCCCCGAAAGGGCAGGTCTCTGCAGTCGGATCTAAGAAAATATATTTATTCTTAAAATATACCGCGGCTATACAATGGTTAAAAGATGAAGAAGGAAAATCTGGATTTAGATTATAATAACTTTTAGTTGAGATAAGTACCGGGTAGCTCTGGAAGCCGGCCTCTTTAAGCATAGTTACCAATAACACTGCCTGGTCTTTACAATCTCCGTACTTATTCTTAAAAATATCACTCGCTGCATGCGGTTCAAAACCTGCCTGGCCATATTCTATGGCCACATACCTTATTTCTTTAGCGCAAAAATTATAAATAGCCCTGATCTTATCTTCGTCTTGAGGCTTATCTTTAATCAGCGCCTTTACCTTAAGCTTGATATTTTCATCGGCTATAATTTTTGCCTTGGCTAAATCCCACCACCAGGCATAGAAATCTTTCCAATTTCCAAATGTAGATATAAGAATAGAAGGATTTATCTCTACATCCGCAGGCATATCAGATTCGGAAACTATCTCCGGGATATTCTTAAACTGCCAATTGTAAACTAATTTTTCCTTATTATTCTCAATTAAAGGCTTAAGATTAGAGCCAAAAGTATTATACTTCTCATTAATGAACTTTAAGTTCAGATGTCTTTCTTTAGGCAAAATCACACTGAAACTGGCCTGGATCACCGGTTCATGCGATTGAAGAGAATAGTTTAAAACAAAATCATTTTTGTTTATCAACTGGCTGCGCTTGATCTTAATCTTATATTCTAAGAAAGAGCCGATAGCTACCTCAGGGAAGGAAATTATGAAAACATGGGCATTACTATAAAGAGGAAAATTGAGATACTTTGTCAGGTCGCGTATATGCCGGGAGCCGACATTTACTACGGTTCCATCGGGCTTAATAGTCCGCGCATATTCAAGCTCTACTTTTTCAAATGTTGAATCGTATTCTATCGCCGCCTCAGAAAAATCTTCCTTTCCCCGTTCATTTAAGACTTTAACCAGGTAATGCATCTGTGATTCCTGGGTATTTTTCTCGGTTACTTCTATCTTTTCATCGGCAAGAAGAATAAGGGCACCGGCCTGAGGGTAGTTTGTTGCCTCTGGACAATTTAAAATAATTTTATTAATTTTGCTATCGACTTTGGATATATGTAAAGAACTCCCTCCTTTTTCAATCATATCCAGACGAACATCACTAAGCGCTTTAAACTTCCCCTTTTTTATATCTTTATATGTGCTTATTGCCTGGTCAAATAAATTCAACCGCTCGCAGGTCAAACCTTTATAATATAAATATTCTTCATCCTTAATTTCGGGTTTACTAAAATATTCTAAGGCGTCGGTGTAATTGCCTAGCTTAAAATAGGATATAGCAATAAACTTTCTAGCATTTAAATCTTCTGATTTTTTAAAATTGTCAATTGCCTGGTCGAGTTCTCCGTGGTTATAATAAAGCATACCTAGTTCAAAATATAGATTGCTTGGAGATTTACTGTTTGAAATTAAACTTTTATAACCTGATGTTGCCTGCTCATAATATCTATCCGCTTGACGGGCATAAATTTTAGGGTCTTTTGAACCGGGGCTCTTTAAACATCCTGAAAAAGCCCCAACTGCTAAACTTAAAGCTATAATCTTAAAGTTCAAGTTTTTAATTCTTAGCTTATCTTTTGTATTTATAGTAGGCATTACATGCTCCCTCGCTTGAAACCATACATGGCCCAATAGGATTTTCCGGAATACACAATTTACCGAATAGCCTACAGGACGTAGGAATAATTAGCCCTTTTAGAACATCCCCGCATTTACAACCTTTAATAAACCCTGTTTTTTTATTCTTTAAGCCCAGACCAAAAAACTTTTCGGCATCAAATCTGGATAAATTATCCCTTAATTTAAGTCCGCTTTTAGGGATACTTCCGAAGCCCCTCCACAAAGAGCCGCTAGTAACAAAAACTTTGCTTAATAAAGCCTGGGCTTTTAAATTGCCTGATTTATTAACCAAGCGAACATACTCATTTGCTACCCGAGGGTTATTACTCTTAATTTGTTTAAGCAGATTATATATTCCGGTTAAGATATCTAGCGGTTCAAATCCAGCTACACAACCTCCTACCCCGTAGCTATGAGGAATAAATTCATAGGCCTTTGTCCCGATAATCACGGAAACATGACCGGGGAGAAGGAATCCGTCAATTTTCACCCGTTTATCCTCTAACAAGTAACGCATTGCCGGAGGCATAAGCTTCAGAGAAATAAGAAAAAATAAATTGTTTATTTTCTCTTGTTTTGCCTTAAGCACAGTTAAGGCAATAGTGGGTGCGGTAGTCTCAAATCCCACTGCCAAAAATACTATTTTTTTATCCGGATTTATTTTAGCTAGCTTTAAAGATTCTAACGGAGAATATACCACCCGGATATTCCCGGTTTTTGCCCTCTGCTCTTCAAGTGAAGATTTGCTGCCCGGGATACGCAGCATATCGCCAAAAGTAACAATTATTACGTCTTTTTCCCGAGCTAGATAAATAGCATTATCAATATAATCTTGAGAGCTAACGCAGACCGGACACCCTGGACCGGAAATGAACTTTAAGTTTATAGGTAAAAGTTTATCCAGGCCAAATCGATAAAAGTTTTGCGTATGCGTACCGCAGACTTCCATGATATTAATTACGCCCTTAGGAGCAATTTTATTGATCTGCTTGGAAATTTTTAAAACCCTCCCGGAATCCCTGAATTCATCAACGTATTTCATCGATTATTCTTAAAGTTTCTTTGGCCCTTTTTGGATCTATTTTTTGTATGGCAAAACCGGCATGGACTAAAATAAAATCTCCTATCTTTACTCCGGAAAGCATCTGGATATTAACAGTCCGTATGAGCCTGGCGGATTCAACTTGCGCAAAATCGCCATCTATGCTTTTAATTTTCATGGGTATTCCCAGACACATTTTTTATTCCTTTTTTATAACCCTGCGATTACAGCCTGACCTAAAGAAATCGAGGAATCATTACAGGATAAACTTTTATGAGTTAAAGCGTTAAAATTATTCTTATATAATAAATCTAAAACCAATTTTAGTAAAAGCTTATTTTGAAAAACTCCTCCGGATAACACAACTATATTAATACCGGTGTCTTTTCTTAAATTCAGGCAAACCTTGGTTATGATCACTGCAATAGTCTGGTGAAATTTAAAGGCGATTTGCGACTTTTTTAGTTTAAGCTTTAAATCCTTAATTATTGCTTTAAGCGTGGGCAGGGGATCAATAATATATTCTTCCTTAATTTTTGTAATTTTAAACGGGAAGCTTTCTGACTTTCCCTTAAAAACGCTGGCCTTTTCCTCTAACCCTATAGCCAACTCTGCCTCAAATTTTGCATTTTTCTTACCCAAGATTAGACTGGCAGCTGCATCGAACAACCTACCCATACTGCTGGTTAAAGGAGAATTAAAGCCTGATCTGTAAATATTCTTAAATATAGCGCTGGTTTTTATTTTTGAGCTAAAATTAAACCAGGCAGCAAGTAATCTTATTGGCTCTAAAATTGCTTTCTCTGCGCCGATTAAAGGAATGTTCTTTAAATGCCCGAACCGAGTAAAACTTTTATAATCGCAAACTAAGAATTCTCCTCCCCAAAGAGTATTATCAGCACCTAGGCCTGTGCCGTCAAAAGCAACGCCGATAACTTTCTTATTCTTTAATCCGTTCTCGGCCATACAAGAGGCAATATGGGCATGATGGTGTAAAACAGTATACGCTGGATTTCTTAATTTAAGTACAGAGGCATATTTTGTTGAACTATATTCGGGATGCAGATCAGTGGCAATAATCCTAGGATTTTTCTTAAGCAGGCTCTTTACATCTTTCTCAAAATCCGCAAAATCGCGCTCAAACTTTAAGTCCGGATGTATCCGGCTTATGTAGGCATAATTATTTTTAGCAAAACAAACAGTATTCTTGGTTTGCGAGCCTAAAGCCAAAACAGACTTTTTTAAATTAACTGCTAGCTTTATTTTCATGTATGGTTTCCAGATCTAAAATACTGTCTATCCTAAAAGACCGTTCTTCTCTACGCAAATAACAATAACCTACCAGATAGCTACGTCCGTTTTCCTGCTTTATTTCTTTAGGTGCAACTTTACGATCACTAATCTGCGCCCCAGAACCTGATAAATATTTTATCTTTAATTCCAGCTTTAGATTTATCGCTTCCTGAATTTCAATTATCTTTTTACTATTTATGCTCTCAATGGTGCTTAAATCAATGCTTGCAAGGCACAACAGTTTCTCTAATTCCAGTATTCCTTTTGAGCGCATTATATCTTTTAATTTATAAAATACTTTTAAGGCCAGCTCAACGTCAGAAAAGGCGCGATGCTCCTGCTGGAAGCTGATCCCTAATTCTTTAG
>Ga0247841_10013611_pt1 | contig 10354 bp, 13 predicted proteins | sample LaCruzMarch2015__2_FD_192410 | JGI IMG/M metagenome (GOLD analysis project Ga0247841, IMG submission 192410) | Freshwater microbial communities from meromictic Lake La Cruz, Castile-La Mancha, Spain - LaCruzMarch2015_18m | ecosystem: Environmental > Aquatic > Freshwater > Lake | place: Spain...
GCGTAGATCTTCCGATCGCCGATCGCTCGCTCACGAGCCTTGAACGAGAACCGCCGGAGCGAGAAGAAGAGGAAGGCTTCCTCCAGGTGTTGGAGGTACTTCTCTGCCGTGTGGACGCTCTGGAGGCTGGGCGTCGCGGTTCGGTCCTGCAATCCAGCACTAGATCTCCCTGGATCCGTATAGATCCCGCGTCGGTGTCAGGCGCGTTGGCGCGTGCCCGGCGGACGGCCTCGCTGTCCGCTCATCGAGGCAGTGCGGGGCGATGCTCCGACACCTTGCCCTTCTCAGACGGACAAGAGTCGGCGAGACTGTCCTTCATGGGGGGACAACTCCCAGGTGATCGCCCTGCTGGCGTTTGGGGGCGCACATCGCACCCTGTCCCGCCGCGGTGTCTCCGCAGTTCCAGTGCGTGTCCCGCTCCGCAAGGGCCGTCCTCGCACAGATCGTTTCGTGGGAGGCGGTTCGAGTAGAATCGAGGCCCCGGACCCAAGGAGGGTGTGCCATGGCACGCGAGATCATCTTCATCGTCGAAGAGTCGCCGGAAGGCGGATACGAGGCAAAGGCCGTGGGCCATTCCGTGTTCACCGAGGCGGAGACCTTCGACGAGCTGAAGAAGAGGATTCAGGACGCGGTCCGCTGCCACTTCGATCCGTCGGAGATGCCGTCCCTCATCCGATTGCACCAAGTGCGCGACGAGGTCATTGCAGCATGAAGCTACCGCGGGACATCGGCGGGAAAGACCTTGCCGATCTCCTCTCGCAGTACGGCTACAAGATCACGCGTCAGACAGGAAGCCACCTGCGGCTGGCCTCCTCCGTTCGTGACAGCGTGCATTGCGTGACCCTCCCGAACCACAAGCCGCTCAAGATCGGCACCCTGAGCGCGGTGCTCTCGGATGTGGCCAAGTACCTCGAGCTCGAGAAAGAGGAACTCGCACGCCAGCTCTTCGAGCCCTGAGGGACCAGGCTTGTCGGTGGTCACCCCACCGCCGTTGACTCCTCGCCCTGGGGCTGCTTCCCAAGAAGGAAGATACGCCATGCCTCTACGGCAGACGTACCCTGGGGGCGACGGGGTGGTCTTGCAATGACACATCACTTGGTTCCGCTCGGCCCGATTTCGCGCCGCCCCTGCGACCGTCGTCGCTTGAGGCAAGGATCGGAGAGCCTCCTCACGCGGGTCAATCTCCCCGTCACTGTCTTTACGGCGGCTTCAGGTCGGGGTCGCTCGACACTCGGGCTTGATGTTGTAGTGTGAGATTGCTCTTGCGGCGGCTCTTGGCCGCCCTTTCTATTGGCGTTCAGTCTGCGGTCCAAGCATTCCTGTCCAAGTGATCAGGAGGCCGGGCTCATGAACGGTTGACCGCATTCAACGCAAGACCAGAGGGAAGGGGAACAACAAGCCGCTGGTTGGAGCGTTATGACTTCAGATATTTCTTTAGATCGCGGTAGAAACTCTGGTGCCCGCCGATCGCAAGAAGCGTTATTACCCGCCTGGTCTCATCGATCGCATAAGCCAGTAGGTACAATTGGCCGAGCAGGCTGAACTTGTGGACCCAAACGCGATGTAGGTCGCCAGTCTTCTGTTGCCCGATTAGGGGGTCTTCGCAGATCCGATCAACCTGAGAGTCGATCTCAGTCCGTAACGCCGGAGGTAGCTTCTTTTTCGTGCTATCGAAGTTGCGTGCCGATTCTGGCGTGTATGGCAATTGCGGGGCCTTTGGCTACCCGCGCTGGTAGGGGACTACCTCTCCGGCATCTAGCTGTGCAAGACCGGCGACAATGTCGGCGCGGAACTGAGGATGCAGTTCCGAGTACTGCACCACAAAGCTCTCCAAGGCTAGTTCAAGGATGTTGCTGGTGGTACGCCGTTCGGCCTTGGCAATCTCAGTGATCTGCTCATGCATCTCTTTGGCTACTCGTACGGACAGAGTTGCAGTAGTCATGCTTGCTCCCCTTGCTGTTTTGTGTACACCGTAGACATTAGCACGAGACGCATCGATTGTCTACGGACATTCGGCACTTCTGGGACCACTCGGCGCTCTTTTTGCTGCGCAGGGCGATGGGGCCTGGACGTTTCGCAACGCAGCGTCAACATCGGGCCACAGCCGCCATGCGCAGGCGGTCCTTCCGCTGCCCGCGCGGAGTGGACATGAGTCTCGCCGCGCGGCGGATCGTGGGCTGAAGCGGTACAGTAGGAAGCGAGGGGCGAACCATGGCGTATAGGATCCACTCGAAGGTGAAGATCGACGCGACGCGGCTGCGAGCCGTTCGGATCGAGCGGGAGCTCACGCAGCAGTCTCTCGCCAAGCAAGCGGGGATGCCATTCACCACGGTGAACCGTATCGAGAGCGAAGTCTACAGGTCCGTCGAGCTCATCACTAAGCGAGCTCTCGAGGCTGTTCTTGGAGTTGACCTTACTCCCTCGCGTCGGCCGACGGTGGCAAAGGGCAACTTGCCCCGGGGCGGCAGATCGCCGAACCCCACAAGAGCAATCTAGGCACTCTGCCTCCGGGTGACGGCGGCTTGCAGTGACACATCATCCAGTTCCGCTTGGCCCGATTTCGCGCCGTCGCACCCGGCGCCCGTTGTCGACTGGGGCGTGTTCGTTCACAAGTTCAGGCTTGTGGATCAGATCTACCTTCTCGCGTATTGGCCCGATGCGCCAGCGAAGACGGTCACCCTTCTTGCACTCGGCGGGCACGAGGACTTCTACCGCGACCTGAAGGCGTATCTGAAGGCGTAGAGCAGATTAGACGGCCCGATAGACTCGACCCCATGAGGTGAGGAACGGTATGATCGACGTGCATTGCACGCTAGCGTTCGGGGGAGGTGGAGATGAAGTTCTACTCGTTCCAGATTGTCATCGAGAAAGACAAGGACGACCCGGGCTACTGTGCCTACAGCCCGGCGCTCCCGGGCTGTTTCAGCAACGGAAAGACACTCGAGGAAGCGAAACGGAACATCCGCGAAGCGATCGAGCTGCACATCCAGTCTCTCCTCGCTCACGACCAGCATGTTCCGCAGACCGACGAGCTCGTCCACGTCGAGGAGCTCACCGTCGGCGTGCCTGAATGACTCGAGCACCGCAGATCACAGCCCGAGAGCTGTGACGTTCCTGAAGCGACGCGGCTTCGAAGAGGAAAGGCGCTCCGGCTCACGCCTCGTCCCCCGGAGTCCAAGCACAGGCAAGACGGTCACGGTGCCCGTGCACACCGGCTGCGATCTCGGGCGCGGACTGGCAGTCCGCATCCTGCGTGGCGCCGGCTTTTCGCTGGACGACTACCTCGCCCCGCGGTGAGCTTCACGGTTCCAGGTTGAGCCCTCAACGCGGCGACGCGGTCTTGCATTCCCGCACAAGATCCTGGGGACGAGACCCAACGACCAACGCCTTCGCGGCGCCTCGGCTGCCGAGAGAAGCGTGCAACGGGGCGTGTCCCCCCCCCCGGGGGGGGGGGGACACAACCCTCAATTCCCGGTTCTGGCACGCCGTGGAATTGGGGAATGTGTCCCCAGCTGTCGCGCTACCGATTGGTCGCTTCGGCGCGGATGAGGATTGCGGCGATGTCGACTCGTTGGGTCGCGGGGGCTACGGAGTAGATGATTCGGTACGGGCCGATGCGCTTGCGAAGCGCGCCCTTCAGCTTCCCACTCTTGATCGGGCGGACGTCGCCGAGCGTCGGGTCTTCCTCCATCTCTTCGATGGCGCGAGCAATCTGCGCCTGTCGGTTTCCCGGCAGGTGCCGGGGGCTGGTCTTGCACTGCGACATCGCACTTGCGTGGGCTCGGGCCTCGGGGCCGCATCGTGCCCCTGCGGCTCGCCAGGGAGTCTCGCGAGACGGGCATAGATCGTGGGGACGGGCGCACCGGGAAGTGCTCCTAAGGCCGATGGCTCCGGGGTGTCATGGCCTCCAGTGTGGCAATACGTTGACAGATATCAATCACTGTATGCAATACGCCACATGGAGAACCGGACAGACGCGAAGAGAGTCCTCGATGCAGTCGCCCGCGGCGGCCTTGTGCGCGCGCACGAAACAAAGGTACGTGGGGTCCACACGCACGTGCTCACTCGTCTGGTTCGAGAAGGGAAGCTCGAACGCGCATCGCGCGGCTGGTATCGCCTCCCGCTCCCTGGCTACCAGATGACGGAGCACCATGGTCTCGTCCTCGCGGCTACCGCAGCTCCGAAGGGCGTTGTCTGCCTTATCTCGGCGCTTCAGTTCCACGAGATCGGAACCCAGCTGCCGCGGCGGGTGTGGATGGCGCTGCCGCGCGGAGCCCGAACGCCGGCAATCGAGTATCCCCCCGTGCGCGCCGTCCACGTGTCTGGCGAGGCGTTCACCGCCGGGGTCGAGGAGCACACGATCGAAGGCCGGGAAGTACGGATCTACGACGTCGCGAAGACCGTCGTGGACTGCTTCAAGTTCCGGAACACGATCGGAATGGATGTGGCGCTCGAAGCCCTCAACGAGGGATGGCGAGAGCGCAAGTTCAAGATGGCCGATGTCGCGGAGTATGCCCGAATCTGTCGCGTCTGGAACGTCATGCGCCCGTATCTGGAGGCGATCGCCTCGTGAGTGCAACCGCGGGGCTCGCCCACTCCATTCACGTTCGCCTCGTGGCGCGGGCAAAGGATCTTGGCATAGAACCGCAGCTTCTGCTTGAGCGGTATGCGCTCCACCGTCTCCTCTACCGGCTCTCGATCTCGAAACACGTGGAGCGGTTCTTGCTGAAAGGGGCGCAGCTCATGCTCTTGTGGCTTGGCGAGACGGTCCGATCGACCCGCGATGCCGATCTCTTGGGCTTCGGCGACCTGTCGGACGGCAGCTTGCAGAGCCTCTTCACTGACCTGTGCGACATGCTCGTGCCGGATGACGGAATGGAGTACCTCGCTGACACCATCCGGATCTCGCCGATCCGCGAGGAGAGCACCTACGGCGGACGGCGCGTCTCGGTCCAAGCGCGTCTGGGAAACGCGAGGCTGCACCTTCAGGTGGATGTAGGCATAGGTGATGCCGTCACGCCGGAGCCTGAGTGGGTTGAACTCCCTCAGCTGCTCGATCTCCCCGCGGTCCGGCTTCGGGCGTACCGCCCCGAGACGAGCATCGCTGAGAAGTTGGAGACGATGGTCTCCCTCGGGTTGGTGAATAGCCGCATGAAGGACTACTTCGATATCTACGTCCTCTCGATGGGGGAAGCGTTCGATCGAGGGGTCCTCGGACGAGCGGTCGGCGACACGTTCCGTCGGCGCGGCACGGGACTGCCGAGTGGAGTTCCCGTCGGCCTAAGCGTCACCTTTGCGGAGGAACCTGGAAAAGCAGCGCAGTGGCGGAGCTTCCTCAACAGGGTAGACGCGAAGGGTGTTCCTGACGATCTCGGCGCCATCGTCAAAGCGGTCGCAGCTTTCCTGTGGCCTGTCCTGATTGCCGCGAGAGGGACTAGCGGGCGCCGGCCAATGGCCGCCGGGCGGTCCGTGGCGCGACAACGCGGAGGACTAGCTCTCATGGTCGGAATCCGTGCCGAGGTGCTCGCAGATGTCGAGGCGATCCGCCGCGTGAACGAGCTGGCGTTCGGTCGGCCCGAGGAGGCCGACGTCGCCCATCGGCTTCGCCTGGCGGAGGTGCCCTTCATCTCGCTCGTGGCAGAGGACTGCGGCGCGATTGCTGGTCACATCCTGTTCACGCTGGCGACGGTCGATGGCGGCGGGCGACACGTTGGGCAACGTGTTGCCGGAATGGGACTCGCGCCGCTGGCCGTGATCCCGGAACGGCAACGGCAGGGCATCGGCTCATCGCTTGTCCGGCGCGGACTCGATCTCCTGCGAGCAGACGGTTGCCCGTTCGTCGTCGTGCTGGGTCACCCCGAGTACTACCCACAATTCGGATTCGAGCGCGCCTCTGTGCATGGCCTCGCGCGCCAGTGGAAGGGCGTTCCCGACGAGGCGTTTATGGTTCACGTCTTCGACCCGGACGCCATGCAGGGCGTGTCCGGCATCACTCGCCACCGCGACGAGTTCGACGCCGCCGTCTGAAACAGGGGACGCAAGTCTGTTCCGCAATCGCTGCACGTCTCGGCGCGTGGGCTCGGGTTCATTGACGCGCACCTGCTCGCTTCATCCGTCCTGACGAGGGCGCCTCTGTGGACGGCCGACAAGCGGCTGCGCGAAGCGGCTTCCGAAGTAGGCGTGGCCTACACCTGAGCCGTGGTGTCTGGCGCGCTCTGCGGTGAACACGCGGCGACTGGTACAGGCTGAGCTTGGTACAGGCTGAGCCTGTTCGTATACTCTGCCGCCAACACTAGGAGGGATCATGCAGTACTCACCAGTGCTCGGGATGGCGACCGCGGCATTCGAAGTCGTCGTGGCGGTGTGGGCACTTTCAGGGCCAGGGCGAAAGGACATCGTGCGCATCACGGGTGCGATCCTCCTCTTGCTCGCGGGCTACCAGATCACCGAGGTGCTGATCTGCTCCGCCGATCCCGTGTACGGATTCCTGCCGCGACTCGCCTTCATCGTCGTGACGTGGCTGCCGCCAGCCGGCATCCTCCTAGCGGCCCGACTGTTCACGCCTCGATCGAGGGTTGTTTCCGGGGCAGCATACGCGATGTTCGCTGCTGCCCTCGGCATCGTCCTCTGGATTGCCACCGACCCGGGATTCGTGACGGCGTCGGTCTGCTCGACCGTATTCGCCCGTTACACTCACACGATACCGCGATCCTTGGCCTACTCCAGCTTCTACTGGATAGGGCTCTTGGGCATGGTCGGGTTCTCGGCGTACGGTGCGAAGGCTGCGTCGGACGCGAACACGCGGCAGCTCTTCTCCCATCTGCGCACGGGATCGGTGGCATTCATCGCGCCATCGCTGGTGACGACATGGTTCGTGCCGACGACGAGCGGTGCGTTGCCGTCGATCATGTGCCACTTCGCTCTCATCCTCGCCGTCTACCTCGCGCGCCTTGTCGCCGTCGAGCGGCGTCTTGCGGTGGCGACAGACTCGCCGCCCGTACCGCAGGAAGGCTAGTTCGGAAGACATCGCCATCTCACGCCAAGAGCGCAAAGACCGGCAGAGTCACTGTAGCGTCGCACGCGTCGGTTCCAACGAGAGAACGCGCCACCCATCTGTGTGCGACGTTCGCGTAGCGGGGAACGATCGTCGCGGACACGGTGACGTCGGAGACAGGCTCACGACGCTACAGAGGAGAGGTGGAATCGCCGCGGAAACGGTACGTCGTCGGAGGCAAGCTCCGACGCTACAGCAGAAAGGTCTTGGCGAGCTTCGCGTGATGCGGGCGATCGGCATCTCGACAACCTTCACGCCAAGAACGCAAAGTGCGCAAAGGACTGAGGTGTCAACACCATCCCGAAACTGGACACACTAGGGGCGGAGGCTGCGGAAGGTGAGGAGTCCGAGGAGTCCTGCGGCGACGACCCACGCGACGACGATGACCGCGGCGGCTGCCCGACTCTTCGGCAGACGCGCATCGAGGTTCCTCCGCGCGGTTGCGAGGCACTCCTGCCAGACGGGGTCGGGGATGAGGCGAACGACCAGCGCACACCCAAGGGGCACGAGGATGAGGTCGTCGAGGAGCCCGAGCACAGGGATGAAGTCGGGGATGAGGTCGATCGGACTGAGCGCGTACGCGGCCACGAGCGCAGCGAGAACCTTGGCGGGACGCGGCACACGCGGATCACGCGCAGCCAGGAGCAACGCGTGGGTCTTCACTCTGGCCGACAGGACCCACGCCGAGAGCCTCTCGCGGAACCGAGGGAGCATGGCTCACTCTACACCCTGCTCGCATCCGAACGCATGCAGGGCTGGAGACCCAAGCGAGGCAGACGAGTTTGAACTCGGGGCGCTGCGGCTAGCCGCGTCGCGGCTCGGACGCCATCACGCGGAGGCTTGGCGTGCGGGTTCCCGGTAGAAGAGGAGTAGGATCGACGCCGCGAGGGGGAGAAAGGCGACGAAGCTCATCACGAGGACAAGGCCGTAGCGATCGGCGAGCCAGCCGATGGGCGTAAGCGCCACGCCGCCCACACCCGAGGCGAGCCCCATCACGAGCCCCGACACAAGTCCTGTCCGCCCAGGTACGCACTCGTGCGCGGCGACGATCCCGACAGGAGAGGAGGCGAGAGAGAACGCGCCGGCGAGCGCCGCCAACGGCAGTAGGAGAGTGGACGGGCCACGCAGAAACGCGAGCAGGAACGGCGTTGCCAGCGCGAGGGAGCCGAGCATGACGACCTTGCGGCCGTACCGATCGGACAGGTTCCCCGCAAGGAACTCGGTCGCTGCGCCGGCAATCAGGAACGCGCTGATCGCCGCGCCGCCGTCCCACGCGCTGCCGCCGCGCTCGGCGACGAGGACGGCGAGGAAGCTCGAGAACGCCATGACGCCCATCGAAGCGAGGACGATTACGCCCCAGAGGACGAAGAGCCGGCGCGGGAGAGCGGCTCGGCTCCCCTCGGACGGCGTGCGCTCGGAGCGCGGGGTGATGTAGCGACGCAGCGGGATGGCGAAGGCGGCGATGAGGGCGAAGCCAGGAAGGATGAGCCATGGGCTGCGTTCGAGCGAGAACGCCGCGGCGAAGCCAACGATGACGATGGGGGCAAGTGCGGCCCCGACCGTCCCCCCCGAGGAGAAGAAGGCCATCATGAACCCGGCGCGCGCCGGCTTCCCAGCCGTGACGAGGGATGTGGCGGCCGGATGGAACAAGGATGTCCCCATCCCCGCGACAAGCAGGAGAACAACAAGCGAACCGAAGCTGCCGGCGCGGCCGACGAAGCACATCGCGGCGACCGTGAGCAGAGGTCCAATGACCACCAGACTCGAGAGTTGCTTGCGGTCGATCAGATGGCCGAGACTCGGCTGGAGCACCGAGTTCGTCACGATGCGGATGGTGCTCAATAGGCCTGCAAGGGCGAGCGAGAGGTCGAGACGGGAGATCAGGAGCGGCAAGAGGGGCGCGAGGAAGCCGCCGAACCCATCGTTCACCGCGTGCCCGACGAAGAGGAGTCCCGTGCGCGTCCATTGTCGCTTGGGACTCGTGGTTGGCATGTCGGAGATCATCGCTGGATCGGCTGGAGGCTGCAAGACAGAGCCCCAGCCGGGCCTAGATCGGCCGCTCGGAAGTCGAGAGCCTCAGAGTCGTAGCACTCGTGGACTGCTCGTCGAGCGCTCCGCCGCGGGGCTCGCGGTGCGGATCGCTCACGCGGTGGCTTGGCGTTTCGCCCATGTGTCCGCTCGCCGTGCGGAGCGCATGTCCGATCCGTCGGCCTCACGGTTCCCGACGCGGGTTGCGGTGATGCTCCAGAATCGCGGCGGGTGGTCGTGGTGCCGATGTCGAAGAAGAAGCGTCTCATGTTTGTCGCCCGTCTTGCCTTCATCCTTCTCGCGTGCGCCGTGGGGTGCGTGCCCGTGGCCCACTTCAATCTGACGGGCGGGTGGAGTGGGACGTTCTCCTACACGAGCGGACCGATGACTTCGCTCTCGAGCTCGTTCAGCATGGATCTCTTCGATGACGAGGGGAGTATCACCGGCTCGGCCACCTTCCCGAGCGGCGCGATGCAGAGATTCGAGATTCCGATCACGCTCGGCGAAACCCACGCCGATACCGTCGTCCTCGAGGCGTCCGGTTTCAACGACAAGACGACGCCACAGACCCCCGTGCGGTTCTCCTTCGACGGCCAGGCCACGGCAACGACGATGTCCGGCGTCGGGACACACACGGTGAACGGCACTCCGTACACCTTCACCTGGCAGGCCACCCTCGTCGCCCCGCCACCCCCCGAAGAGTCCTAGCCTGTCCAGTTTCACAATCGTGTTGACAGGCAATCACCGCGGGAAGCGCAGAGGACGCAGAGAGAGAAGAATCACTAACCAACACTCCCAGATATCATGATGAATCCTGGAACGACGCCCGAGGACTCGAAGATGCGGGTCGCCGTCTCCTCTGCGCTCTCTGCGGTGAGCGCACCAACGCGTGGACAGCCAATCACCGCAGAGGACGCAGAGAAAGCAGGATCACTGACCCATACTCCCAGGCCTCATGACGAAACCTGGAATGACGCCCGATGGCGCCAAGACACAAGTATCCGGGCCCTCATCGGCTCCATGTCCTTCTCCCCACAACTCTGCGCGCTCTGCGGTAGAGACCGCTTGTCGTTCGCAACGTAGCGCCGCGGGGACCAGAGGCCGGTGACCGCACCAAGGGCTCCAAAGGGTCGACACCATTTCGATACTGGACAGACTCGCCGCACCCGCGGGCTAAGTGCGCTCTTCGCGGCGATCCCGCTCGATCAGTTCGAGCGATCGCTGTGTCGGGTCGCCCCAGCCGCCGCCGCCCGGGGTCTCCACGCTCAGCGC
>Ga0247841_10013612_pt1 | contig 10354 bp, 9 predicted proteins | sample LaCruzMarch2015__2_FD_192410 | JGI IMG/M metagenome (GOLD analysis project Ga0247841, IMG submission 192410) | Freshwater microbial communities from meromictic Lake La Cruz, Castile-La Mancha, Spain - LaCruzMarch2015_18m | ecosystem: Environmental > Aquatic > Freshwater > Lake | place: Spain...
CCGTTAACAAGATAATGAATCAAGGATTCCGGATTATACGGGCGAACATGGGTTAAATCTGAATAGAAGTGTTTCCAAAGAAGGGGGGCTGCTATGATTAGCCAACCGTTATTTTTAAGAATTCGGTTGAATTCCTCCAACGTCTGATGAAGTTCGCTATGATTCAAGTGTTCAATGACATGCGAACAATATATCCCATCAAATTTTTCGTTTTCAAAAGGAATGTTCGTCAAATTTCCTGATGTTACCTTATAACCTTTTTTTTCGCAAGCTCTAAGATTTGCGGGATTGCTTTCTAATCCAATAATTTTGTCTGGATTCTGCGAGATAAATCTTCCTAATCCACATCCCGCATCCAAAATTAATTCAGAGTCTTTCATAATCTCCAAGGCTTTTTTGTCCCAGTCTTTTTTTTGGTCGTAAATCAGTAATTTTCTTAATGAGTTGTTAATTATGCTAGACATAAAATTAATATATCTTAAATTACTATTTAACTATATCGATTTTTTATTTAATCGGCAAATATCTTATTTGATGCGACGAGTATTTCTTAATATTTTTATTCTCAATATATAATTATCAAAAAAAGATTCGATTTTTAAAAACAGATAATAAAAACTTTTTGGCAACATCAATTTGTAATGAAATTTAAAATTATCCCTGTCTTCGTAAAGTCTTTCGAACAGTTTAAAATAAGCATTGCACATTTTTTCTGCTGTTTTATTGTATTTTTCTACTTTTTCAGTCCAAAAATCATAGTTATCGCGTATTTCATTTAATTTTTCTTCAAAATTTTCCCTGTTGAATTCAATGCCATATCCCTCGCAGTATTCAGGCAAGGCGCCGGAGTTGATATATAACATCGGCAACCCGCACATTGCTCCTTCAATATGATGCATTCCGGCCGGCTCATTCAGGGAAGCTGTCAAATAAATATGATGCTTTTTAAGTTCATTGGCCAATGTTATCCCACTAAGTGGACTTTTTGTGATGGTATTTTTATATTTCAAATCAACGGGGTAGTTTCCGATAAAAGTGAATTCAAATTTTTCGGCGTAATTCAAATTGTCCAATAATTTATCCAAACGCTGATAGATCTCGTGTCCTTTAAGATAGTTTCCTCCCCAATGATGAGTTACTATTTTTAACTTTTCTTTTTTATCCCAGAATTGTTTTTCTTTCCTATTAAATATATTTTCATCTGCTCCGTTTAGAATAACTTCCGATGGCTTGTTTTTTGACAGTCCGTTTTTTTCCAGAAGAGGCTTTAGCCAACTAGCAATAAAGACCAAAAAATCGGCATGTTGAGACATATTGATAAGCAGTTTGTTCATATATGTCGTTCCTTTTCTTTCATCACATTCATTGATTCTATGAACAATAACAGTTTTTGGATGCTTTAATTTATATGCTCTTGCATCTAAGTATGCGTAGGAAGCTGTTGACCATATTGAATATGAAGCGATTATAATAATATCAATATCATTGTCATTCAGATTATGTATGAATCGGTGACCTTCTTTTCGGGCAAATTTTTCCAATGATCTGGAAAATGCTATTACGCCTCCATCGGGTCCTTCTATTTTCTTGCAATTAATGCTGATTTTCATAAAATTTCTTTGAAAAATTTTTCATATTCTTTCTTTATTTCTTTTTGCGAATAGTTTTTGCGGCAGTGATCAATTCCTGCCTCTCCCAACATTTTTCTTGAATCTTTGTTGGCGAGTAATCTTTCCATATTTATTTTCCAATCATCTTCCGTATCGCACAAAATGGCTGGGGAATTTTCATAAGCCGGAACGCGACTGGCCACAATCGGGATTCCCACCGCCATCGGATATCCAATTTTGGTAAAGCTGTGTCCCAGATTATAAGGCTTACTCAAGTCTCTTGGCGCTATGAATATATCCCCCAGAAGCATTTGTCTGGGTATTTTCCTTTGATTATATTTGATAAATTCTGTTTCGATGCCATCCAATGAAATTTTTGGATTCTTTTCGCAAATGAAGATCAACTTGAAATCATATTTCTCTCGCAGTTCTTTTAGTGTTTTTTCTATGCTCAGCACCTCTTTTGCCTTAATCGCATAACCAACATACATTAACTTCAGATTGTCGTTATTTTCTCCCACTTCCTTTTTTACGGAAAAAAAATCATCCGTGATGTTTTCCGGTATGCAAATGATGTTCTTTTCCGGGAAAAGTTTTTTGACGTAGTTGTTTATATGCGAAGAGCCGGTTATTGTGGCGTCGGAAATTTTTGTAAAGTCCATAATTTCCTTATGCATGTATTCATATTTCTTTTCCTGTGATTCCGGATCGTAATAATTGACATTGATATCCAGGATTATTTTTACGCCGCGCGACTTCAATTTTTGCGCCAAATGCAAGGCATTTCGGTCAAATTTTTTTTGAAAAATAGCGACGTCATATTTTTTCCAGGGTTTGTATAGTTCCAAAAAATAATTATCATCATCATTGAAATTGTTTATGACATCATAGGCGCGAAGTCGGGTGGAGGCCATTATTTTTCCCCAATAAGCAGAGGGGAAAACGCCCAAAACAAATCCGATTTTTATTTTTCGGCTGAAAATGAATGATTTAAAAAATTCCCGAATTAAAAAAACCATCTTATTTTTTATTTTTTAAAATGAAAAAATAGCCAACGTGGAAGTTTTTTAACCTATTGTCATTTAAAACAAAAGAAGTGTTATCAAGCCAAACAAGTGCGTCAAGAAAAGGATATGAGACAGCTTGGATAGGAAGACGAATTAAAAGGGGAAGTTTTTTTATGAGAACTTTTATCATATCAACAAGAGTACAAAAAAAACGACCCAAAATAACAGTCTCCCTGATGTCAAATCCCAATTCTTTGAATTTATTTTTCCATTTAATTTCAGTCCAGCGCTGAAAGTCATGAGGATCTGCGTGGATTTCCTTGAGAAACGGCACGGAAATAATGGCGATACCATCCGGTTTCAATATTCTTCTGCATTCCTCCGGGCCCTTATCTATTTTTTCAACATGTTCAAATAATTCATTGGCGTTGATGACATCAACGCTGTTATCTTCGAAAAATTTCATATTGGCAACATCAAGAACAATGTCAGGTTTGAATTTTTCTTCAATGTCGGCAAATATCCACTTTTCCACCTCAGCTTTCGGTTTTTTGAATTTTCCGCGATCCCGTCCTCCAATATCCAACACAATACCATGGAAGACATCCCGATATTTTTCCTGTATTTTATCAAGAATTCTTCGCTTATTTGTTGCCCAAAAATAGTACCGGATGTTTTTCAAGAGTTTTTTCATAGGTTCATGTATGCTTAATTTTTATAATCGCATAAAATTACCCAAATAAAAACATTTGTTAGCATAGCAAGTGATTAAAAGAAGTCTCCGTAGGTGTTTTTTTTCAAAAGACGCAGTCCTTTAACAGGCTTGATGCAAGGCGAGAATTCAGCAGCTTCTGCGAGAAAGCTATTTATGGCCATATCCTTTTCTTTCCTATATGCGTCGTTGTCCAAGTTTCTTAGATACGGAGTTTTTTTGTTTTGGCAAAATTTGCACATAGAATTCCTCCCTTTTGTTTTTCTGAGATATTGCAGTACAGGATGGTTCCAAACGAGATCCATATCTTGATCTCCGAATTCTTTCCAATTCAACTGGAAGGGGAAAAATTTATTGCATACGCAAACGTCGAAAGTATTTTCAGTGTCAAAATTGCTGTATAAATTAAGTTCTTGAAATGGTTTTTTGCAAAATTCAGATCTACGATTGACGAATTCTTGTTTCTGGCGGATGTTTTTTAGGTACGGTTTTCTCGCGGGAAGAATTGTAAGCCCGGCCTTGGATCCTAAAGCATACATTCTATCTACGAATTTATTGCCTTCTTCGGGGTTATCATAAAATGAAATATCTTTTTCGAAGGTATTTTTGCAATGATGGTAATGATTAAGCAATATTCCGTTAATTCCAAGTTTTTTGGCCACACTTATTAAATCCGGAATTTCTTCGGCATTTATTTTATTCAAAGCGAAATTAAAGAAAATTTCAGGATACCTTTTTTTATGTTCGGTCAGATACCGTATGTTGTCTGTAACGGTATCAAAGGTCTTATTTTGCAGTGCTTCATACGTTTCTTTCTTGCCAGCATGGAAAGAAATCAGCAGATGATCGAAGCCGATTTTAATCAGTTGATCGGAAATGGCCGGAGTTAATAGGCTGGCATTTGTTGTTATGTCCAAATAAATCCCCTTTTTTTTGAGGTTTTTTGCGATTTCTCCAAAATCTTTGTTTGCTAGCGGCTCTCCGACATTTCCGAAAAAAAAAGTTCCCATTGTTGACTTCCCAAAAAATTTTAATTTTTTGAAATCCGAAAGCGAAATTAAATTAGGAAATGTTACGGGATTATTTTTGAGCATTGAATTTATTTGGCAGAATTTACAGCGGTAATTGCAGACAGATGCCGTGGAGAAAACGCTAGTTATTGGTCTCGACCAGAGTTTGGTTTTTCCACTCTTCATTTCCCACCAATTCAATATATAATTTCCCACTTTTTGAAATATTGTTCCTGTTCTGATTGCGTTTGAAAGACACCTTAATATTTTTTTGAGTTCCATAATTTTATTGATTACTTTTTTATGATCGCGTACAATTCTCCAAATTTAACATAAAAATTTTCTATTGACAAGCCTGCTTTGTCCATTTCTTCTTTGAAATTTTCCTCTGAGTACTCGATAAAATGAGTTTTGTCCAGCCGATATTCCAGTCCTTTTTCTTTCTTATATACACTTAGCCAGTCTCGATTGAGAAGGGGAACGCGGATCAAAATTTTTGGCGCCAGTTTTTTTATTTTTTTCAAAAATTCAATTCTATTTTCAATATGTTCCAGAACATTGGAGAGTATGATCACATCAAAGTTTTCTTTGAAATCATAAACGGTTGCATCGCCAATGAGGTAGCTTGGATTATTATTGGAAAATTTTTCTTTGGCTATCTGAATATTATTTTTGGAAATATCTATGCCGGTAACCTGCGTTGCTTTTTTTGCAATGGCATTGGCACAAGCTCCATTTCCGCATCCGATATCCAAAACTCTATCAGAAGGGGCGATGTTATTTGTGAAAAAATCATGATAACCGAGTATCCTATGCTTGGGGTGGATGCCATCATTTTCCTTTATTACCAAGATGCCGAGAAGTCGGTAGGAAAAATTGTGAATCCAGACAAAAATTTTTATGATAAATTTGTACATTATTTCTACGTAAAAGTAAATTATAATTCAATTTAATTTTATTTAATATATCTACATCAAAATAAAATAATTCATCGGAATTTTTAGTGAATTCAGCTCTTGATTAAATTGAAGCTCGCTGGCTTGCTCTGAAATGACAATCCCATAACTTGCCTTAACTTTTTCAATTGTTTGCGCTACCTGCCTGTATCCTTTTTTGTTTGCTCCGACTTCCATTACAACTTTGTTTTCTCCGACTCGAATAATAAAATCGGCTCCACCCCTGGCGCTATCATAAGTGAGAGAAAAAATCGGTTTTTTATCGCATAAGCGATAAAGATACATCCCAATCAAATCTTCCAGAAGTTTTCCGCGTGCATTTTGATCCGTAATCGTGTTTCCTATGGTTTTATAATACATAGAGCGAAAGGCAGGGGAGGAGAAAAGGTATTTGGACGGTCTTTGTGTCACTTGCTTGAAATGAGATCCTTGCGGATAAATGCGATGCAATATTTCTGTTTGCTCAAGTACGGAGAAAATTTCCGCTATCTTGGGACGGGAGATTCCAAATTTTTCAGCAAGAGTAGTAAAATTCAGTACATCCATATCGGCTACTGCATACAAAATGGCGGGAATTTTTCCTATGATATCTGAAGACAATCCGCGCAATTGCGGAATATCCTTATTGATCACTCTTTCAAGGGATTTGCTTATTTGGTCATAGACAAACGCTTCATTCTCCAGTGCTATCATAAAAGGCAGCGATCCGTAACAGAGATAATTTTCAAAGTCAAGTCTGCTTATATTTAAATAATATTCATTAATCTTCTTTTCCTGCTTTTTCAGGTTTTCATATGTTTCCTTGGCATTCTTTCCGAAAAATATAATTTCTCTAAGCGAACGTGCCAGATCTTTAATCTCAAACTTGTTATGCTTTATTTTTATAAATTCGGTGAAAGAAAGTGGATAAATTTTTTCATACAAGGCGCGTCGAGCTATATCCGAATTGCTGTTCATTAGTACTGCAGCCGATCCGGTTGAAAAAATAAAAACATTATGAGCGCGATCATAAATTGTTTTAAGCGCTATGCCCCATTTTTCATCATATTGAACTTCATCTAAAAACAAAAATAAAGGCTTGTCCAAATTTATGATAGATCGCCCGATAATTTCCTCAAAAATATGTACAATTTCGTTGATATTACTTCCCAATGTTTGTGTTATTTCATCGACGGAGAGAATCAGAAAATAGCCGTCAATATTTTTATTGGAAAAATACAACTGATGCAGAATGGTTGTTTTTCCGGCACCGCGCAGTCCGGTGAGAGCTATCCAGCGGTATGATTTGTTGCCTGCTAAAAATTTATCAAGATGCGATTGTATTCGGACGAAGATATTTCTATTGGGTCGTTTCTTGTTTTGCGCATCAAAAACATAAGCTCGGGCGCGGAAATCAGTTTGAGCCATTTGTTCTCTGATATATTCTTTTATTTTCTCTTTGTTGCTAGTCATAATTTAGTGTTAGATATAGTATACACCGAACATGTAATCAGTGTCAAGTGAACTTTACACTGATTTTTATTTGTCAATTTTTCCCATTCTTAAGCCATATTTCAACATATTTTGTAGAATGTATGATCAAGTTTTTTTGTTTCATTTTTGAAATTTGTGCCAAAGAATTTTAAATAATTGTTTCTCAAGAAAATAGGGGACAAGCAAAAAATATAAAACTGACGGGATAATCTTATAAAAATGTATTTTCGGATAGCCATATGACCAAATTGCGTTCCAACGCGCTTTTATGGCATACCATTCTTGTTTTTTCTTTCCTTTTGAAGTGATGTTTCCCGGCCATACTCGGTTGAAACAGAGAAATTCTGGAATATTGGCAACGACATGTCGGGCGGAGATTTTCAGAATCAAATCATAATCTTGCGCCTTTTTGGCATTTTTATTGTATCCTCCTAATTTTTCAATCATATCTCTTTGAAAAAAAAGTGAAGAATGGGTGAAAAAATTAAAAAGAAGCAGGTTTTTTTTAATTTTTTCATAATCGGTGAAAAATTTCTTCTCTCCGATTATATCATCCTTCTCGTTGATGATATATGACCATGATCCGCAAAGGACGATCTCGGGATTTTTTTCCATAAATTCCAGTTGCTTTTCCAGTCGGTGGATATCAGCGACATCATCACTGTCGAGGCGGGCGATATATTTTCCCTGAGCAAACGCAATGCCCTTATTCAAACTCTCGGTCAATCCTAAATTTTTTTTATTGTGGAATAATTTTATCCGGCTGTCTTTTTCGGAAAATGCATTGAGAATCGCAAGGCATTGTTTGTCCGTTGTTCCGTCGTCTATGATTATAAATTCAAAATCGGAAAAGGTCTGATGCAAAATACTTTCCATAGATCTTTTCAAAAAACGCTCTTTTTCGTCATATACCGACATCAGAACGGAAATTTTTACTGTTCCATTTTCCATATGGTTATTGATTATTTTTAATTGTAGCAACTCCAGACATATTTAACAAAGAGAGATGTGAGATAGTGCTAGAACTGAAAATAAATGAATGGTTGCGGATTATTGAAATAAAAAAGAATAACTCCAAATAAGATGAAAACAAAAACAAATGCTCCGCGAAATGAGCGTAAATCAACTTGAGGATAATTTTCTTGGAACCATTTGTAGCCTATTATATGGGCAACAATAAGCAGAGGAATAAAAAAATACATCGGAGAATAAGTCCAGCTAATGGCAAAGTTTTCAATAAAAAACATCCTTTTTAGCATCGATATCGTTCCCTGCATACTTTGCGACCGAAAGAAAACCCAACCTATCATAACAAATAAAAAAGTTCCGGCCCATGACAAGACATTGAATTTACTTTCCTTCTCATCTGTTTTTTTGGAGAAGGCTTTGTGTATTGCGAGTCCGCTGCCATGCCATAATCCCCAAAAAACAAAATTCCAACTTGCTCCATGCCACAATCCTCCCAGAAGCATAGTAAGAAGAAGATTGAGATATGTGCGGACATTACCCTTTCTGTTTCCTCCTAGGGCGATATATAAATAGTCGCGTAGCCATCTTGATAAAGTCATATGCCATCTTCGCCAAAATTCAGTAGGACTTTGCGATACGTAGGGAATGTTGAAGTTTGTTGGCAAATTAAATCCAAGTATCTTTGCCAGTCCGATCGCCATGTCTGAATATCCCGAAAAATCGCAGAAAATCTGAATAGTATAGGCAATAAGAGCCAGCCATACAGTCGTTGTATCATAAAGAACGGGATTGGCAAAAACAGGGTCGGCAAAAAATGCCATGCGGTCAGCGATGACAACTTTCTTAAATGCTCCAATTAGAAAAATTTGAATCCCAATACGAAAATTTTCTTCCGTTATTTGAATTTTATTTTTAAGCTGAGGAAGAAATTCCGATGCGCGAACGATTGGACCGGCCACAAGTTTTGGAAAAAATCCAATAAAAAGCGCGAAATCCAATATATTTTTTGTAGGCTTGAAATCTTTTCGATAGATGTCAATTACATAACTCATCGTCTCAAATGTATAAAAAGATATTCCGATGGGAAGGATGATATTTAAGGTGGAAAGATTTAATCCAAATCCGCCAAAGGCAATATTTGCAGAATCAATAAAAAAATTAAAATATTTAAAAAAGCCAAGAAGTCCCAGATTGGTTATGATGCTTAAAACCAAGAAGAGTTTTCTGCTTTTTTGATTTTCCGCTTCTGAAATTTTCTTTCCGAAGGTATATTCCAATGCAGTCGATAGGATTATTAATGACAGAAACCGCCAGTCCCAAAATGCGTAGAAAAAATAACTAAGCAGGAGTAGTATTATTTTTTTTCCGAATTGGTTCTTGCATAGTATGAGCAAGGAGATCAAGATTGCGAAAAATATTATAAAGCTAAGGCTAGTAAAAATCATGCGGGTTTTTCTTTATCGGTTAAATTTGTTTGAAAAATATTTATATAAAAAATCTGCAACTATATAGTTTCCATCAGCATTAAGATGGCCCAGCCCAAATTGCGTGTTTTGGAAACCACGTGGCATTCGGCGGGTTTCTTGGTAATATTTAACCAACATATCTTCGGTATTAAATATCGTTACGTTATTTTTTTCTGCGCCCTCAAAAATTAAATCTCTTTTTTCTGAAATGGCGGGGATTTCTTCTGTGACTATTTTGCCATCTATGATTTGAGGCGTTGGCGGAAAGTATAAAATAATCAAATTTTCTCCATATTTTCGTTTGAGTTCCTGCATTTGCCAGTCTACGATATCTTGAATTTCTTTTTTTTCTTTTTCCTCAAGCAGATTTTGAGGTTTTTCAGCTTTTCCTTTTGTTGTTTTTGTTCGTGGTGAAATAAAAGCATTTTCGAGCAATCTGAACAAAGCCGGTTGGAACCAGCCTGTTATTTCTGCGACATAATGCGCAGTTCGTTTTTGTGTCTGCGGTGTGTGCGAAATCGCAAAAGTGTTATTATCTTTGACAACTTTATTTCCATGCTCCGGCCTTAAAGATTCATCGATAAGATCGTTGAAATGGAGCTGAATGACGGTGTATTTTGGAGAAAATGTCTGAATAAAACAAGATGCATTATAAATATAGTCAGGAACGGCGTTCCCTGACGCTCCTAAATTTATGGAACGAAATTTATAGCCGGCATCATTAAGAAGCTTTTCAGTTTGTTTGACATAGTTGTCTTTTCTTTTGATGTATATTGCTTCTGTATATGAATCGCCAAGGAAAATAATATTATCAATATTTTTATCTACTGGATCTTCAATATTGTCGTTATTAAACCCAAATCTGTCTGTTTTTATCTTACTGAAACCTTCTCGTGAATAGACATATTCTTTTTCGGGTTGAAAGTGAACTCCCATGCATTCGTCATATGATTGGGGGGGATTTTTTTCTACTGCGATACTGAAAAAATAATTCCATATGGAAAAAGCGCAAACTATTGCTACGCCATAAATTATTTTAACTTTGGAAAATGGCCTAAATTTCATTACAAGTGATTCGTTTTATTTCTTTGTGAAAATTAATAATATCGAATGGCCGGAGATTGGGGCTAAAATCCTGGAAATGGCAGCTC
>Ga0247841_10013613_pt1 | contig 10354 bp, 12 predicted proteins | sample LaCruzMarch2015__2_FD_192410 | JGI IMG/M metagenome (GOLD analysis project Ga0247841, IMG submission 192410) | Freshwater microbial communities from meromictic Lake La Cruz, Castile-La Mancha, Spain - LaCruzMarch2015_18m | ecosystem: Environmental > Aquatic > Freshwater > Lake | place: Spain...
GCAGGCTTGTAATGAAAGCGCTTGAAAAGCAAGGCTTCGAGAACCTGATGATTGAAGACGCGTCAGAATATTTCCTTGAAAAGACTGCTGGAGTCACAGACCCTGAAGAGAAAAGGAAAATCATTGGAACAGCGTTCATTGAAGTCCAGAGAAAATGCCTTGAAAAGATTGGGTTGAATCCTGAAGAATGGCTTTTGGGGCAGGGCACAATATACCCTGACACAATAGAGACTGGAAGGACAAAGAATTCCGCGGTGATAAAGACGCACCACAATCGCGTTGAAGTGATACAGAAAATGATAGAGCAGGGAAAAGTGATAGAGCCTTTGAACCTGCTCTACAAGGATGAAGTGAGGGAAATTGGCAAAGAATTGGGCTTGCCTGAAGAATTGATTTGGAGGCATCCATTCCCAGGACCCGGGCTTGGGGTGAGGGCATTATGCACTGCAGGAAATGATTCAGAAGTTGATGCTGAAACAATTGGCAAAGTGCAGGAGATTGCGCGCGAGTCAGGCTTCGAAAGCACTGTGCTTTCATTGAAAAGCGTCGGGGTCCAAGGCGACCATAGGACTTACAGGCATCCCGCAGTGCTTAATGGAATTGCGGAATGGGACACGCTGGAAAAAGCGTCTACCGCAATAACCAATGAAGTCAGGGAAGTGAATAGGGTAGTATGGCTGATTGCCGGAGAAATCAATGAAAGAACACAGCCTGCAACGCTTACAAAGGAAAGGCTTGATTCCTTGAGAATTGCGGACGCCATTGTTGAAGAAGAACTTTTGCAATCCGGGCTTTATGGCAAGGTGTGGCAGTTCCCGGTAGTACTGGCGCCATTGGACATTAGGGGAAAGGAAGCAGTAATATTGAGGCCTGTTTATTCCACAGAGGCAATGACTGCAAGGTTTGCGGACCTGCCTTTGGAATTCGTGAAAAAAGTTTCCGGAAGAATCATGAATACGGGAAAGTTCGGCGCAGTGCTTTATGATGTTACGCACAAGCCGCCCGGAACAATAGAGTGGGAATAAAGGAGTTGGGAGAATGGACTTGTTTGACAATGTTTCGCCCCTGGACTACAGGTATTACGGGAGGGACAAGGATTTTGAGAAGCTAAAGGAATATTTTTCGGAGAATACAAGGGTAAAATACCTTTGCATGGTTGAGCTTGCACTGGTGAAAGCGCTTGCAAAAAGGAAAGTCTGCAGCGAAAAGGCAGTGAAGGAAATAGAGGAAGCCATTGGCAAGGTCACTGCGGAAGAGGTTTATGCTGAAGAGGACAGGACAAGGCATGACATACGCTCGCTGGCAAACTGCATCCGCAGGAAAGTGAGCGACGAATCAAAGCCTTTCGTGCATTTTGGGGCCACTTCATTTGACATTGTTGACACTGCAAACGCGTTAAGGATGAAGAAAGCCACGCAAGACCTGCTTGTTCCAAAATTGCTGGAGCTTGAAAAAACCCTTATTGGCATTGCATTGAGGGAAAAGGAGACACTGCAGATTGGGAGGACTCACGGCCAGCACGCAGAGCCCTTGACTTTCGGCTTTGCAGTCGCAGGATTTGCAAGCAGGCTCGGCGGAAGAATAAGGGAAATCAATGAAAAATCAGAAGGGCTGGTTGGAAAGTTTTCAGGCGCTGTCGGGGCATACAATGCAACAAGCATGCTTGTCGAAAACCCCATTGAGCTTGAGGCGGAAATAATCGGAGAGCTTGGATTGAAGGTTTCAGAATCTTCAACGCAGATTGCAGAGCCAGAGCCAATGACAGACTTGATGCATGCGTTCACTGCTTGCTTTGGAGTATTGGCAAACCTCTCGGACGATTTCAGGAATTTGCAGAGGAGCGAAATCAGCGAGATTGCGGAGGCTTTCGGCAAGGAGCAGGTCGGCAGTTCCACAATGCCGCACAAGCGCAATCCATTGAATTTCGAGAACGTGAAAAGCTTCTGGAAGCACTTCATGCCGCAAATGACCGCAGTCTACCTTGACCAGATTTCAGACCATCAAAGGGACCTGACCAACAGCGCTTCCGGAAGGTTCTTTCCGGAAATGCCGCTCGCGCTCTACCTTTGCGCAGACAGGCTTGACAAGACATGCAGGAAAATGATTGTGGACAAGGAAAGCCTTCAGAGGAATTTTGGAAAAAACAAGGACTTTGTGATAGCAGAGCCATTGTACATCCTTCTGGCATTGCACAACCATCCTGACGCTCACGAGTTCGTGAAACAGCTGACATTGAAAGCGCAAATTGAGAAAAAGCCCCTGCCACTCGTTGTCCAGGAAGAGCCTGGAATGCAGGAATTCCTTGCAAAGTTCACTCCAGAGCAAAGGGAAATCATTGAAAAGCCTGAAAAATACTTGGGAAAGGCCGTTGAAAAGACAGAAAGGATTTGCGCGCACTGGAAGGAAGAATTAGGAACCTGATTCTTTCAGGAAAACATTCCCGTAATAACAGCAGTGCTTTTTCAGCGAGCATTCAGGGCAGTTCGGATTTCTTGGAAAGCACTTTCTCTGGCCGAACTTGACCATCAGCTCGTTGATTTCAAGCCAGTATTTTTTCGGCAGGACTTTTTCAAGCTGGCGCTCAGTCTCTTCAGGCTTTTTTGAGTGCGCAATGCCCAAGCGGTTGCTTATGCGGTGGACGTGAGTGTCAACAGCAATAGCTGGAATCTTGAAGCTGAAGGCAAGCACAATGTTTGCAGTCTTTCGCCCAACTCCGGGCAAAGTAATGAGCTCTTCCCGAGTGCGCGGGACTTTTCCCTTAAAGTCGCAGAGCAGGATTTTGGAAGTTGCAACAATGTGCTTGGCTTTTGTCTTGTAGAATCCGACTGGAAAAATCAGGCGTTCGACCTCCCGGGCTTTTGCGCGCGAGAGCTTTTGGGGAGTCGGAAATTTCGCGAAAAGCCTTTTTGAGGCAGGATAAGTTGTCGAGTCTTTTGTGCGCGCTGAAAGGATTGTCGAAATCAGGGTTTGGAAAGCGCTGGCGTGAAGGACTGAAGGCCTTGTGATGCCGACTTCCTTGCGCAGCAAGAGCATTATTGCATTGATGTCTTTCATCAGAAACCAGCCGTGCAGCCATGCGGCTATGCGCCAAGGCCTTCCCACAAGACCTCGTCCTTGTCCTTCACTTCAACGCCCTTGCCGTTGATTTCAAAAGGATGGACTCTTTTCGAATGGTTTGTGCCGCGGAGCTTTCTCACAAAAATGCTCCTGTTTGGGGGCGTGAAGTAAAGCGAGACTATTCCGTCAACGACGAATTCTTCAACCCCGAATGCCGAAAAGTCATTCTTTCCGCCGCGAGTTTCTGCAGTGAGGATAGTGGTGCAGCCCAATTCTTTCAAGGAGTCGCAGAAATTGTACAAAAAGCCGCGCAATTCTGCGGTGCTGGCCAGCCTTGCGCCAAAAGCAGTGGTTGAATCAACAACAAGGCGCTTTGCGTTGATTTCCTTTGCCATTTTTGCAATAATCCTGAGCTCTGACTCTATCTGCTGCCTTACCTGCTCAGGCCTTGTTGCAGTGATGTTCAATTTGTAGATTTTAAAGAGATTTTTGTCCTGCAATTTTTTTATGTCCCAGCCAAAGCTTTCCATGTCCCAAGAGATTGTCTTCGGGTTTGTCTCAAAAGTCACGTAAAGGCCGGCCTCATTGCACTTTAACGCGCCATTGTAGAGGAACTGCATTGCAAGAATTGTCTTTCCAGTTCCCGCAGCGCCTGAAACAAGAATGCTCGAGCCTTTCGGGAATCCTCCCGCAGTTATCCTGTCAAGCCCTTCAATTCCTGTAAGAATTCTCTCCAATGAAACACCCCAAAATACTAAAGAATCAGTGTTTTTAAAAGTTCATGAAAAAAAGTCATTTTTTCCGCTTGGCGAGCCTTTGCCTGACTCTCCATTTTTTTCCGGAAGCTGAAGCGTCAAGCTTGTCAAATTCCTGCAGAACAAAGGGGATTTCGTTTTCTTGAAGATAATATTTTACATATTCATGGCGCAGGCCTTCCTTGCGCAGGCCCCTGATGACTGAAGCAACATTGTGCCTTGTCTTGATGTTTGCAGGGCTGCGCTTGAACGGCACTATTTTTCTTGCAGGCTTCAAAGGCATTATTTGAATGAATTGCAAACGGCATAAAAACAGTTTTGCAGGCTTTTCAGGCAAGGCATGCTTAAAAACAGGAAGAGCGTTAATTCTACAATCATGCAAGCCTCTTCACAGATTATTCAAGGGCCTTTTGCCTCCCAGCCTGAAGAGAACGAAAAGCAAAAGCCCATAGACTTGGTTGAACTCATATACTCGCCGGACTGGAAAACCATTCTCCTTGACTTGGTGCAAAGCGAGAGAATGGACGCGTGGAACATTGACATTGCAGAGCTCGCTGGCAAGTACTATGCAAGGATTCAGGAGCTTACTGGAACTAATTTGCGCGTTCCTGCAAACGCAATGCTCTGCTCCGCAATCCTCCTGCGCTTCAAAAGCAAGAAGCTCAAGATTTCAAGCATTGAAGAGGCAGAAGAGCTTTTGATGCAGGAGCAGGCAGAGGCCGCAAAAATCACAAAGCTTTACGACAATTTCGAGCCTTTCCTGAAGAATCCGAGAATGATGCGCGAGGGAAAGATTTCATTGAACGACCTCGTGAGCGCAATTGAAGAGCTCATGGAAAAGAGCAAGCAAAAGGCGCTCAAGAAAAGGATGGAAATGTCAAACTTCAAGCTTCCTGAAAGCACTGTCAACATTGAGGAAAGGATTGGAAAAGTCTATGACAGCATTCTCTCAAGCGTTGACTCCACAGGCTTGTGCCTTTTCAGCAACTTGGTTGAAGGAAAAAAAGGGTTTGAGGTTGTCGAAACCTTCATTCCAGTGCTTTTCCTGTGCAACCGCGAAAAGATTGCGGCATGGCAGGACGAATGGTTCGGCCAGATATTCATCCAAGTCGTTTAGAATGGAATCTAATCAAAGAACCTATTTTTTGGCTTTCTTAAGAAGTTTTCAACGTCACAATCGTAATAATCTGTCGAGCCGTCAGGGTTCAATCCGACAGTCTGGCCAATCATGAACTTTTCAAAAACATTCCCGCGTTTCTTTCCTATCTTTTCAATCACTTGCTTCTTGTCCATTCTGAACCCCCTTAAGAGAATTCTATCTTTTGCATTGCCTGCTTCAAGCATTCTATTGTTATCTGCTTCATTAGGATGGCAAATTTCTCGTCGTCTCTTCTTTTGCTTAGCTTGGTCAATGCCATATACTGGCCCATGAACCCTATTGGGATTTTTATCAATGGGAATCCCTTTTCAATCAAGTATTTTGTGAATATTGCTCTTGAAGTCCTGCTGTTTCCATCAACGAATGGGTGGATGCGCTGGAATTCATTATGCAGGAATGCCGCATTTTGAACAAGCTCGTGCGCTTTGGGCTTTTTTTGGGCGTCAAATGCGCGCATTTTTTCGAAGAAGTTTCCTAAATACTGGGGCAATTGCCGCCAGTCAGGAGTCCTAAAGTCAGGATTGCCCTTTATTTGGACATTCTGCTTTCTGACTTGCCCGGCCCCGGAAGCCAAAGAGTTCATTGCAATCTTGTGAAATTCTAGGACATTCTCCAAACTTGTTTTTTCGCCCGAATAAATGAAGCCGTCCAGGGCTTTCTTGTAATCCAGCACTTGCTGGGCTTGCTTGAACGGCTTGCTTGAAGGCGCAATGTTTTGCTTAATCAACCTTTCAGTTTCCGGCAAGGTTAACGTATTGCCTTCCAAGGAAAGGCTGGAGTGAATGAAGCCAATTTCATCAAACTCCAACCAGGATTTTGAGGCTCTTTTGAATCCAGAATACTCTTTTTCCAACTGCAAGTCAAGCTTTCCGACATCCAAACAGTCAGTTAAGTCAGTGCAGCTGACTTTTGGCTTTTTGCCAAAATAGCAGCAAAGCTTCTCCAAGAATTCAGAGTAAACAATCCTGCAAATAAAAGGCTTTTTTGACTCTATTATGGCAAAGCCATGCCTTGCCAGAACTGCTGAAATCTTCCTGACAGTCCTTGCCTGAAAAGGCAAGCCCTTAATCGCTTTGCCCAAGCCAATCCTGACAAACTCGGCTGTCTTTTCAGAAACAACCACATTATAGTCAACGCCGCTGGTAAAGCACCGTTCTAAAAGCCAAAAAAGCAATTTGGCTTTTTCAGTATCGCTCAGGGAGATTAGGCCTCCGTAATTCTTGGCCAATCCTTCGCTTTCCAAAGACTCAGCCAGTTTGTAAATTGAATTATAAGAAACAGCCTTCTTCCCCATTTTTTTGGCCAAATCAGAAGCTGTAGAATTGGGATAGAATCCAATGGCCAAAAAAACATCCAGTTTTGTGGGCATAATGGCATAAGCCAACAAAAGCCTTAAAAATAGTGCTATAATGCACTAAAAAGCAATAATTAACATATTTTTAGTGCATTATGATATAATAAGCTGACCAGCCTGCAATACCCTGAAATGCAGAAAGTAAAGCTTTTATTTCTCAACCGCCCAACAAACACAGCCTAAACGCGCAGTGCATTGATGAATATTTCACCCGGCAATCTCTGCAAAAGCGCGGGAGAATGCTAAAACCGGCCAAGCATGCTTTGAACTCTGGCTGGTTCGGGGAAATTTTTATCTCGCTTGCCTGAACTGCGCGGCTTTCTCAAGCATGAAGCCAGTCTGCTGCAGCAAAAAGCTCAGAACGAGCAGCGGAATTATCAGGAATATTTTAGGGTCAAAGAGATAAGTTTGGACTATGTTTTTTGAAGACCAAAACCGCAGCATTACAAAGCCGCTGACTTTTCCGACTTTTTTCCTGAAGTGAAAGTTTGCCCTGCCCCTGCGCAGCTGCCAGCCTGCAAAAGAGCGCAATGAATCCCTGGCCCCGTGGCTGACAATCGCTTTTGGGGCAAATTTTACAAGCACGCCTTTTTTTTCCAAGCGGCTGGAAAGCTCTGCGTCTTCTGTCCCAAGCATCAGCGATTCGTCAAAGCCGCCAATGCCGTCAAGCACGCTTTTCCTGACTGCGCAATTGCATGTTGACAAATGGTTTGTGAAGCCTTCCGGCGAAACATGCCAGATTTTTTCAAACCCGATCGAGCCTCCTGCAGGAAAGCCCAATGCCGAAACAGAGTCCCCGAAAAAACCTGACTTGGGCACAATGACCCTGCCCATTACTGCAAGCACTTCAGGGTTGGAAAACTGCGCGACAATGCCTGAAAGCCAGCCTTTTTCCGCAAGGCAGTCATCATCAACAAAGGCAATTATTCTGCCGCGCGCATGCTTGATTCCTTGATTCCTGTTGAATGGAATTCCCTTTCCTGCAGGAACTTCAATGATTCTGCAATCTTTGAGCCTTTTTTTGCAGCTTGGATCGAGCCTGACTTCGCTGACCAGAACTATTTCAAACGCAAAATCAGCTTTCTGACATTTTATTGAATCCAAAAGCGAGAACAATGAAGGCCTTAGCTTGTCAAAGACTATTATTACTGAAGCCAAGGGTTTTTTTGCCAAAAAAATCACTCTCACAGCCTGAAGGCCGTTAGTTTAAGGGAATGAAAAGCAGTATAAAAAGGCCTGCCAATCCATGAGTAAGGCATTCTGCCAGGAAGCAAAAGCAAGGTTTAAATCAAAAAACGCCCTCTCTTTTTGAATGCCTGTTTACGGAAAGGGAAGGTCGGGAAGGAAAGTGAAAATGCCTTTTGGAAAAGGAAGGCGGGACACTCGGCTGAGGAAAAACTCGAAAATACTAAGGGACATTGAAGGCAGGGAAATGTTCGAGGAAGGAAGCTGGTCAGTCCACAAGTCAAGGATTACAAGGATTGAAAAGACGCTCAAGTTTGGAGTGCAGCGCGAAATTGCAGGAAGGATTGCAAAAGGCGAAAGGCCAGTGGTGCTTGACTGGGGCTGCGGGACTGGAAGGGCAATAGTCAACCTCGCTTCAAGATTTCCGCAAATCAGCGCGATAGGATTTTCTGACATAAGCTACGGCCAATGGAAAGGCACAAACAAGGCAAAATTCATCCATGACACCAAGGAAAGGCTGCTTAGGCTTGTCAAGAACGGCTCTGTTGACGTGATTTACTCGCACTCCGCGCTCTCGCAGATTGGCGGAAAAATGCAGGAATACTTGCTGGAGCTGTTGCCGAAGCTGAAAAAGAAAGGGCTTCTGGCCACAGACCACGCAGTATGCATTGCAGGCCCTGTAGAGCTGCCTGAAAGTTTTGCAATTGGCGAGATGCGCTTTTCGCTTGAAAGGACAAACAGCAAAAGGACCCTGATTTTCAGGCGAGTCAAATAAGGACAAGGTTTTTAACAAGTTCAGGCTTCCAAGCTTTAAGTGAAGGAAAAATGGATGAGACTGCAAGAATGATTGAAGCGGCGCTTTTCACCTCGCCAAACCCGCTTAGCCTCACTGACTTTTACGAGCTCACAAAAAAGAATGTCTCAGAGCTCCGCGTTGCCTTGAACGAATTGATGAGCCATTACAACGAAAAAGAGTCAGCGCTGGAGATTGTTGAAACATTGCAGGGCTTCAAGATGCAGGTGAGAAGGGGATTTGACGAGCGCGTTTCTCAATTGACAAAGGCGCCTGAAATGAGCCGCGGAATAATGAAGACACTGGCTTTCATTGCATACAAGCAGCCGATAAAGCAAAGCGACCTTGTGAAATACAGGACGACTTCAGCATATGATGAGATTAAAGTGCTCGAAGAAAAAGGCTACATTTCAAAAGAGCCGAAAGACAAGACTTTCATGGTGCGCACGACGAAAAAGTTCCTGAAAGAGTTCGGCGAGGACGCGCTCATCCTGAAGGAAAAGGAAAAGCTTGCGGAAGGAAAATGAATGCCAAAAAGGGCAATGCTCGGAAAATACGGCTACAGGAACAACTCTTTTGCAATAAAAAGCGGGCTTGCTGAAAAAATCAGGCAGCACTTGATTGAAAAGCCGGCTGTGCCAATTCCGGCAGGGGAATTCGCGGCGCAGTTCAAAGTAAATTTGGTGACAGTGAACAATTCCGCAAGAAAAATCGCAAATGCAGCAGGAATTCAGCTAATTCAAGCCCAAAAAAAGCAAAGGCAGGAAAAGCCGAAAATAACGAAAAGCGGGCCTTGGCATCCGAAAAACGAAAGGCTCGGCAGAATAATAGGAAGGCTTTTGAGGGACAGCCCATTAAGGCAGATTCCAACGCAAAAGCTTTCAGAAAGGCACGGCGTAAGCAGAACCACTGTGCAGCACATGGCAAAAAGAATAAGGCAAAAACGCAGGATAAAAGGCAGCCCGCCAAACGGGGGCCAGAGATTCAAGTATTCGCAGAAAGAGCGCGCGATCATTGCGAGAGCAATAGCCGCAAATGCCGGAAAAAGCGCAAGGCAAATTTCAGAAATGCTGCACTCGGAATTTGACCTGGCTGTTCCTGAAGCCACATTAACATATTACAGAAAACCGGGAAGACAAGCCTAAATTTCAATCCTTTTTCCCTTCAGCCCTTCAGGCTTTTTCCTTCTGAAGGCAAGCTCTAGAATGCCGTTGTTGAATGAAGTCTTTTCAGGAGAGTCTTCAACCTGGAATGGAAGCGCAACTTGCTTGAAGAAAGGCTCTGCAGAATCAGCGGAGATTGAAAGCTTCAAGCCGTCAAGGCGAATGTCAAGCTGTTCCTTTGAAACTCCGGGAAGCTCTGCAATGACGCAGACAAGCTCGGAATCAGAGCGCACGTCCACCAATGGCTCGCGGGACTTTATCTCAGCCTTTGGCTTGAGGTTGCCTGCAAGCTCCTGCAAAAAAGGCTTGCCGTCCTTGGAAATCCTTATGGAAACTCCAGTGACTGTTGTTTTGTCCTTCTGGAATTCAGGGTCTTCCTCAAGGCTCTTCATCAAGTCATCCATGAGCTTTTCCAAGTTCTCAAAGTCAACCAAATTGTCAATCTTTCTCTTGGATTTTGGATTCTCTTCAGTCATTTTCTTTCACCACTTTCCAATTTTAGTCTGCAGTTGGTTGTCAAGCATTCTCTGGCTAGTGTCCCAAGACTTGCGCGCGATTGAAGGGAGCTTGTTGTGCGCCTTCAAATAATTCTCAATGAATGCAATAGTGTCAGGGTCGTGGGGATAGCCAGAGCCTATTTTTCCAAAAGTCTTTTCCAAAACCCTGATTGCAGAATCACGCTCGACTTTTGCGAGAATTGACGCGGCGGAGACTATTGGATAGTTCACGTCAGCCTTGTGCTCTGACTTTATCAAGGTCTCGAAAGAAAGGTATTTTCTTATTCGGACTGCAAAATTCTCCTGCAACACATCAGGCGAGTCAACATACACCAGCTGCGGCTTTTTCTTGAGGCCGTTCAAAAGGCCGGCGGCGCGCATTGCCTCAATC
>Ga0247841_10013614_pt1 | contig 10354 bp, 9 predicted proteins | sample LaCruzMarch2015__2_FD_192410 | JGI IMG/M metagenome (GOLD analysis project Ga0247841, IMG submission 192410) | Freshwater microbial communities from meromictic Lake La Cruz, Castile-La Mancha, Spain - LaCruzMarch2015_18m | ecosystem: Environmental > Aquatic > Freshwater > Lake | place: Spain...
GTAGCGGTAGGTCGTCGAGCGCGGCAGGTCGAGACGCGCCGCAATCTCGGCCACGCCCAAGACAGGCGTCGTCTCGGTGAACAACGTCAAGATCCGCACGCACTTCTCTAGAGTGTTCAGGGCTCTCGCTCCCCGCGGTCGTCCCATCCTCCGGGATCCGCTATCTCACGCTGTGGAGATGCTACAGAACACGGGCGGGATGTCAAGGACGCATGAGCGAGTCACGTCCTCGATGCCAACTGCCACGCGTCTCCGATTCTGCGCCACCGATCGCCGCGTCACGGGGCCATTCGGATTCGGCGTCAGGAGGCGAGAACCGATCTTCACTCTTCACCACTTGCTGCAAGCAGGGGCTGATACCTGGCTTCCTGGCATGCGTCGCGCTGCTACCACCTGCCTAGGGCTGACCCCCGCGCCCCCTTCTGCGCCGCGGCCTACGCTCTCCGCGCGGCGATTCTCTTGAGGAGGTCAGCCCAGCGCGCATCGCCGCGCAGAGGTTCAGACTCCGCCTGCGCCGCGGTCGCCTCGGCGTCGGTCCAGCCGCGATCGACAGCGGCGTCGAGCAGGGCGAACGCGCGGTTGTGCGCACCGAGGGCAGCGGCAGCTCGCGCGGCGGCGTGCAGAGCATCAGCGTTCGGCTGGTAGTCGAATCCACGCATGCGCGTGAAGAGTCTGTCAGCCTCGGCGTACTCCTTCTGTGCCACGGCTTCGTGGGCTGACTCGGCATACTCGTCGGCGATGATCCGAACGAGGTCCTCGTGCCGGGCGGCGTCGAAGTGCACGGGGTACATCGTGCACGGGTAGCGCAGCTCGAACCCGCTCTTCTCGGCGGTGCGCACCGACGGCACGTTCACGGCGTGGCAGTGCCAGCCGATGCGCCGTGCGCCGCGGGCGAGGGCCAGCTCGACGGCGAGGCAGGTTGCTTCATACGACAGACCCTTCTTCCGATGCGCCTTGTCGGTCTCGGTGCCGAGATCGCACAGCCCGTCAATGAACGAGTCGGCCAGCGTCCAGGCAACGACCTTGCCTTCGTGGACGGCGACGGCGCCCACGCCGTGCTCGAGGAAGCCGTCGGCCGAGCCGAAGTTCGCGTCGAGCCACACCGCGACTCTCTTGTCCACCTCGATCTCCGACGCGAGGAGCGCGCGATCGAGCGGCACGACGTCGTAGCCTGCAGGGATGGCATCCCTCCAGCCGGTTGCCGGCTGCGCCCACTCGTAGTGGAGGCGACGGTCGGGAATCGCCGTCCGCGGAGCCAGGATCTCGGGCAGGTACTCCTCCCACGCGAGCGAGTCGCAGGTGAGCCAGCCGAACACCACGTCGGCGCCGAGGGCACGTTCGACGAACAGCCAGTCGCGCAGCTCGCGCCGAAAGCTCCGGTTGTGCGGGTTGCCGGCAAGATAGAGCCACGTGAAGCCCGCCTCCGGCGCTGCTACACAGATGGCGGCCGGAGCGCTTGCCGAGTCGGCGAGCACAACCGCCGGGCGGACGCCGGCCAGGGCGGAGAGCGCCATGCCCTGGTCGGAAAGCCCGCGTGCGACGACTCGTACGGACGAATACTGATCCTTCTCCAATCGCTCCATGGAACTCACTCTCCTCAAGGACTAGGTGCTGGACTCGCGCTGGGTGGGCCAGACGCCCACAACCCACGTCGCGTCCTCTGTACGGCGTATGAAGACCCGGTAGCCGCCAACCCGAACTTCGCGAGACGGAAACTCGGGGAACCCGTCGATCGGCGCCTCGCGCGCGAGAAGCTTCTTCGGCGATCTCAGAAGAGTCCCGACCTCGTTCAGGAACTCTCTTGCCACCTGGGGATCGACGCGGCGGAGCTTCTCGACCGCTCCGCGAAGTTGCCAGCGGCCGAAGTCGTTGAACGCGACGCGGGCGGTCATGGCATCTCCAAGAGCTTCGAGGCCTCCGCAAGGACTTGGTCGAGACTCAGACCCTTCGCCTTGCGAATCTCCGCCTCACCCTTCGCTAGGATCCCGAGGACCTCTCGCTCGTACGTCATCTTCTCGTACGCAGTGGCTCCTAGGAGGACGGCCACCGCGTGGCTGCGCTGGGTGATGACGATCGGCTCGTAGGAATCGCGCACCTCTTCGACGATCTCGGCCGCACCCTGACGCAGATCGGTGATCGATATGATCTTCGGCACACGCATTGGACGTACCTCCTAACGTCCTTTTATGATACGTTTGAACGTACGTTTGTCAAGCCATCTGATGGAGGAAGGGGCAACCGGAAGCTGTGGACCGGCGGGGTCAGCTCTTTATTCATCGCCTTCCGCTCGCGCGAAGGTCGTCACGCCTCGCTTCTTGGCACTCACTGCAGGCGGAGGGGCACGTCTTGTCTCTTGACCTTCGCCGCGCCGCCGCAACTCTTGATGGGCTGATGCTTCTCACCAGCTCGCCGGTTTGGCGATCGTCGTGCCGTCCGGCAGGATGAGTGGATCAGGGAACTGGTTAGGGGCCGCAGGGTCAGGTCTTCACTCTTCGCATCGCGTCTTGGTGAGGGTCGTCGCGCCTCTTCACCTTCGCCGCGCCGACAGCGCCGCTGCCCCTCTTGATGGGCTGATGCTTCTCACCAGCTCGCCGGCTTCGCGATCACGGTGCCGTCCAGCAGGATGAGCGGCGGGGTCACATCTTCATTCTTCGCATTGCAGTCTGCAGGCTGACCGCGCCACTACAGCTCACTCGAGCCGCGTCTTCGCAGGCTGCACCTCATAGAGCCCCGCGTTCTCCCGCACGGTCTGCGCGACTTGGTCGTCCACACTCTCGAACATAAGCTGCGCCGTATCGAACAGGCCAGACGTCTCCGCCTTCAGGTAGCGGGCGGCCATCCGGCAGTATTCAGGGTCGATCTCCACGCCAATGCTGCTCCGCCCGGCGCGGAGCGCCGCGACCATCGTCGTCCCGGACCCACAGAACGGATCCAGCACTGTGTCCTCAGTGAACGAGAACATGCGGACGAGACGCGATGCTAGTTCGAGCGGGAACGGCGCCGGATGGTGCCGCGTGGACGCGCCCGTGATGTTCCATATCTGCTGGAACCACTGGGCGAAGTCCTCCTTTCCGATTCTGCTCGCGTCCCTCTGCGCGATGGTCGGCTTCCGATAGCCGCCCGGCTTGCGTTGCATGAGGATGAACTCCACGTCGTTCTTGATGATCGCGTTCGGTTCGTATGGCTTGCCCAGGAACTTGGAACCGTTCTCGACTTCGTGGGCCGCGTTGGCAATCTTGTGCCAAATGATCGGGTTCAGGTTGTCAAACCCGATACGACGGCAGATGACACTGATGTCAGAGTGGAGCGGAAACACCAAGTGGCGCCCGTAGTCACGCCTCGCGACGCAGACATCCCCCACGACGCACACGAGACGCCCTCCTGGAACGAGGACACGGTAGACGTGCTTCCAAACCCTCTCAAGCTCGGCGAGGAAGGCCTCGTAGTCGTCGATGTGGCCGAGTTGGTCGGGGTGCTCGTTGTAGCGCTTCAGGTTCCAGTACGGCGGCGACGTGACTGCCAGGTGAACCGAGGCGTCGTCGAGGAACGAGAGGTCGCGCGCATCGCCGTTCACGAGCCGGTGCATGGTGGGGCTCATGGCGGCTACACTCCTCCCCACAGGTGAGCTACGAGAGCTCTGGCGAAATGCTCGGGCGACAGGTCGCGCGCGGGCGTCGCGTACTCCCCTCGACGACCGCCGGTCGCCGTGGAGGAGACGAAAGCAGCTGCCGTGTAGTGCCGTTCGCGCACGAGCTTCCGGCAGAAGAGCTCGTACCGGCGCAGGTACGAGGCTCCCTGAAACTCGGGGAACACCTTGAAGTGCGGCTCCTTGACGCGCACCGGACGCAGAGAGGTCTCGCACTCCTCCAGCATGAAGAAGTACCCGAGGAATGGCTGGCGGCTGCCCGCAAACGCGCCCTCACGAAACGCGGTCCATAGGTCGAGCGCGCTGCCCAGAGCCTCTTCCGTGCGGTTGTTGAAGTTGTTCGAGAAGGAGGGACCGGCCTGGGACTTCGTTTCGATGGCGGCAAGAAGCTCGCCGTCTCGCATGACCAGCAAATCCCACTCCTTTGTGGGTCTGAAGAACCCCGGCAACTCCACGGCCTTCTTGCGGTAGACGCAGCTCTCGGGAACGCCCGCATCCGTCACCAGAGCGGTGAGGAGCTGAATGAAGCCATCCATCTGCGCTCCGCCCGTGACGGCGCTTCGGAACCCTTGATCGGCGGCGCCCCTGCGCTTCTGCTTGTCCATCTGACCCGCGCGCGTGCTCCAGTAGTGCTCGACCGCATGAGCCATGCGCTGTGGCAGTTCTTTCAGGATCGCATCTTGCGCCATTTCGCTCTAGGCTCCTCAAGCCGACTGGTCTGCGCTGCGTCCCATCGCCAACCTCTTCTACTACACTACACGCTGAGCGACGCATCGTTGGCATACATCCTACTTGCAGCGCTCGGAGGCGGCAACTTCGCGGCCCCATAGGGTAGCAGGAGCGAGGTGTGCGAGCACGCCTTCAGCCCGTTTCGTCGCCTTGGATGCGACGCGCGTGGGGAGGGCAGCAGAGCAGCCCGGGGCTGACACCCACGAGGCCATGTGGAAGCCCCCGCGCGCAGGTTGTTCCAGGCACCCGAAAGAGAAACCTCCGGGTAGCAACCCGGAGGGGACCAGGCGCGATCGCCGGGCACTGGCGATGGCGATCGCGTTAGGAGAACGCTGGCATGTCGTCGTCCAGCGTTCTCCCTGGTGGGGCTCCCTGGCGTTGAAGGTGACCTCAGTATAGCTAGCGACGGCGCTCGGTCAAAGGCGGAAGGGTCGCGTCTTGCCTCGTGGCGTCCCGCCACGCGGTCAACGACCCTTCGTGCTCTGAGTGACAGGCCTGCGCGCGTCATGCTATGATCCCCTTCGGAGGTGCCGGAATGCGTTCCTGGAACATCGTGATTGAACGAGATGCCCAGACTGGGTTGTACGTGGGCTATGTGCCCGGCTGGCCGGGCGCGCACTCTCAGGGAGAGACGGTCGACGAGCTGAGGGCCAATCTCGCCGAAGTCATCTCCATGCTCCTCGAAGACGGCGAGCCTGCCTTCGAGTCGGAGTACGTCGGTACTCAGACCGTGCAAGTGGGCTGACCTGCCTGAGCCTATCCTCTCTGGCTCCGCCGCTACCAGCTCGCCGGCTTCGCGATCGAGGTGCCGTCTACCAGCACGAGCGGATCAGGGAACTGGTTGGCGAAGTACGTCTTGGCGCGGATCTTGAACGAGCCCGGAGCAAGGCGCCGCAACTCGTCATTCGCTCGCAAGTACGGCAGCGCGAAGATCATGGTCTTCTTTGGGAACAGGCGCTGGCAGGTTCGGATCGCAGGCGCCAGATCGGTGTCGCCGGTCACGAGGACGATGCAGTCAGCCAGATCCTCGAAGCAGCTCTCGAACAGCCTCGAGGCTATGGCGACATCCGTCTCCTTCTCTTTGTGCCCTTTGAACTGGCTCAGATGGACCCACACGCCCGTGCCGGCAAGGCACTTCATGTAGAGCGCATGCCTCGCCTGTTGATCAGCTGGCCTGTGCGTCGGCATGGCCGAGAAGTAGTCGATGCCCACAAGTGCTGTGGGTTCGCCGCGCACCACAGCAACGATAGGGCGGAAGGCATTGCATAGCTTCGCCAGGTCGAGCCACTTCGTCGTCCCGCCATGAGCGGACTGCGCGTCGCAGAGTGAATGGTATAGGTTGAATCCATCTACGAGACAGGCTGTTCTAAGCACTCGCCAGCATACAGCAAAGCGAACCTCCGGGTCGCAACCCGGAGGGGACCAGCTCGCCCGAAGGCTCCCTGGCGTTGAGTAGTGAACTGAGTATATCAGTGGCAAGGCACAAGTCAATAGCAGTTGCGTCGTGCAACCGACATGACTACTGCGTTTTGCGCGCTTCGCGCCAAACTGCGAAGCTGCGGACGTCCAGTCCCGCGCACTGGCGCGCAACTCAGACAGGAAGAGCGCGCCGCGGGCTCCAGCCCGCGGCGTTTGTGATCCTGGGTATGAACCTCCAACTAATGCCCGCTCGCAGTAAAGGCGAGCAATCCTCCTGCCTTGAGCATCGCCTTCTCGCGCTCGGACAGGTCCTGCTTCGCCGGGATGGTCGTGCCCTTGGTGAGGTTCTTGACAACGAGGTCGGGCGTGAGCTTCGACACATCGATCTCGAGCACATCGCCCAGGTCGATGAGGTCGGTGTTGCACGTCATCGGCAGGATGCCCATGTTCACGAGGTTCGCGCGGTGAATGCGCGCGAAGCTCTTCGCCAGGACGGCCGTGATCCCGAGCTTCCACGGGGCAAGCGCCGCATGCTCGCGCGACGAGCCTTGGCCGTAGTTGTCGCCGCCGACAATGAACCCGCCGCCCTTCTCCATCGCCCGCGCCGCGAACGTCTTGTCCTCGTAGTAGAACGTGAATTTCGAGATCTCGGGCAGGTTCGAGCGCAGGTGCTGCGTCAAGGGGCCGGCCGGGAGGATGGCGTCGGTCGAGATGCCGTCTCCGACCTTGAGCAGGGCCTCGCCCTTGAGCACGGCCGGCAACGGCTTCTGGTTCCCCATCGGCGCGATGTTCGGGGCGCGCCGGATCTCGACCTTCGGCCCCTTTGGCTCGAGGATCAGGTAGTCGTCGACGGTGAGGTGGTCGACCTTCACCTTGGGCGCCGGGAGCTCACGCGGATCGGCGATGACGCCCTTGAGCGCCGAAGCTGCGGCCAGCTGCGGTCCGCACAGGGCAAGCTTCCCGTCCTCGTTGCCGCCGCGGCCCTTCCAGTTGCGATTCACGGTGCGGAGCGAGAGGTGGTTCGTGCCGGGCACGAAGCCGATGCCGATGCAGGCGTTGCAGCCTGGCTCGATCATCCGCACGCCGGCCTTCGTGAGCTCGAGGAAGCTCCCGTCTTCCATGAGCATCTCCCACGCCTGGCGCGATCCGGGCGACACGATGACGTCGATCTCGGTCGAGACCTTCTTGCCCTTCAGCATCTCGGCGACGATCTTGAGATCCTGATAGGAGCCGTTGGTGCACGAGCCGATGAACACCTGGTCGATCTTTGTGCCCGCGACCTTCTCCACGTCGAACACGTTGTCCGGCATGCCGGGCATCGCGACGAGCGGCTTCACAGTCGCGAGGTCGATCGTGATCTCTTTGTCGTAGACGGCGCCCTCGTCGGGCGAGATCTCGTGCCAATCCTTCTCGCGTCCCTGCATCTTGAGGAACGCCTTGGTCACGTCGTCGGACGGGAAGATCGACGACGTTGCGCCGGTCTCGGTCCCCATGTTGGTGATCGTCGCGCGCTCGGGCACCGTCAGGTCCTTAAGTCCGGGCCCGGCGAACTCGAGGAAGTAGCCGACGCCACCCTTCACCGTGATTCGCCGCAGGACTTCAAGAGACACGTCCTTGGCGCCCACGTTGGGCGACAGCTTCCCGGTGAGGACAACCTTCATCATCTTCGGCACGGTGAGGAAGAACGGCCCGCCGCCCATGCACACGGCGACGTCCATGCCGCCGGCACCGATCGCCAGCATCCCGAGGCCGCCGCAGGTCGGGGTGTGCGAGTCCGAGCCGATGAGCGTCTTGCCCGGCACCGCGAAGCGCTCGTAGTGGAGCTGGTGGCAGACGCCGTTGCCGTTCTTCGAGAACTTGGCGCCGTAGTGCGAGGCGATGGTCTGGAGGAAGATGTGGTCGTCGGTCGACTCGCCTTTGAACCCGAGCGAGGTGTGGTCGGAGTACGAGACGGCCAGCTCGGCGCGGACCTTGTCGATCCCGAGAGCCTCGAACTCGAGCCACGCCATCGTTCCGGTGGAGTCTTGGGTGAGGCACTGGTCCATGCGGATGCCGATCTCGGTTCCGCGCTGTAGCTTCCCCTCGCGCAGGTGTTGCGCGAGGATCTTCTCGGTCATGGTCTGGGGCACGAATACCACCTCTTTTGTGGCTGGCAGTATAGCACGGCGCGATCGTCCCGCAAAGTGCGAGAGCCATAGGCTCTCTGTCCCACCACATGGGACCACGATGACCTTGACTCACCGCAGAGGACGCGGAGGCCGCAGAGAGGAACTCGGGCCGTCCGTGGGGTAGGTGCAATGTGGGTTTGGTCCGAAACGCTATCAATGACGCCGAGAGGAGATCACTACAGAGCTACAGGCTTCTCCCCTCTGCATCCTCTGCGGTGTGCTTCTCGTCCCGCAAGCCAACACCCAACCGCAGGGCCGCGCGGAGGGGGGACGGAGGGGACCATTCGCTGAACCACTGCCGAAGCCCTGTACGGTGGAAACAGACTCACCGCAGAGGTCGCGGAGGGCGCAGAGTGACACCTGGGCAGTCGCTGGGGAAAAGACGCACAAGCGTCTGAGGGGAAGATGTCGCTACGGCAGTGGACCAGCCAATCCGCAACTCCTCCCTCAGCGTCCCTCTGCGCCCTCTGCGGTGATGTCGGTCTCCGCGAGTGTTGCTGCATCGGACTCAGCGCCAGCGGCTGCGAAGATTCCGGAGCGCACGGCGCTTTCGATCGTCGACGGCCAGCCGGTTGCGGTCCAGTCGCCGGCGAGGTAGAGGCCGGGGATCGGCGTGCGGGACTTCGGTCGCAGCACATCTGAGCCTGGTGACGGGACGAACGTAGCGCGCCGCCTCCGAAGGACAAGCGAATCGAGCAGCTTTGCGTCGCGCGCTGCAGGCAGGAGCTCACGCAGCGCTGAACTGAGCTCCGCGACGATCTGCTCGTCGGTTTGGCCGATCCACTCGGCGGCAGCGCTTTGCGACAACACGATCGTCTGGCTCTCGGATGATGCCCCAGCCGGGATTGGCACATCAGCTAAGGTGAAGATCGCTTGGACGGGGGAATCGATGGCGACAGCGAAAGCGTCGCCCAGCACCTTCCGATCGAAGGTCAGGCGGACGTTGACAATCGGCGCCCACTCAAGACGCTGAGCAGCACCGACGAACGGGCCCAGTTCCGGGACTCTGGAGGTCAGCTCGGCGAGCGCCTCAGGGGAGACGGCGACGATCACGGCGTCGCCAGCGATCTCGCGCCCGGTTGAGAGCCGGACGCCGTACGCTCTCCCGCCGGACACAGAGACCGCTTCTGCGGGAGAGCTGAGTTCGACGGTGCCATCGCGGGCCTCGAGATAGCGGCGCGCGGCCTCGAAGACGTCGCCGAGCGGCTGAGTGAACAGTCCCATGTCGGCGCCGTGCGGAACGAGGAACGCCTCGCGGAAGACGTGGCGGGCAGCACGGAACGACACCGCAGAGGAAGGAGCGTTCAGGGTCGCCACCACGATCGGATCCCAGAATCGGCGGATGATCCTCGCGGTCTGCCGATGGCGCCTGAGCCAGTCTGCAAAGCTTTCCTCCCGCGAAGAGCGCATGGCCCACAGGGTGAACCCTGCGCGCGCGGCAGCGAGACGCTCGCGCCCGCTCAGCGGCCGGTACCCAAGCAGTGCGGGCAGGAGGTGTGCGATGCCGGGAAGCGGCCACGATCGCAGGACGGTCCGTTCCCCGTCGAACAAGAGCGGGATCGCCAGGGTCTCCTGGAATGAGACGGCGTCCGATGCGCCGATGCGTTCGAGGAAGCCTTGAGCCGCGCCGCAGGCGCGCAGGAGAACGTGCTGGCCGTAGTCGATCGTCTCGCCGCGATGCACAAACGAGGCCGCGCGCCCGCCGAGTTGTGGAGCAGCTTCGATCACCGTGACCGAATTCCCGTCGCCGGAGAGGCGGCAGGCGGCGGCCATTCCCGCAAAGCCCCCTCCGACGACTACGACGCGCGCCATCGGGGCCTCCACGCTGTCGAAACAAGGAGCCAGTGCTTCTCCCACGCCGGGAGCGGGGCGCGGGAAGAGAAGACATCGCAGTTCGCCGGCTCAATGCTGGCGAGGAGCCCGATGCGCAGAAGGTGAGGCAGCGGGCTGCGGCAGGGTGCGCGCCGCGCGGCCCGCTTCATCGCCGACCGGTGGAGGCACATCGCCGCTCTCTCCTCGGTCGTCGTTCGCATCGATCCTTCCCTCTTCACCTTGATCCCCTCGGCACGTCCGTCGACTCGCGACCCTCGAGACGCCGGACGACGACTTCGATCACATCGTCGGGCGTCGAGGCCCCCGCCGTAACGCCGAGCCGCTCTCCTTCGTGGAACCAGGAATCCTCGATCTCGTCGGCCGATTCAATCGAGTGCGTGCGGACGCCGGACGCGCAGCACGTCTCAGCCAACTTCCGCGTGTTCGCCGATCCGCGGCTGCCGACGACGAGAAGGACGTCGACGCGTTGCGCCAATTCCTCCGCCGCCTGGTAGCGGCGAGCCGTCTCGGGACACGTCGTGTCCACAACTCGGATCTCGGGCACGCGCCCCGCGAGAAG
>Ga0247841_10013616_pt1 | contig 10353 bp, 9 predicted proteins | sample LaCruzMarch2015__2_FD_192410 | JGI IMG/M metagenome (GOLD analysis project Ga0247841, IMG submission 192410) | Freshwater microbial communities from meromictic Lake La Cruz, Castile-La Mancha, Spain - LaCruzMarch2015_18m | ecosystem: Environmental > Aquatic > Freshwater > Lake | place: Spain...
TTTTGCGAATAAGGTAATTGATTGATGCCTGGGAAAATGTCAAATTCTTTCTATTTTTTGTATCATAATGTGTTGTTCGCAATTGAAATTCCATTGAATTTACCCATTCAGATTGTTAAAGTGCCAAAGATTTGTGTTTACTCTTATTTCTATAAACGAAGAAATAAATTCTATTTGATCATTCGAAATTCAAAATTCAAAATTCAAAATTCAAAATTTATTTCTTTATAAGCGCTTCAGTATAGGAAATATACTTATCAATATCCCTTCCTTCTGTCGAACGCGGATACTCCTCCTTGATCTTCTTATAAATTCCAAGCGCTTTGTCGAATTGTCCAAGTTCTGAATAGGCCATCGCCGATTTCATCATGAACAAAGGAGAAGTAAACTCATTTTTCTTCATTTCAGCAGCGTCCATATATAATCCTGCAGCCTTCTCAACCTGCTTCAACTCCATGTTGGCATCTCCCATGGCACCTTTTGCCATCGGACCAACAAACTGGTCATCACTGCTGAACTTATTAAGTTGCTCAATCGCCAGGTCATACTGGCCGAGCTTCAGATAACAAATTCCGGCATAATAGTGTGCAAGATTTGCCGACTTGGTAATACCATATTCATCAATGATCGCCAGAAAACCCAGATATTGACCATCTCCGTTCAACGCCTTTTTCAGAGAATCCTGCTCAAAGTACTTTTCGGCCATGAACATCTGGCTTTGTGCATCCTTTTCCTTTGGCCCAAGATAAAAACGCTTGAATCCAAAAAATCCAAGTACTATCACAATAACCACACCGACTACGATCAGGATAGTTTGCTGATATTTTTCTATAAATTGTTCAGTTCTGCTGAATGCCTCTTCTACTGCAACAATACGTTCTTCTGTTTTGTCAATCTTTTTATCCTGCTTACTTGCCATGTTATCTGAATTTTGGAGGTGCAAAATTACATTTTTTCCCGAAACATCGGCATGGTTGACCATTTTTTTTACTTTTGCAATGATCACAAGCTCCTGAAATATGAACCCGGTCAATGATTTAAACGCAATTTCCGGCCTTGATTTGATTGAGTATTTACGGCAATTCGTCACGCGGGAGCGCTATGCTAAATTTCAGGAAGCGCTGTTGAAGCGGACCCGTTACATCACAATTGCCCTCGAAGACATATACCAGTCACACAATGCCAGTGCAGTGCTTCGCACTTGCGATTGCTTTGGCATACAGGATGTTCATATCATTGAAAACAGGAACAAATATGAGGTGAATCCCGATGTTGCCCTGGGTTCGGCAAAATGGTTAAATCTGGTCCACTACGACCAGCCAGAAAATAATACGATAACCTGCCTGAGAAAATTAAAGGAATCAGGGTATCGGCTGGTTGCAACATCTCCCCATAAAGATGATTTTACCCCTGAATCACTGCCACTGGAACAAAAAACAGCCCTGATCTTTGGAACGGAATTGGCCGGACTTTCGCCTTCGGCGCTTGAAATGGCCGATGACTTTATCAAAATACCCATGGTGGGTTTTACCGAAAGCCTCAACATCAGTGTTTCTGCCGCAATCTTTATACATAGCCTCACCAACCGGCTGAGATCATCACCGGTCGAATGGCAGCTGACATCAGCAGAGCAATCTGAAATCATGACCAGCTGGCTTAAAAATTCAATTAAGCGATCCGACGGATTAGTCAGGGATTTTATTCAAAAAAATAAACCCTGTAATATCTAAATTATTCAAATGTTTGTCAGAACCGATCATTTTTTGTACATTTGCTAATCAGCAAAAATATCCTGCTTTGTCATATTCAACTAAACATTGAATGATTATGAAGGACATTTATGGTGATCAAAAAGTACTGTTAATTATCAAATGACATTTTAAATACGATTAAATATGGGAAAAGGAGACAAAAAAACGAAGCGTGGCAAGATTGTCATTGGTTCATCTGGTGTTAAAAGGGCACGAAAAAAAAGGCAGGTTATTGTTAAAGCGCCTGTAAAATCAGAACCCAAACCAACCGTTGAATTGGAAGAAATAGCGGTCTCTGCAATAAAAACCGCTTCGAAAAAAGCTGCAAAAAAGGCTGCAGAAGTCGCAGAAGGTACTGAAGAAAAGCCTAAGGCTATAAAGACAAAGAAAAAAGCTGCCGACGGAGATGCCGATCATTCAATTACAGAACCTGTGCCGGATGAACCCGTGCAAAATTAACATCTTACCTTAATTTATTAACCAGAAGGCGCCCGGATTAGCTTTAGCTTTTCCGGGTGGTTTTGCTTTATGAGAAACCTCCCCGAAAAGTATTTTCCTTCTATAACACCGCATCAGATTGAACGGTTCCATCAGCTCGAAAGCCTTTACCGGGAGTGGAATGCCATGATCAACCTGATTTCCCGGAAAGACATGGATCAATTCAATATCCGTCATGTATTGCATGCTTTGGCCATTGCTAAAATCACAGAATTCAAAAAGGGAACCACAATTATGGATGCAGGAACCGGAGGCGGTTTCCCTGGAATTCCCTTAGCTATAATGTTTCCTGATACACATTTTACACTAGTCGATTCAATCGGTAAAAAAATCAGGGTGATCGATAACGTTGTTGCCAGTTTGAAACTTGACAATGTCTCAACCCTGAATATGCGCTTCGAAACCGTGAAACATTCCTTCGACTTCGTCACCGGACGCGCAGTATCAAACCTGCAAATGTTCTTTACCATGGTCAAAAACCGTATAGGAACAAAAGGATTCAATGAGATTCCAAATGGGATCCTCTATCTGACAGGTGGCGAAATTGAACAGGATTTGACGCACATCAGCGCCAAATCGTCAACATGGAATATCTCTGACTTTTTTACCGAAAATTATTTCGAAACCAAGAAACTGGTGCACCTGTACAACTTTTTTTAATCGTCTGATCTTATTATCAATTAGTTAAACAACCATCCACCCAAACAAGTTAAATTCCCTTGCCCATATCACGGGATTTTCTTTACTTAGCCCCTTAATTCTCAATCACATTCTAACCTAAAAAATCAGGATTTATGGCCGAACAGAAGAAGTTCATTCCTTTCGTCTCTGCTGAGACAAACATGAAGGAATTCACCGTTCGAGCGTTGATCATTGGCCTTTTCTTTGCCGTTATTCTAGGCGCTGCCAATGCTTACCTCGGACTTAAAGCAGGGATGACAATCGCCGCTACCTACCCCGCCGCCGTGCTCGGTATGGCCATCTTGCGGTTAATGAAAGGTTCCATCCTCGAAGAAAACTTTACCCGTACTGTCGGATCAATCGGTGAATCAGTCGCCGCCGGCGCCATTTTCACCCTTCCGGCATTTTTTGTCTCCGGTATCTGGTCTGAGTTCTTTACCATGGGGCATTACATCACCTCCTCACTGATCCTCATCGCCGGGGGTATCCTGGGTATCATGTTCGTTGCCTTACTTCGCCGCGTGATGGTTGAAGATGCAGAACTGCCTTTCCCTGAATCAACTGCTGCCGCAGAAATTCATAAAGCCGGTCAGGGATCTTCAGGCGGATCGAAATTTCTGTTTTGGGCGATGGGACTTGGCGCTGTAATAAAAATACTGGGCGAATTGAAACTCTTCCAATACCTGTGGGAAAAATTTATCACCTTTGGCAATCAGGTTATTACCGGAACCGTGTTTAAAGGCGAAGGGGGAATGCTCCTCAGCTCACCCGGCGTTAGCCCGGCATATATGGGCGTTGGGTACATCATCGGACCGAAACTGGGCGCTTTGAACTTCAGCGGAGGCATCCTTGCCTGGGGACTCATGGCCCCCATGATTATGTACTTCCTGCTGCCCGGCATCAATTTCCAGGAATGGGCTGCTTTTTTAATGGGCAATGACCCAACCCTCTCTCCGGAAGCTGCCTTGCAAAAAGTATCGGATCCCTCCTATCAGATCAATCAGATATGGAAATTTATCGTCAGGCCGATTGCCATCGGGGGAATGCTCGTGAGCGCAGGATTCACCCTTTTTAAAATGAGAAAGAGCCTCTCAACCGGGATCGCCAGATCGGTTAAGGATGTTAAAAAAGCAGCTTCAGGAATTGAACACAATGTACCCAGGAATGAAAAAGACATCAGCTTTGGCTGGATCATGGTAGGTATCGGCGCAGTTGCCATCCTTACGTTCGGGATAACCTATTTCATCTTTGAAACAAATCTTCTCATTGCCATTGTCGCCTCCACCGTAATGATCATCCTGGCCTTCTTCTTTGCCTCTGTTTCCGGGTATCTTGTGGGCATCATGGGATCCAGTAACAACCCGATCAGCGGATTAACGCTTACCGCCCTTGTTGTAACCGCTCTGATTCTCGTCGCACTGGGTGTACAGGGTAATTCGGGAGTTGCAACTGTTCTTGGTGTTGCAGCCATCGTATGCGTTTCGGCAGCAGTTGCAGGTGAAATGCTCCAGGATCTCAAAGCCGGTCATATTCTTGGGGGGACCCCCTGGAGAATGCAGGTCGGCGATATTCTTGGCGTAATACTGGCAGGCGCTGTAATGTTTGTTGTACTTGCCTTCCTCAATGATGGTGACATCGCCAGCGGAAAAAACCTTGGCTACCAGGGTGGCTTTGGAAGTAAGAACCTGTCGGCACCCCAGGCCAGCCTGATGGCCATCCTGTCGCGCGGTATCGTCCAGGGACAAATGGCCTGGCCGCTGATTATCGCCGGTATGCTCATGGGCGTAGCTTTTATCCTCATGCAGGTCAGAAGTCCCATGCTGGTAAGCGTTGGCATGTATCTCCCGATCGAAACAACCTTTGCCATCTTCGTGGGTGGAATTATCAAAGGGGCTGTTGATCTTTACTCGGAAAAGAGAAAACACAATGAAGCACAGAAAGTCAGGGTTGAAAACACCGGCGTGCTGCTCGCTTCAGGGATGATCGCAGGAGAAGCCCTGATGGGACTCGTGATCGCCATCCTGGCGGTTTTCAATATCTTCCTCTATAAGTATTTCGTGTTCTTTGAAAACCCGACCTTCTTCATAAGCTTCATCATCCTGGCTATCATAGCCTACGTCTTCATCCAGATTCCGCTGAAAAACGCCGGAAAACCAGATGATCCCGCTCCTCCGGCCTCTGGAATGTAATTAAAAGTAAATGTAAGAGAGCTGTTTCATCCTTCATGAACAGCTCTCTTTTTCCCTATAGTAAAATTTCACTTGTCACTTGTCACTTGTCACTCGTCACTCGTCACTCGTCACTCGTCACTCGTCACCCGTCACCCGTCACTCGTCACCCGTCACCCGTCACCCGTCACCCGTCACAGATTCCAACGCCCCAGGTAATTGAACTTCTTCAAACGTCGTAAAATACTAAAACAGGCCAATTTTCTTGACCTGACTCCATTACGGGTTCTTGACCATGAAGTAAATGAACATGGTGGAATCACCCTGCTCATGCCCCGGTTCAGGGCAAGGATCAATGCAGCCCTTTTTCAGCCTCCATCAAAGGATAAATACATATATATTAAGCTCGACCGGTTCGGAGGACATACCTGGCTCCTGATTAATGGGAAATCAACCGTGGCGCAAATCTGTTCAGATCTGAAGGAACAATTTTCCGAAGAACTGAGGCCCGTTGAAGAAACCGAAACAAGGGTTACAAAATTTCTGTCCCTGCTTTATCAGCAGCGCTATATATCTTTCTGCGAAATTCTGGACAAAACGTCTTCCGGAGCCAAATAATTTGCTACCTTTGACGTTATATGGCACATAATATCCCTTCAAATTAATTATTTAAAGAATTTTGATCATGAGCAACGAAATTTTACAACTTAGTCCCAAAGCGCTGTGGAAAAATTTTTACAGCCTGACCCGGATTCCACGGCCTTCAAAAAAAGAAGAACAGATCAGGGAATTCATATTCAATTTTGGTAAGAACCTTGGTCTTGAAACCATCCAGGATGAGGTTGGAAACGTGATAATCCGCAAACCAGCCACTCCGGGAATGGAAAACCGTAAAGGAGTAGTTCTGCAGGGGCATCTCGACATGGTACCCCAAAAGAACAGTGACAAAGTACACGACTTTGAAAAAGATCCCATTGAAACCATAATTGATGGTGAGTGGGTTCGCGCAAACGGGACAACCCTGGGCGCTGATAATGGAATGGGTGTGGCAGCAACAATGGCTGTGCTCGAGGCAAAAGATATGCAGCATGGCCCCATTGAAGCGCTTTTTACCTGCGATGAAGAAACAGGCATGACCGGGGCAAATGGCTTGAAACCAGGCGTGCTGAAAGGTGATATCCTGGTGAATATGGATTCGGAAGATGAGGGAGAACTTTACATTGGCTGTGCCGGCGGAACCAACGGAAACATCACCTTTACCTATAAAGAACATCCAGTTGCAGGCGATGTTACCGGATATAAAATAAATGTTACAGGACTAAAGGGAGGCCATAGCGGCGTTGATATCCATCTTGGTCGCGGCAATGCAAATAAAATCATGAACCGTGTTCTCTTCAATGGTTTTAAAAAATACGGTTTGCAGGTTGCTTCCATCGATGGGGGGAGCCTCCGCAATGCCATCCCGCGCGAATCGTTTGCCCATGTTGCCATTCCAACCGCAAACACAGGATCATTTCTTGAATCTCTTGCAAAATTGACTGCCACAATTAAAAATGAATTATCTGCAGTAGAACCTACCTTGAAAATTGAAGCTGTCGCGGCCGCAACTCCGGTAAGGGTGATTGACCCGGCTGTGCTTCTTAACTCAATGAACGCCATTTATGCCTGCCCGAACGGCGTAATGCGGATGAGCAACGAAATGATTGGCCTCGTGGAAACCTCAAATAACCTGGCAATTGTTAAAGCTGAAAATGGCACGATGAAAATCATGAACCTGTTGCGCAGTTCAGTTGATTCTGCCAAGGATGAACTCCAGCAAATGATCCAGAGTGTATTTGATCTTGCCGGAGCACAATCGGTGTTCGATGGCAGCTACCCTGGCTGGAAACCAAACCCCGAATCGCCAATCCTGAAAACCATGCAGGATATCTACAACAAAAAATTCGGTAATATTCCTGAAATCAAAGCCATTCATGCCGGCCTCGAATGCGGGATACTGGGCGGTAATTATCCCAATTGGGACATGATATCGTTTGGCCCTACCATCCGCTTCCCCCACTCTCCCGATGAAAAGGTGAACATTGCCACAGTACAGAAATTTTATGATTTTCTGGTTGAAACCCTGAAAAATATTCCGGTGAAGTAATCCTGATTTAAAATAAAATTGAAGAAAATAATTTTGGTAATAAACTTTTAATTTAATACTTTTGCAGTCCCAAAAAATTATGTGAGATGACAAAGAGAACATATCAGCCCTCAAACAGAAAAAGAAAGAACAAACATGGCTTCCGCGAACGTATGGCCACAGCCAACGGACGTAAAGTACTGGCTGCCAGAAGGGCTAAAGGAAGAAAAAAACTGACTGTTTCCGACGAAAAATTAGATAAAGAATAATATTTCTTTTCTTGGTTGACAGGATCAATCCGAATTTTACGCAAATTTGTACACAGAAAGAAGATAATGTATAATTATCTTCTTTTTTTATTTTTCAGAAGTTCAGGATTTATACCTTATCTGGAAATTTCATGATTGAGTCCACTCCGAAAAGTCAATTTAACGGAAAACCGGACACTGAGCGAAGTCGAAGTGTCTTTATTATCAGGAGTTTGCATCCTTCGACTCCGCTCAGGATCCAGTTGATCGGACTTTTCGGAGTGTACTCCTGATTATCGTTTGAAAAATGAGAATGACCTATTGATTACCCAGTTCCCAATGAATATAACCTACAGGAAAACTATGAAGAACATTGAATTTAAAAAAATTGTGCCATACCTGGCAGCCATTGTGATCTTTCTGGTCATCACCATGATTTATTTCAGCCCGCTGCTCGAAGGAAAAAGGATTCTCCAAAGCGACATCATCCAGTTCAAGGGAATGTCGAAGGAAATTGTTGACTTCCGGGCAAAAACAGGCCAGGAACCTTTATGGACAAATTCGATGTTCGGGGGGATGCCGGCCTATCAGATATCGGCCAGTTATACATCCAACCTGCTGGGATATGTTGATAAAGCGCTTATGCTTGGATTGCCGCACCCGGCAAACCTCGTTTTTCTCTATTTTCTGGGGTTTTTTATCCTCCTCCTGGTCATGGGGGTCGATCCCTGGTTATCAATTGCCGGTGCTGCGGCATTTGCCTTCTCCTCTTACTTCTTCATCATCATCGAAGCTGGTCATAACTCAAAAGCACATGCCATTGCCTACATGGCCCCCGTTATTGCCGGGATCATCCTCACCATGAAACGAAAATACCTCTGGGGAGGCATCATGACAGCGGTATTTCTCTCCCTAGAAGTCAAAGCAAACCACCCCCAGATAACTTACTACCTGGCCATGATGGCTCTTTTGCTTGGACTGTTCAAACTGATTCATGCCATCCGGTTTAAAGATCTGACCCCATTCTTTAAAGCAGTAGGTATCCTTCTGATCGCCCTCGTTTTTGCCATTCTTACGAACCTTACGAGTTTATGGGCCACCTGGGAATATGGCAAATACACGATCAGGGGAAAATCTGAACTTACCTCCGATAAAGGAAACCGCACAACAGGACTCGACAAAGACTATGCAACCAAATGGAGCTATGGCATTGGTGAGACCATGACCCTGATGATTCCCGATTTTTACGGTGGATCTTCAAGCATAAAGATCAGCCCGAATTCAAAGATTGTGAAAGCCATGAAGGACAATGGTCTTACTGATGAAAACATCAGCCAGTTCACAAGTCAGCCATTACCCTTCATTTATTGGGGTGCACAACCCTTTACTTCCGGACCGGTTTACGTCGGAGCGATCATCATGTTCCTCTTTGTACTTGGTCTGATCATTGTGAAGGGACCCATCAAATGGTGGTTACTTGCAGCCACGCTGCTCTCCATCCTCCTGGCCTGGGGGCATAACTTCATGTGGTTCACCGACCTTTTCCTGAATTATCTTCCCGGGTATAATAAATTCAGGGCAGTCTCCATGATTCTTGTCATTGCTGAATTCGCAATTCCCTTATTGGGCATTTTGGCCATGAGGGAAATTTGCGACAAAAGACATGACCAAAAGCCAATGATTAAAGGCCTTCAGATAGCATTCGTGATCACCGGGGGCATTGCATTGCTATTCGCCCTGGCGCCTGGTTTGTTTTTTGATTTTGTTGGCCTTAACGACAGATATTTTCAGCAGCAATATAAGTTCCCCGAATGGCTGATGCAGAGTATCCGTGATGAACGAATGCGGCTCCTACGCATGGATGCCATACGTGCTTTTGTTTTTGTGCTCTTGGCCGCCGGATTGACCTGGGCTGTTCTTTTTAACAAAATAAAAAAAGAATACGCCTACATTGCGCTTACAGTCATGATTCTTGTTGATATGTTCCCCATTAGCAAGAGGTACGTCAACAATGATAGCTTTACCTCCAAATCGCGCGTTGAAAATCCCTTTGAGGCCTCCGGGGCCGACAACCAGATCCTGCAGGACAAAGATCCTGATTTCAGGGTTCTGAACCTCACAGTGGACCCATTCAATGATGCAGGCACCTCCTATTACCACAAATCAATTGGCGGTTACCATGGAGCAAAACTTCGTCGTTATCAGGAACTAATTGACCACGGAATTCAAAAGGATATTGAAACCTTTGCCAGGAGTATGAACACAGACAGCATACCGGTGTTAAACATGCTGAATACCAAATACATTATCATCCCGGATAATGACAGGCAACCGGTGGCTTTTCCAAATCCCGGGGCCATTGGACATGCATGGTTCGTTTCAGGTGTTCAAATGGTCGATAACGCCGACGCAGAAATAGTGGCAATTAAGAATTTCAAACCCGATTCGGTGGCCATCGTTGATAAATCATTTTCGGAGGAACTTAAATCATTTGTTCCATCCAGAGACTCTGCCGATTTTATTACTTTGGATACCTACACCGCCAATGCCTTAAACTACAGTTACAGTTCAAAAAATGGAGGGTTGGCCGTATTTTCTGAAATTTATTATCCAAAAGGATGGAATGCCTATGTCGACGGCCGGATTACACCTCATTTCAGATCCGATTATGTTTTACGGGCCATGGTGCTTCCTGCCGGAACACATAAAATCCAGTTCAAATTTGAGCCAACAGTATATTCAATTGGGGAAAAAACATCCCTCATATCTTCAATCATCCTGATCGCCTGTGTCATCTTACTGGCTGCATATGAAATAATGAGCGCACGGAAGCAAAAGGCATGAAAAAAGCCCTGATCATCAGTTATTACTGGCCTCCCAGC
>Ga0247841_10013618_pt1 | contig 10350 bp, 8 predicted proteins | sample LaCruzMarch2015__2_FD_192410 | JGI IMG/M metagenome (GOLD analysis project Ga0247841, IMG submission 192410) | Freshwater microbial communities from meromictic Lake La Cruz, Castile-La Mancha, Spain - LaCruzMarch2015_18m | ecosystem: Environmental > Aquatic > Freshwater > Lake | place: Spain...
ACGCAAGAAGACTATGCCAGCGCCATGGCTGCTAAGCTCGGCCGAGGCTACCGCCATGCGCTAAAGCTATATAGCGACTGGTTCCAGCTAGGAAAAGTAAGCTCTGAAGCTTCTTGGATTGAGCCGCAGGCAAGGGCTCTTGTGGAAGAGATGATCCAAATCACAGATTTTTCCCTGCCTGTAAAATCCCATGAAAAACAAGAAGGGGATCTCATCAAGTTTCTTCTTGAATTTCATGACGGATTGCAATCAGAGTCAGTGATGATCCCTATGCAGTTCGGGACAACTCTGTGCATTTCTTCTCAAGTGGGATGCCGTATGGGATGCGCTTTTTGCGAGACGGGTAAGATGGGCCTTCTTCGTAACCTCACTGCCGCAGAGATCGTCTCCCAGGTGTTCTGTGCGCGTCATATCTACGGCAAACCTGTCCGTAATATCGTCTTTATGGGCATGGGCGAGCCGCTTGATAACTTCGAGGCTGTGATGCAGTCGGTAAAGATCTTAACGTGTCCAGCAGGCATGGCTTTTGGTCCTAGTAGGATCACCATTTCCACAAGTGGGGTAGTAGATCATATCTACCGCTTGATGGAAGAGGCTGATCCAGCGCTCAACCTCGCTGTATCTGTCAATGCCCCTAATGACGAGATACGCAGCAGAATCATGCCGGTAAATAAAAAATGGGATATGGCAGATCTTAAAAAAGCGATGGTAGATTATTGCGCTCATCCACGCCGAGAGATCCTTGCAGAATATGTTCTCATACAAGATGTAAATGACTCTCTATCTTCTGCTGATGAGCTCGCAGAGTATCTGCAAGGGCTGAAAGTAAAAGTAAATCTCATCCCGTATAATCCACAAAGTAGAGACAGATTTGCTCCCCCCTCTAGTGAAGTGAAGGAAGCGTTTCTCTCTCGTATGAGAGAGAAAGGATACCAGACTCTGCTCCGTGGAACTAAGGGACAGAAGATCATGGCAGCGTGCGGGCAGCTGGGAAATAAAGAGCAAAGAAAGAAGCTTTTGCAAATTGGTAAAACGGGCAGTTTCCTTTAATCTTAAAAAATGCATATACTGCGTTTTTGACTAAAGACACTTCAAGGGGATAGCCATGGCAGCTTACAATAAATTCGAAGAAGATTCTTCTGGATACAATATTAACATCCTTGGTCGTCATGTTCTTGTGACTGACGCGATGAAAAACTACGCTTTAGAAAAGCTTGCGAAACTCGAGCGCTTTCATAACCATATCATCGATGTTCATGTTACGCTCGACATTCAGAAACTCGAGCACATAGCGCTGATCGTGATGAAATTCGATCATATTAAAATCACGGCTCGTGCAGAGACTACTGATATGTACGTTTCTATCGATGAGGCGGTTGTTAAAATGCAGAGCCAGTTCCGTAGATGGAAAGATAAAATCCAAGACCATACAAAGAAAAGAATCCCTATCAGCGAGATGCAGGTCAATATCTTCGAGCGCCCGGATGATGTCACTGAGTATAACAAAGAAATTGAATATGAAGTGGCGAAAGAGCGCGCTAGTGAGATGAAGCCTGGTAAAGTCATCGGCAATAAAACAATTCCTTTAAAGATGCTCAGAATGGACGAAGCTGTCATGAAGATGGAGCTTTCAGGGGATAGCTTTATGGTATACCGCTGTGAAGAAGACCAAAAGCTTAAGGTGATCTACCGCCGTACAGATGGCAATTATGGAATCATCAAGCCTGAATAAGTCTGAAATTTTCGACCCTATAAGGCAAAAGTGGGTCTCTGCGAGCCCCGAAGAAAAGGTTCGTCAAAGCCTAATTCAACAAATGATAGAAGAGCTCTCTTACCCAAGAGAGCTCTTGTCTATTGAAAAGGCCCTCTCCGAGATGCCCCATTTGGCTCTAGCTTCTGGAGATCTTCCAGAACGCAGGGCGGATATTGTCTGCTTTGCTAAGGGGATCCATCCGGATCATTTTCTCTACCCTCTTCTCCTTATAGAATGCAAGGAATGCCCCTCGCTTGCCGACGAGGCCAAACAGCAGGTAATAGGGTATAATTATTTTATTAAGGCGTGTTTTGTGGCAGTTGCGTATCCTAATGGCTGCCAGTGGGGATATTATGATAGCAAAATGCAAGCGTATAAGTTTTCGTCTTTCATACCTTCTTACCAAAGGCTTATGCAAGCGGTAGCCCATGCACGACAGTAATACTCAAGTTTTATCGCACACCTTAGCCCTTCCAGATGTAGAAGATGCTGATGTTCTGTGCCTACCAAGCGAGCAGCTTCAAGATAGCTTGCCATCTCTTTTGCAGTGGGTAGAAAAAGGGGATCGTTATGTTCTCATTTTATGGCAGAGCGCCTCGTTTGACTCATTCATAGACATCTCTCCAAGAATCCGATCTTTTGTACTCCATGATCCGATAGAGGAAAGTTTTAAACAGATTGCTTGGGAATATGTTTTTCTGCGCATCAAACTTTGGTCTGCATCCCCTTGGAAATATCAAGAGCTTTTTGAAAATACACTTCTTGGCGTACATCTTGTCGCCTCCGACTATCAAGATTTTGGAAGCAAAGTCAGATCTAATGTTTGCATAAACACAAAAGCGCAAGATAAGCATTACTCTTTAGATGCTTTGAAAGGATCAATGAAGGGGATTCCTGCGATCATTTGTGGTGCGGGCCCGACGCTGTCTGAAAATATGGAGCAGCTCTGTGAAATGCGATCTTCGGCTCTTATATTAGCTGGCGGAGCTGCCATAAAAGCCCTTTCCTCTCGCAGCGTGTTTTTTCATGCAGCAGCAGGGATCGATCCTGATCCAGACTATGAAAGATTTATAGAGAGCTCAGCTTTTGAAACACCCTTTTTCTATCAAGATCGTTTTTCTTCAGAGATCCTTTCTATGATCCATTCTCAAAAAATACGACTTCCTTCGACCGCCGAATATCCTTTTGAAGAGTGGCTAAAACAAGAGATGGGTAGTCAAGAGAGCCCCTTTGATGGTGGCTGGACTGTCGCAACACTCATGACCTCTTTAGCGACCCATTTAGGATGCAGCCCTATTATCTTTGTTGGAATGGACTTTGGCTATAAAGACAAGATGTACACCGAGGAGCTCACAACGACTGATCATTCTGATAAAGGTGCTATCAAGACGCAAGGCCAGATCAAAACCAAAAGTGATTGGATCATGGCATCCCATTGGATTGAGCAGTGGATTAAAACTCATAGAGAAACAAGATTTATCAATACATCGAGCATCAGCTACTTTGCAGGATCAGAATCTGCCACTTTTCACTCAGTACAGAAAGATCTTAGCAACAGCTACGATGTAAAGGGAGATCTGCACACAGCGCTTGAAGAGGCGAAGATTAAAAGATCGCTTGATAGAGCCACATTGGCTTTCGAGGATCTGGATGAGAGCGTATGCCGTACAAAAGATCTATTAGCTTCTATGGTGAAACTATTTGAATCCTACTACCCGGAGGATCCGACATCTAAAGGGGAATTCATCTTAGCAGAGTATGATCTTTATGATGAGTTATGCTACAAGGTGGTTATTGAGCCGGTATGGAGGGTATGGAAACATGTATTTGCAAGGATGGAGGATCTGCCCATAGATCGCCGCCGCCTTCATGAGATCCTCTTTTTTCAAAAAATTATCAATGCGAACAAGAGTTAGACTTTATGAGTAAAAAGCAATACGAGCTTCAAGATGGACGCTATATTTTGATCGATTCCGAGCTTGGCATTCATTTTGAAGAGGAGTTTATCTTTAGCCCTATTCCTGTAGGTGAGTGCAAAGACAGTTCCGCATTTGAATGCATCTTAGGTGATGAAGGGGATGTGGAAGAAATTTATTCTCTTCATGAAGGCCTTCGTCACGGACAAGCTTTTCATTACCATCCAGGTAGATCTGTTAAGTGGGAAGCCTATTATAAGAATGGTCTACTTCACGGCCCTTCTAAATATATGAGTGAGAAAGGGAGCCTTCTGTCTGTCACATGGTATTATGAAGGAAGAGAAGAAGGGATTGCATATGAGTATACGATCCATGGCGCGCTCCATAGCAAACTAAGCTATAAAAAAGCCCGTATGCATGGCAGACAAGAATACTACTTTGAAGATGGCACACTGAAGAGTTCTTTATTCTATGATAATGGAGTGCTCAATGGCGATGTAGAGCTTTTCTATGAAAATGGATCACTCAAGCGCACATGCCATTTTGCAGCTGGCAAGAAAGAGGGAATGGATAAGATTTATAGCCCTTCAAAAGTTGTTTTGGATGAAGGTAATTATGTAAATGGATCTCCGTCGGGCCTACATATAAGAAGATATCCATCGGGCAAAATCAGAGAAGAGATTTTTTATCATAGCGATACATCCTTTGACAAAAGAGAATGGAACGAGAAAGGTGAGCCAAAGCAGGGAGTGAGCCGTGGATCTTCTGTGTGATGTCTCTCTTAAAGAAAAGAATGGTTCTCTTCTATATGAAAAATATCCTGAGATCGCCTTTCAATATTCTTGCGTAAGCTTTGAAGATAGAGCTTATGATGAACCAGAAGATGATTCCCTTTCTTTTATACAAAACATCTCTCTTGATCAAATCGACACACTCTATGTTTATGGACTTTCTTGCGGGATATACTACCGCGCACTTAAAGAGTGGCTGAGAGAAAAAAAAGAAAGAGCCCTAATTTTTTTAGAAACAGATCTGCAAGAAATCGATATCTTCCTAAATGAAGAAGATGCAGAGGATCTTATTGTAGATCCTCAGGTTTCTATGTGTTATGTAGCAACCTCCGCAGCTTGGGAGAAGGTATTAGAAGAGTGCGCGATCGCTTTTCCAAGTGATCGAATCGAGCTTGTTGCAAGCGTTAAATACAGAAAGAAACACCCCAAAAAAGTAGCCTCTCTAAGACTTGTTCTTCTTAGAAAAGCAGCGCTTATCCATTCTCTTCTTTCTGAAGCGCTGCATTATCATGTACTAACAAGTAATCTTATTTCTAACTTCTCTCATTTAAGTGGTTCTAGTTATGTGAATGCGCTTAAAGGTACATTCAAAAATGTTCCTGCGATTATCTGTGGAGCGGGCCCTTCTCTTAATAGCGTGACAGATGCCTTAAAAACCTTAAGTAGCAACGCTCTTATTTTCGGTGGGGGATCTGCTATCACAGCTCTTGGAAATTTGGGTGTGCGCGCCCATATCAATATGGCGCTTGATCCCAACTATGAAGAGTACTTAAGGCTGCAGCCAAGTAAGGCTTTTGGGGTGCCTTTCTTTTATGCGTCAAGGATCCACCCGGCAGTGTTTGATACCCTATCTTCTCCTTTAGGCTATATGTCGACAGATACGGGAGGAACGCTTGAGTCATGGGTAGAAGAGAAGCTTTCATTAAATAAGCCTCATATCGGTGGTGATTTAAGCTCAGAGGCGCTGTCTGTGACAACGATTGCTGTGTCGCTCGCTCACATGATGGGATGTAATCCGATTATCTTCTGCGGCGTGGATCTTGCTTATACCGGTATGAAAAGATATTCCGATGGTGTAATGAGCGCCTCTTCTGTAAAGCAAGACTCTTTAAAAAAAGAGAGCAAGGCGATGGAGAAGATGGTCATACGCAAAGACCGCCATGGTAAAAAGATCTATACCCTTGTTAAATGGATCATGGAATCTAACTGTCTTGCAGAGTTTGCTAAAGACCATCCAGAAACAGAGTTTCTGAAATGCAGCGATGCAGGTCTTGAGATTCCAGGCGTTCCTTACAAGGACCTTTCTGAAGTGATTCCAACTCTTAAGAAAACCTGTTTAGATTTGCGTGGTAGACTGCATGCTAAGATGCAAGAAACTCTCATTGTACCTACAGTACCTATAAACTCGCTAATGGAAGAGCTTTTAGCAAGCTTGCAAAGAGCGGAGCTCTTTACAAATGAGATTCTCAAAGAGGTGGTAGAGCTACAAAATCACATAGATGAGCCGGATTATCCTTTGATATCTGCAAGGCGCTCTGTATATGAGATGGATCTGGCAGATGAGATGTGCTATAACGCTCTTTTATCTGTCGCTCCAGGCGCTTTAGAGCGCCTTTTATCACGCAGATTTTGGAGCGCTAGTGATGAGAGCAGCCCCGAATATAGACGCTGCGTGGCCGAAAAAGAATTATGCAAATGGAAGCAGATGCTCCAGATCATCAAATACTGCCAGGTCTCCCTTTCCAATTAAACTGTGCCGTATTCTTTAAGCTTATTTCTCAGTGTCCTGATGCTGATGCCTAGCAGCTCTGCCGCTTTTGTCTTATTATTTTTTAAAGAGAGAAGGGTGCTTAAGATGTGATTTTTTTCTATCTCGGAGAGTTTAGCTCCCACCTGCAGCGAGGGAGCGGTTATTACCTGAGGTACAGGGCATGATAGATCAATGAGTAGATCGCTCGGCTCGATGAGGTCATCGATATTCATGACGACACTTCTCTCAATCACGTTAGCAAGCTCGCGGATGTTGCCCGGCCAAGGATATTCCATCAGTCTTTTTCTAGCACCATCAGAGAGGCGCTTGCGCAGTTTGTGATTTTCTAGACAGATCTTTTCTAAAAAGTATTCGGCAAGGGGCAGGATGTCTTCTCTTCGATCGCGTAGTGGTGGTAGATGCAATGGAACTACGTTAAGTCTATAATATAGATCTTCACGGAATTGTTTTTTTTCAATCGTCTCTTTCATATTCCTGTTAGAAGTAGATATCAGGCGGGTATCGACTTTGATCAGTTTACTTCCTCCGACACGCTCGAACTCTTGCTCTTGGATGGCTCTTAATAATTTAGGCTGTATTTCCAAAGGGATCTCAGAAATCTCATCAAGAAGAAGTGTTCCTCCATCTGCAAGCTCGAACCTTCCCAGGCGCTTATTAATCGCTCCTGTAAAAGAACCTTTTTCATGACCGAAGAATTCCGATTCCAGTAGGGAGTGAGGGATCGCTGCGCAGTTAACTCTGATGAAAGGTTTAGAGGCTCTAAGAGACCCATAATGTATGGCGCTTGCGATTACCTCTTTTCCTGTACCAGACTCGCCGCTTATGAAAACACTGGCATGACTTTTTGCGATCTTAGTCACGTTTTCCAGGATCTGGCGCATAAGAGGGCTCTGAGCGATCATCTGGTAGCGGTCCATCGAATTTTTCAGTGACACTTCATGACGCAGAAGCTCATTCTCTTGCACAAGAGCGCCATGTTCTTGCGCTTTTTCTATGATGGTCTCAAGGGTCTCAGGAGGGAAAGGCTTAATGAGGTAGTTGAAAGCGCCCAGGCGCATCGCTTCTACCGCTGTCTCAACACTTGCATAAGCGGTCGTTAAGATGACAAGGATCTGAGGATGCACCTCTTTGGCAGCTCGTAGTACCTCAATCCCTGACAGATCGGGAAGGCGTATATCGCTGATGATCAGATCGTATGTGTGGTGTTTGATGAGATCTATCGCTTCTTTCCCAGAGCCAGCGCATGTAACATCCCACCGCTTTCTTTTTAACACCTCAACAACAAACGCTCTCATGAGGGGATCATCTTCAACAACTAGTACTTTTTCAATCATCATGGCAAATATCCTTTGATCGGAAGTGTGATGATAAATAGCGTGCCACACTCGAGCGAGGACTTAACCTCGATATGCCCGCTATGACACTGTATGATTCTATAGGTTTCATAAAGACCAAGTCCTGTTCCCCCTTCTTTCGTCGTGAAGAAAGGAGAGAACAATCTATCTATATGCTCAGGCGCTATACCTCTGCCGCTATCTTTTACCGTTATCATCACGTTATCTTCTTTTGTAAATACGGTGATATGAACAAGGCCACTATCGGTTATCGCTTGGCATGCGTTACGCACAAGGTGTAGAAGAGCGGATCTGATCATGGACACATCGGCAACAAGGAGGATAGAGGGAAGATACGGCTGAGATCGTATTTGGATCGTTTTAGGGAAGTTAGGATCGATCTCAACTTGTTTTTTGACCTCTTCGATGATGGCAACGATATCTGTTTCCTGGATCTGTGGCGATAGAGGGCGGGCGCTTCTTAGCACGTTTTCGATGAGCCTGCCGATCGTCTTGCTTCCATCGATGATATAACTTGCCATCTTACTCCACTCTGGATGGTCTTTTTGCAGATCACTCTGCAAAAGTGAGGCGAATCCTTCTATCCCACCGAGTGGGTTGCGGATCTCGTGAGCTACCGTAGCTGCCATTTGTCCAAGCTCTTGCATCCGTTTATTTTGTTGTTCTTTTTTCATCTGCAGCCGTTGCTTTGTGATATCACGTACAACAAGGATGATCCCTTGCTGGCTGCGCCCTTTACGAAAGACGGGGCTTGTAGATATTTCTAGTTCTTTTTCAAAGCGCCCTTTGTAGACGTAGAGTGCGTAGTTAATCCCGGGGCAGGAATGCTTTTTTAAAGCTCCTGTCATAGAAAATCCAAACGCTTCATCAGAAAACTTTTCTGCATAACTTGTAAAAAGAACATCTTTTTGCTTATGGCCGAGGATCTTTTCCGCTGCAGCGTTGTATGTCGTGATGATCCCAGCTTGGCTTACAAAGATCAGTCCTTCTGTGATATTTTTTAAGATGCTATCCAAATAATGAGTCACTCGATCGAGCTGTTTCGTTTTTTCTTGGACGTCTTGCATAAGTTTCAGTACAGTGGCATGAAGCGATTGCTTTTCTATGTCATGTTCATAGGAGAGCTCTTCAAGTGGAATAGGAGAAAGAGGGTGTTTATTTGTTGCGGCTACATCAGCATGTGGCTGCAGGATATCAGGTAAATAAGGGGAAAATGGAATAGATTGTGGATCCATGTTTGCCTCTTTTTCTCTTTCTTCCTACAATGACGCTAAAGGATCCAACTATGTGGTCCTCTTCTTCGAGTATATGAGTAAAAAAAAGTTTAATTTCTATGATTAAATCACTTTCTGTTTTTTTCGTCCTTTGCGCTCTTCTTTCTGGGTGCTCAGGTCTTGAGCAGTCCGAGCAAGAAAAGATCCGTCTTGCCAACGCCCAAAAAGAAGCGATCTATCGCAACTATAGGGAGCAGAACTATGTGATTGAACCCCCGGCTCATAGAGTGCGCGAGTCCTATCCTTGGGAGCCCTCTTTTGCAGGGAAATACCCCAAAATCACCAAAGAATTTTTCCGTTGTAAGGGTAACTCTACCCATCCACCTCTTCCAAAGGAAAATTTCCCAGGAGAGTTCATTAACGACTGCGGTGGTCTTTTAAAACACAGCCTTCCTGTTCGCAATGGGAAAGAATTCATCTACCCTGTGCTTCTAGATCTTCTTAACTACGTCCAGATGAAAACATCCCATAAGGTGGTCATTACCTGTGGCCATAGATGCCCCGCCCACAATACCTATGCCGATACGAGTAGTTTCAACCAAAGCTCTAAGCATATGATCGGCGCTGAGGTCGATTTTTATGTCGAGGGGATGGAAAGCTCTCCAGAGAAGATAGTCGAGCTTATCATGGGATATTTTACAGAGGCGGTTCCCTACAAGGGAGTAAAAGATTATGAGAAATTTTTAAGACTACAGAGCAACCTTACGAATGTATCAACCGCTCCCTGGTACAATAAAGAAGTTCTTATCAAGCTCTATCAAAAGCATGAAGGGCGTGATTCTGACAACAAACACCCCTATCCTTACCTCTGTCTGCAGGTGCGGCACGATAGAGACCTTTGTGAAAAGATCACTTATTCCTGGGATAAAGCGTTTAAGGGATTTCTGAGGTATTGATCTTAAAGAGATCTATCAGTTAATCTTACCCCATCTTACTCCCGTGCCGATGTGGCGGAATTGGTAGACGCGATAGACTCAAACTCTTTTTCTAGCAATAGAGTGCAGGTTCGACTCCTGTCATCGGCATGTTTCTAAAGACATTCTTCTGATTTAATACTCGTTAACCTTTTGTATGTTAGTTGGTTAAGTTAGTATGCGAGTTTTGTTAAGTTGTTGAAACTAAAAGACTTGTATATTATTGCCAATGAAAAGTCTATTGCTTTATCTTATTGATAATCATAATGATGTTTTCTTATTCCTTATTAATTACATTCTGTTTATTAACTTTTATTCCTGGAAAATGGTGTGATTTTAAAAAAAACATATTGTTTTTTGTTATAATAAATATTATTTTTTGATATAATATTTATTATAATTAATAATAAATAGGGTAATTATGTCATTCCAGTTACAGCCAGTAACAAGTCTATTTTTTCTATCAAAAGATGAGAGAACAGGGGTGGAATTAAAAATTGAGGAACTTGAAGCTAACATAGGAGCTATAGCTAAAGCGAGTTGCGCTTGGATGGGTTCTCATCGATTAGACCCCTC
>Ga0247841_10013619_pt1 | contig 10350 bp, 9 predicted proteins | sample LaCruzMarch2015__2_FD_192410 | JGI IMG/M metagenome (GOLD analysis project Ga0247841, IMG submission 192410) | Freshwater microbial communities from meromictic Lake La Cruz, Castile-La Mancha, Spain - LaCruzMarch2015_18m | ecosystem: Environmental > Aquatic > Freshwater > Lake | place: Spain...
TTGTCATGAATCTGGTGATCAATGCCGCCGAAGCGGTCGGAAATGAGGCCGGAACGGTGACGCTGAAGACCGGCACCTTGTGGTGTGATTCCGGTATATTGGCGTCTTTTTGGCTGAAGGAACAGCTTCCGGAAGGCAAATATGTCTTCCTGGATGTCACCGATACGGGATGCGGCATGGATGAAAAGACCATTTCCTTGATTTTTGATCCTTTCTTTACGACGAAGTTTACCGGGCGTGGTCTCGGCTTGGCCGCCGTTCTCGGAATCGTGAGGGGACATCGGGGCAGTTTGGATGTCCATAGTGAGGTTGGACGGGGAACCACTTTCAGGATCATTTTTCCGGAGGGGAGCATCATGCTCGAGCAGCCCCCTGCTGATTTTTCGGGTGAGCTGCCTGTGACGCAAAAAATCGAAGGATGTGTTCTCCTGGTGGATGATGAGGCTCCTGTCCGTTTGGTTGCCAAAAAGTTGCTTGAACACTTGGGGCTTGAGGTCATTCAGGCTGCTGACGGGCAGGAGGCAGTCGATTTGTATGTGAAGTATCATGATCGGATCGAGTGTGTGCTCATGGATCTGACCATGCCGAGACTAGACGGCGTCGAGGCCATCAGGGAACTCAAGAGGATTGCTCCTGACGTCAAGGTGATCTTGTGCAGCGGGTTTTCGGAGGATGACGTGGTGTCGCGGTTTCCGGAATGGAAGCCCTCTGGATTTCTTCAGAAACCCTATATGTTTGAAGCTCTCGCTGCCCGGTTGCGCGCCATTTTGGGATGACCAACCGTGATAGAGGGATTGAGATAGAGATGGATTCTCAGTGGTGAATTTGATATTCATGACTTCAACGAGGAGGATGTGATTATGTCCAAGGAAACAGCCGACCCTAACGAAATTCGTGATTCCGACATCGTTTTTAACTGTCCCTTCTGTGATAAGAGTTTGGCCATTGATTGTCGCGGAGCCGGTTTGACTATTTCCTGCCCCGATTGCGGGAATAAGCTGGAGGTGCCGATTCCTGAAAACATGGAGGTAACCGATATTGACAGCTCGGATGAGGACAAGGCTGTACGCCTCATTCACATGCGTGAAGTGATTTCCGAATCCCAGAAGCGGATTCTTGACTTGGAGGCCGAAGTCAAGGATATCACCCTGCGACGCGATTCGCTGGAGACCATTCGCACGGAAAATGCCATCCGGTTTGAAGTGATTCAACATGAGATTGAATCCATTCAACGTGCTCTTTTGCGAATCTCTGAAGTTCTTGACAGTGTCGGGGATTCGGACAGGAAGGCTTGATGCCTCACGTTTTCCGGAATGAGTCTGCGATGCGACGAAGAAATGCCTGGATTGAACTCGATTGGGATGATCTGTGCCGGAATCTTCTCTCCATTGGCTCCGTCCTCAAGCCTGCAACGAGCATCATCATGGTGGTCAAAGCCAATGCCTATGGGCACGGCATGTCAGTTGTTTCCAAACACGCCTACGCCTGTGGTGTACGGTGGTTCCTGGTAGCCCGCCTGGATGAAGCGATTGCCCTCAGGGCTGTGTTGCCGGATGCCAATATTCTGCTTCTCGGGGCAGTTTGGGCAACCGATCTGCCTGAGTTGCAGCGGTTTCGGATTATTCCCGTCCTGGTAGGCGAGGAGCAGGCCCTCGTGCTGGCTGAGGCGGCGCGTGAGGCAGGGGTGTCGCTGGTCTGCCATGTCAAGGTTGACACAGGGATGGGCCGGTTCGGTTTCCCCTGGGATCAGGCCGCCCGCTTGATGACGGGCCTTCAGCGGGGGGGCGGGCTTGATATCCGCGGGATTACCATGCATTTTGCCTCGGCGGGCAAGGTGGGGGACGCCTTTACCGCGCTTCAAGCTAGTCGATTCCAGGATGTTCTGGCAGGATGCCGGGAAGGGGGGCTGGATGGGTTATTCCGCCATGTATCAAACAGTGCCGCTTTCCTGGCGCATCCGGAATGGGATCTTGATGGCGTGAGGGTCGGGATTCTGGCCTACGGGTATGGTGGACGACGGAGCGGGGCGCGGGTCCATACTGATCCGTTCCTGAAATGGAAAACACGGGTTGTTCAGGTAAAGCATGTGCCCGCCGGTTTCCCTGTCGGATATCTCAGTACCCATGTGACGTCCGAGCCAACCTGGCTTGCCACGATTGATGTGGGATATTCCGACGGATTATCCCGTCTGATGAGCAACAAGGGGCAGGTGCTTGTGGCAGGGCGCCGTGCCCAGGTCGTCGGTCGTGTTACGATGAATTTCACCACCATTGATATCGGTCCCCAGGGTGGCGTCAAGGCCGGTGACGAGGTCATCCTGATCGGCACGCAGGGGAGTGAGTCGCTCTGGGCCGATGATCTTGCGCGCTGGTGCCAGACCATTCCGTATGAGATTCTGACCAATATCCGGAGTGACACGTACTAGATATGGATCACGCGAATCAACTTCCCGGCGGTTTTCCGCCGCCTCCGATGGCGCCACCCCCCTCTAAAGGGCTGTTCTCCTTTTCGCCCGTGCTGTTGTCGGCCTTGGTGTTTCCGGGCGCAGGCCAGTTGATGCAGCGGCGATGGGTGGCTGCTGCCGCATATGCTCTCGCCTACACGATTTTCTTCCTTTGGTTCCTGGTCGAGGTGTGGGCCGTTCTTAAGGCGTATTATGCGCTGGGTTTTGATTTCATGAATGCTACGGGACAGGCACCCAGCCTGACCGCCCTGCTGCTTCCGTTTTCGGCCAGCATGGCAGTGTATGTGGCTTGCCTGATCGATGCCACCGTGGCTTCCTGGCGGAAACCCAAGACCCGTCTGTAGGACTTACTTCCTGACGCTGTCCGTTGTGGCAATCCAATGAGAGATGTTGGCATACATGCCGCTCCAGAGGGCGGCACCCGCTACGGCGGTATCCCAGCCGAAGACAACCATGAAGGCGGCCATCACTCCCCGGAAAACCATCTGATCCGACTGGATATAAAGATAGTAAAGGGCATAACCTGGAATCAGGAGACAGAGAATGCCGAAGAAGGAGTCATCGGTGAAGGCATAGCAAATGACGGTAATGTAAAGGAATGTCAGGACAATGACGCCTCCGCTGATCACTGTTTTAAGGGTGTCAGCGTCCAAGATGCCCGGGACATATCGCATTACGCCGAAGAGGAGGGAGAGGGCGAAGAACAGGAGCCAGGGAAGCACCTTGACATGGAAGTGGCTGACTTGTCGGTTACGGATCCGCTTCCTGGCCTTGGGCAGGAATTGTCGCACATCCCGTGGTGCGTCGATTGCCTTCTTGCCTGACTTATTTTTGTTTTTATTATCCTGTATCGGAGCAGGAGGTGGTGGCTCCGGTGGCTTCTCGACCGTGACCTTCAGCTTCTGGGTGACCGGGGCGGTCACTTCACGCGACTGAATGTCGATCTTGGTCTTGCATTTCATGCAGACAAGGAATTCCGCAGAAACATATTCCGAGACCGTTATGATGTTCCCGCAGCCTTGACAGGTTATGGTGATGTCGGCCATGAGCGAAATCTAGCATCAAACCGCGGTGTGATCAAAGAAAACTGATACCGCGGGAAAGGGGGGGGATGCCGAAGCCGACGGCTAATGTCTGGGCAATATCATAGAAACCGTCACGGATCCCCAGGGATCGGTTGTGCTGTCCTTTCCCCCGGGTGAGTAGCGGGACAAATTCGCGGGTGTGATCCGTCCCCTTGAAAGTCGGGTCATTTCCGTGGTCGGCGGTGATGATCAAAAGGTCGTCAGGCGCCAGTTTCGGGATGAGCGTGCCCAGAAAAAGGTCAGTGCGTTCCAATGCGGAGGCATATCCGGGCGCATCCCGGCGGTGCCCGTACAGCATGTCGAAATCAATCAAGTTGGCAAAACATAAAAACGGGCCCGGACGATCAGCCAGCTTCAGGATGCTTTTCTCAGCATCCGGATTGTTTTCCACATGGAATGATTCCATGATCCCGTTGCCTGCGAAAATATCGTCCAGCTTCCCGACCGTGATAACGGGGATGCCGCTTCCTGAGAGGCGGTCGAGTATTGTGGGTTCCGGAAGGGGATAGGAGAAGTCGCGACGGTTTTCGGTTCGTTTGAACGCGCCTGGGATGCCGATGTAGGGGCGGGCGATGACCCGTCCGACGACATAGGGGTTGCACAGTTCCCGTGCGATCTGGCAGCCCGCATAAAGTTCGGCGAGGGGGATGACGCCCTCGTGGGCGGCAATTTGAAAGACGGAATCCCCGCTCGTATAGACGATCCAGTCTCCCTTCGCCATCTGGCGGGGACCGAGTTCGTCGATAATGGCTAATCCGCTGGCCGCCTTGTTGCCCAGGGTTTGCCTGCCTGTCCTGCGTTCAAATTCCTGGATCAGGGAGGCGGGGAAGGAGGGGTAATCATGAGGGAAGAGGTGGAACCCCTTTTCCATCAGCAGGCCCGCCATCTCCCAGTGGCCGGTCGTGGTATCCTTTCCCGTGGAGCGTTCCCGCATCGCGCCGAAGCCGCCCGTTGCCGGTGAAGCCGGCGGGACACCGGGAATAGGGAGCCCCCCGGGCAACAGTGGCGGGATATTGCCCAGTCCGAGGGATTGCAGGGTGGGCAGCTTCAGTCCACCCACAGCCTGGCCGATATGGGCCAAGGTATTGGCGCCAGCATCGCCATAGGCGTCCGCATCCGGGGCGGCGCCGATCCCCACTGAATCCAGAACGATCAGGTACGCTTTCATGGTGTAGTTACAATCGCGATCCCCGCGCTGGTTCCCAGCCGGTTGGCGCCGGCGGCTATCATGGCTTCGGCGTCGGTACGGCTTCGGATGCCCCCGCTGGCCTTGACTCCGGCGCGGGTGCCTACGATGGCCCGCATCAGGGCTATATCATGAAGTGTGGCGCCGCCGGTGCTGAAGCCGGTTGAGGTTTTGACGAATTCGACGCCCGCTTCGAGAGCAAGTTGGCAGGCGGTGACTTTCTCATCATCGGTTAGGAGGCAGGTTTCCAGGATCACCTTGACACCGCACCCGGAGCCGACCGATTCGACCACGGCACGCATGTCGGAGAGAACCTCGGGGTAGGCTTTCTGTTTCAAAGCCCAGACCGCAAGTACCATGTCGACCTCCCGGGCGCCTGTTGATGCCGCCAGCCCTGCCTCGAAGGCCTTTGTGGCGGTGGCGGTTGCTCCGAGGGGAAACCCGCAGACGGTACAGGGGATGATGGGCGTACCCTTAAGGGTTTTCACGGCGACAGGTAACAGGGCGGGATTCACGCAAACGGACGCAAACCCGTATTGAATGGCCTCCATGCACAGGCGCTCAACATCACGGGCAGTTGCCTCAGGCTTAAGCAGGGTATGGTCAATCATGGCCGCAAGCGTTCGACCTGCGGCAGAAAGTGTTAATGGAGCGGCGTTCATCCAAGTTGTCCCTTTCGAGGGCATTTGTTAACCTAATAGCGGAGAGAGTGCAAGCCGGCAGGGAGAGGTATGAGCACAAATATTCACCATGGGCATCAGGCTGAGTTCTGGCGCCGACTCGACGCCAAACGGGTTGAGTGCGAATTATGTCCGCATCAATGCCGGATTAACGAGGGTCAGGCGGGGCGGTGCCGGGTGAGGGGTGTTTCCGGTGGTGAGCTGAAGGCTTTGGGTTATGGTTTGCTCTCATCGGCGCATGTTGACCCGGTGGAGAAAAAGCCGCTTTATCATTTTCACCCGGGTGCCTCCATTTTCAGCATCGGGGGGTGGGGGTGCAATCTGGGCTGTGTCTTCTGCCAGAACTGGTCGATTTCTCAGGAGTTTCGAACGGGGAGCCCCGTCCATTCCCCGGGGGCAGTGGTTCAGGCAATGAAATCGGAGAAAAGCGCCCTGGTTGCCTACACCTACAACGAACCTTTGGTCGGCTATGAATTTGTAAAGGATTGCTGCCGGCTGGTGCGCGAGGCCGACGGGAAAAACGTTCTCGTCACGAATGGGTATGTGGAGGAGGGGCCGGCCACAGGGTTGTTGCCGCTTGTGGATGCCCTGAATGTGGATATTAAAAGCATGGATGACGCCTTTTACCGCAAGTATTGCAAGGCCACCTTGCCTCCGGTTCTGAGATTCTGCCAGCAGGCGGTGAAGGCGGGGTGTCATGTGGAAATTACCAATCTGATCATTCCCGGACTCAATGACACCGATGAGGGGTTCACGGCGCTTTCGGAATGGATCCGGAATAATCTTGGCCCTCTGGTTCCCTTGCATTTGAGTGCCTACCATCCGGATTACCACATGGATAGCCCGGTTACTCCAGTGCCGACCCTGCGCCGGGCGTGGGAGATTTGCCGCCGGAGCCTGACCTATGTTTACATGGGGAATGTTTCTGTGGAGGTGGGGCAGGATACGGTGTGCCCCGGCTGCGGGGCGATGCTGATTGAGCGGCGGGGCTATGCGACCCGCCTGGTCAGATTGCATGACGGACTGTGTTCCGGGTGCGGACGCAGGGCGGATGTTGTCGGATGAGAAGTTCTTGAATAATTAGCCGCTGCTTTTATACTGTCCGCGATTTTTTCAAGAAACAGTACTGTAATCACCATCAGGGAGCATCATGAGCAAACACGTGAAGAAGGTTGGGATTTTGACGGCGGGCGGACTGGCGCCGTGTTTGAGTTCGGCGATCGGGTACTTGATTGACGAGTACTCCCGCGTAGCGCCGGATATTGAGATCATTGGGTATATCAACGGCTACATGGGACTTCTGAAGGGGCAGAGCATCAAGGTCACCCCCGAGGTTCGCCAGCATGCGCTGTTCCTGACTGAACATGGAGGCAGCCCGATCGGGAACAGCCGGGTCAAGCTCACCAACATCAAGGATTGCGTGAAGCGCGGTCTTGTCAAGGAGGGGCAGAATCCGCAACAGGTGGCAGCGGACCAGTTGGTCAAGGACGGCGTGGATGTGCTTCACACGATTGGCGGCGATGACACCAACACGGCGGCGGCGGATCTGGCCGCGTTCCTTGCCAAGAATAATTATGGGTTGACCGTTGTGGGATTGCCCAAAACCATCGACAATGATGTGATTCCGATCAAGCAGAGCCTGGGCGCCTGGACGGCCGCAGAAGAGGGCGCCAAATTCTTTGCGAATGTCGTGAAGGAGCATTCCGCCAATCCCCGCATGCTGATTGTGCATGAGGTGATGGGACGCAACTGCGGCTGGCTGACGGCGGCCACTGCGGCGGCGTACCGCAAGATGGCGGATGGCTTTCACTACTTGCCCGCTTTCGGCCTGAGCCGTGACCGCGAGGATGTGCATGCCGTGTATGTTCCCGAGATGGCCTTTGATGCCAAGGCCGAGGCTGCCCGCCTGCGTGCGGTGATGGACAAGTGTGATTGCGTCAATATCTTCGTTTCAGAGGGCGCTTGCGTCGAGACGATCATTGCTGAGTTGGAAGCCAAGGGCGAGGAAGTCCCGCGTGATGCGTTCGGGCACCCGCGGCTGGACAAGGTGAATGTGGGGGGCTGGTTTGCCAAGCAGTTTGGCGAAATGCTCGGTGCTGAAAAGACCATGGTGCAAAAGAGCGGTTACTTCAGTCGGGCTGCGGCCCCGAACGCCCAGGATAAGGAGCTGATCCAGACCTGCGCGAAGAAGGCCGTCCAGTGCGCGCTGGCGGGTGTCGGTGGCGTCATTGGCGAGGATGAGGACAAGGGCGGCGAACTCCGCGCCATTGAGTTTCCCCGCATCAAGGGCGGCAAGCCCTTCGACATCGAAACGCCTTGGTTCACTACACTACTTAAGGCCATTGGTCAGCCCAAAGGGGCGAAGATGTCGGTGAAACACTAAGAGAGATAGTAGTCAGGAGTCGGAAGTGTGTTGACTCTCAACTTCCGAATTCTGGATTCTGGCTCCTGACTCCTTATTCCTATTCTTCCTCAGTGGTCTCAGGCACTTCCCCGGTATCCTTCTTGAGCTTTCCGGCCACCAGAGAATTCTGGAGTTCGCCGAACAGGATTCGGGCGCGCTGGCGCATCTTATTCATCGCGACCTGGTTCTGGATGGTGGAGAGCTCGTCTGCACCCGCGGCCCTGCGGTTGACGATATGGGCGATCATGAGGCCGTTGACACCCTGGAGAACATCCGTGAGTTCATTGGCGTTGCGCAGGGTGATGTCATCCAGGATCTCCTGGGAACTGACGGCGTCCGGTGCCGTTTGGGCGGAGAAGTATTCAGTCGTTGAGACGTTCAAACCCTTTGCGAGGGCCAGGCTGGAGAAGGATTGTTTCTGGTTAAGTCCTGACTGGAAGAGCTGATGGATTTCCTGCGCCTTTTTTGTGAGGGCGCTCATCATGGCCTCGGCAGTGGCGATCGGCTTGACTTGATCCTTGACCGCCTCAAATGAGGGGATGTAGGCGTCCGTGTTGGTTTGCAGGGTCATCAGGTAGACATAGTTCGAACCGACGATGGCATCACTGAAGCATTCGTCGGCTGTCGGCCGAAGCAGGAAGGCAGCGGTATTGAAGGCTCTCCCCGCATCGATTCCCTGAATTTCGCTTCCGGCGTCAAACAGTCCGGTTTTTGCGACGACCAGGTTGCTTGCTGAGGCGATCATCTCCAATGTGGGCGCCCTGCCTGCACGGTTCGGGATCATCAGGTCACCGATGCTGTTGGCGGCATCACGTGCCAGTTGGCTGGCGGCCGCATGGACAAGTTTGTTTGAGATGTCGCCGGATACGGTTTCCAGGGGCATGGCGATTTTGACGCCGTTGGTGTCTGTGGTGCTGTATTCATCGGTATGGGCATCATAAAAGTCCGCGATGGCATTCGTGTCGACACTATCTGCCACCTTGGTCACATAGTCTGCGATGGGGATACGGATGTAGTTCACGGCGGCCTTGGGCGGAACGGTGAGGCTGTTGGTGTTTTTGGCATAGCAGGCTTGCAGGTCGGCGTCCGTAACATTGATCTCGGAAGCGGGGATTAGATTGGTTTCCAGGTTCACGTACTCAATCCGGAACGAGTCGGCTTCGCGGGATGCCATTTGAATCAACTCTCCCTGGCTGATCCAGACGGCTGAAGCCGTGATATTATGAAGCTTCTGGAGGATGATATTCTCGGCCAATTGTTTTTCGAATTGGGCGACCGAGGTCCGTAAGGCGCCCAGGACGTTCTGCTGGAACAGCTGATAACGTTGCTTGCTGAATCCGCCTTCCGCCTGGAATTGAGGGTCGCGCTTGAGCTGGGCAAGCACCTCCTCCGGGGAGGCGGTAAGTCCCAGTTCCCGTGCGGTCCTGAGAGCAGCGATCCGCTTCCATGCCTGGGCCCGCAGTTCGCGCTCCTGCTTGGGCGTGATCTTGATCACTTCATTGACGCTGAGGCAGTATCCTACATAGATGCTGTTGCGGGCTTCGCGGAGTTCGTTATCAGTCACGGGCTGCCCGTCAAGGGTGCCCGCTGCAGGCGCGGTCTTGGGTTTGTCGCAACCTCCCCGGGGGGTGAACCAGCCAACGAAGGAGAAAATAACGATGCTACCGATGATCCACCAGACAACTTTGTTCCGGATCATCTTGTTGAACTTCATGATCATCATGAGCGTAACCCTTTCTTCAATAACATGGAAAACATGCCGCTTTTTTGACGCAGCAAGGCGTTATGGATAGCGGGTTAGAGGGTGGGGTGTCAAGTTGGTAATGGCGTGAATGAAACGTTCTTGTCCAGCATGGGCAGGATAGTATAGCCTCTGGCCTCATTTCGTGGGGGCGAAAGCTAAGGAAGAAAGACTATGACTATGGCTACGAAAACAATGACGGCAACCGAAATCAGGCAATCTTTTCTGGATTTTTTCATGTCCAAGGGGCATATGGTCGTTCCAAGCTCCCCGGTGGTGCTCCCGGCGGATCCGACTCTCCTGTTTGTGAACGCCGGCATGAACCAGTTCAAGGAAATCTTCCTGGGCGCCCGCGAAAGCCAGTACCGACGCGTCGCCAACAGCCAGAAGTGTATACGGGTCAGCGGCAAGCATAACGACCTGGAGGAGGTCGGCTATGACACCTACCATCACACCTTCTTCGAGATGCTCGGTAACTGGTCTTTTGGCGATTACTACAAGCGCGACTCCATCGCCTGGGGCTGGGAGCTGCTGACGAAGGTTTGGGGTCTTCCCAAGAACCGCCTCTGGGCCACGGTTTACAAGGATGATGACGAGGCGATTGCCATCTGGAAGGAAGTCACCGACATCGATCCCTCCCACATCCTGAAATTCGCCGAGAAGGATAATTTCTGGGAGATGGGTGAGACCGGCCCCTGCGGTCCCTGTTCGGAAATCCATTTTGACCGGACCCCGAATGGCTGCACTCCCGACATGATCAACGCCGGACTCCAGGAGGTCATTGAGATCT
>Ga0247841_10013621_pt1 | contig 10348 bp, 3 predicted proteins | sample LaCruzMarch2015__2_FD_192410 | JGI IMG/M metagenome (GOLD analysis project Ga0247841, IMG submission 192410) | Freshwater microbial communities from meromictic Lake La Cruz, Castile-La Mancha, Spain - LaCruzMarch2015_18m | ecosystem: Environmental > Aquatic > Freshwater > Lake | place: Spain...
GAAGGCTCCCATTTCGGGAACTGTAGCCGATCTGGTTGTTGAAGCGTAGTCGGATGTGATCCCCGTCCCTGTAATTCCGGCAAGCTGGGTTGCAGGAATATAGCTATTTGCTGTTGTTCCTCCGGGTGAGGCGAAGGATGGATTCAGTAGAACGCTCGATGCATCTTTTGAGGTAACTATTGGTAATACTGTTTTGTCAGCTGCTGCATAAAAACCTGGTACTCCACCTGTTCCCGGCGTATAATAATCATTATAATCGAGCGTCAGATTAGTGTTTGCGCTGTAATTAAAGTAAGCGGCATAGTGTTTGCCTGTTGCCCCTTTGTTTGACCTTGAATTATTGAAAATATTGTTTCTGAAGTTCCTTGTATTTGTAGTAACTGCACTGTAAAGTGCATAGCTGTTAAGGGAACCTGAGGCCGGTGAGCCACCTATATAAATTGTGTTGAAATACAGGTTGTTGTTATTTGAAGAGGCTCCGGTTTCATATATACCATAAATGGTTGATGCATTGTCTTGCTCAAGGGTTACTATATTGTTGTTGTAGCTGGTGGCGCCTCTGCCGGCCATGATACCTGTTATGATGGCAGAATTACCTGCTGATGAAAGTGAATGAATAAAATTAGTTGCAACCGTACTTGCGGTAGTTCCTCCTAAATAAAATAACCCGCTTATGTTTCCTGAAAACGAATTATAGGTATTGGAGAGGTAACTGATTGAGTTTCCGGATATGGTTTGAGCGCCAGCGGTTGAATTGACAATTATCCCTGCCACGGACTGGCTTATTGTGGAAGCATTGTTTGCATTTGAAGTCTTTAATTTTGTAATGGTATTACCTGAAATTGTAAATGTTCCGGAACCTGCATAAATTCCTGCTATGCTGCCTGTTGTAGCTGCCGTGGTGTTTTCCGAGCCATTGGTAAGGTTCGAGATCAGGTTGCCTGAAATAATGTTTGTCCCTGTTCCACTGCTGAAGATTGCGTAAAGGTCCTGAGGATTGCCTGTCGATTGTGAGGTGGCGTTTATGCTGTTGGCAGTATTTCCGTCTGCCGAGCCTATGATGTTGGTGCTTATTGTGGTATTGCCTGCAACACCAGCCTTATTAATTGCATAAACCGAAGTTCCGTTAGCAGCTGCATTTCCTGCTGATATGGAGCCTATCAAATTGTTGCTGCAGTTAACTGGGCCAATGCCTGCAATATTGATACCGTAGAATAAAGCGCCTGTTGTTGATGCATTGTAAACAATTGATCCCGTACCCGTACCTGAGCCTATTGTATTGCCTGTTTCGGTTCCTATATTAAAATTCCCGGCATCGGTTTGTATTCCGTACCATGCGCTGTTTCCCGAATTAGTCCAGGATATGTTTCTTATAACATTTCCCTGTATGCTGCTCGGCTTCGTTGTTCCGGCATTGATTTTAATTCCATAGAAAGAGGTGTTCTGAGCGCCGCTTTTTGTAAATGCCGATCCCGAACAGCCTTCGGCAGTGCCTCCGATGAAATTGCCGGAGACTGTGAAATTGTCACCCGCATTGCCGGAAGCATAATTGATTATAATAGGATAAATAGTGGATGCTGTGGTTGGCACAAAGGTAGCGGTCTCAAAGATGCTGTTTCCTGTTATTGAGAATGCTGTTGAATTGTTATATAAATAGATCCCGTATGGGCTTACTACTGTGCGGTTGAATATATCAAAGATCCTGTTATTGCTTATTATGTTATTCAAATTGGGATACCCTGCCTGGCCCGACGAGAATACTGCTGTATATGGCCTGAGAAGATCTGTCAGTCCGGTTATATTATTGTTGTCGATTGTGTTGCTGTTATTGCCCGAGCCTGCCGAAGTCCCTGTCGTATTTGAAAAGAAGACTATCCCGCTGTATGAAGTTGTGTGGGCTCCCTTTAGATTACAGTATCTGACTGTGTTTGAAGTGGCATCATTTATAAACCTGACAGCGCTTGTTCCAACGGTGTTTGAAGTATTTAAATTTCTTACTGTAAGGCTGGGTGTTGATCCAGAAGCATTTATCCTTCCATCGATTGTGATATTGTCGGCGCCATTGAGATTAATAACCGGCAACGCAAAGTCAGTTGTAGTACTTAGTCCGGAAACAGTCGGGTAAACACTTACCGAGGTATAGTTAGCGCTTCCTGTACCACTTGCATTTATTACTGCGCCGGGTTCCCATGTTGGCGCATTTATCTTAAGTACGACTGCTCCCTGGTGGGTGCCTGCATTGATAGCCGCAAATGCCGATGCCAGGTTGTTATAGTTTGCAGAGGCAGTGCCGGAAGAAGCCTCGGCAGTAACAATGCCTTCATGTACTGAATATTCGAAGGCTCCCATTGAGGGTGCGGTTTCGCTTCGTGCGTTTCCAAGGTAATCGGTTGTTACCCCGGTACCTGTTGCTCCGACATTGTAAACTGCTGAAGCTGTAAAATCAGTTGCATTTGTGCCTTCGGTATTTGCAAAAAGAGGGTCAATAACAATACTTCCTGCATCATAGCCCGACAAAGCATAGATTCCGGGTATTCCCCCGTTGCCTGGTGAATAGTAAGAGTTATTCGATAATGTAAGAGTTACGGGTACTGTGTAGGCATACTTTTCACCATAATTGCTCCCGGTTCCCCCCGAATTGCTCCTGAAGTTGCTGAAGATATTATTCCTTATGATACGGGGACTGGCATTGTTATTACTGTAAAAGGCATAGGAAAAACCGCTGCCGATTGTACCTGTCCCACCGATATAAACAGTGTTATGAAGAACGGTACCTGCATTATTGAGGTAGATGCCATACCTTGTACAATTGTTTCCATCGCCCTGGCCAAAGACGATTACATTGTTTTTAATTGTTGATGTGGTTGCGGAATTTAATTGTAATCCATAGATAGTCCCTGATATGGAATTTGATATTATATTCCTTACAAAATTCTTCTCAATGGTTGCGCCACCTGCAAAGGAATAAAGAGCGGTGACAGATGAGGCTGTTATATTTTCGACCTTATTGCCCGAAATTGAACCCCCGGAGGCTACTCCTGCGGTTATGCCGTAAACAATGCCGCTCGTATTTGAAACTGATATGTTTCTTGCACTATTGCCGGCAATATCGCCACTCATTAAGCTTCCGGCAAGAGCCAGCCCCCAGGACAAACCTATACTTCCTGTATTTCTGCTGATTGTTACATTGTTTACACTGTTTCCGGAGCAACTTGCTGTCATCGCGCCATTGATGTTCAGTTGTCCCATCATACATTCTCCATCACCCCCGTTGATATTTATGCTATTTTGTATTGATTCACTGCCAAAACTGTTGTTTGAAAAACTCGTGATCAACATAGGGAAGTAGATATAGATCATTTTAACGGTAAGCTGGGTTCCGTTGGACCTGGTAACGTTGATACCTGCAAAGCTGTTGTTTTCGATTTTTTCGAGATAAGTCTGAAGCCATGTGGTCGAAGTATTTGAATCACAGTATAACATTTGAATATAAGTATTCCCGCTGCCGGCACCGGTCATATTTATGCTTATATCGCCGTTGATATCAGTTCTTCCTGTCTGATTCCCCGTGATATCGTACCTTCCGCTTGATATGAAAATTGTAGAGAACCCTGAGTTACTAATAGTCTCTGTGTTTGATGAAGTATAGGTTATATTCCGTAAGTAATTATTGCTGATTGTTGATTTATTAGCGGCAGCCTGAGCAAAATACGAACCGAACCAGATGCCTTTGAAGGAGTAAGCCGATCCTGTGATTTTCATTGAAGAACCTCCGCAATTTGGAGAGCTCCCCCCGATATAGTTGCCACTAATTATGAAACTGCCTGTTGGAGTATAACCTGAATCGCCTGCAAGATATACTGGAGATATTGTTCCGTAAGTTGGAGAAATCTCACTTGTATAGTAAAAACTGTTATTGGTGATTGTCCATGCGCTTCCTTTTAATACCATAATTCCCGCATGTAAATGGGTAGTTGCAGCAGCGGCTGAAGCGCTGAAGTCATAAAGGTTACAATGATCAATAGTATTTGAGTTGCATGGGTTGACCGGGTGAGCCTGATTATATATGAGCCTTGAAGGTTTGTTAGTTCCTGATGGGCCTATGTTACAATAACTTATCTGGTTATTACCTGAAGCTGTAATTATTGCGATGACACCGCCGTCGGGATAGTTTGTTGTTACTGAGGTTGTTGAACCGAGAATTGTGCAATTTGAGATAATGTTATATGTAGCTGTATTTGTTAGCAGGATAGCATTGGCCAGAGTACCTGTATTGCTGTTTTCAATTGTCAGGCTGTTACCATCTGTGTTTAGTCCGTTTATAGTAGCGTAATCTGCCCCGTTCAGAGTAATTACAGAAGCGTTGAGTGAGCCGGAAATAGTCCGGGCTCCCCCTCCTGAAGGATTAATAATAACTTGTGTATAGGATGACGAACCCGTCCCGCTGGCACTTAATGAGGCTGTTGCTGTCTCGGTTGTATTATCTATTATGTTAAGTGTTATTATCCCTGTTTTGATTGTGCCGGCATTAATTGCGTCAAATGCAGCCTTTAGTGTAGGGTAATCAGCACCTGTTGTGCCAACTGTTTTTGTAACATCACCCTTTGCATTTATTGTAGTTAGTATGAATGCAATTAGAATGATTGGTAATCTCACAATAATCGTTCGTGATAATGTAGTCAAAAATCTCATGGCGAATCAGTTGTTAGTTAGAATAAATAAAAAAATGAAGATCCCCAAATAATACGGTAGCAGCTAAAAATATTATCTGCCCACCGGTTTATTATCAGCGTGCAAGTAGCTTATTTTGTTATGAATCTTTACAAAAAGAGACTGGACTTTTGTCTCAAATTTAGAGGATGAGACAAAGTTTAAATTGAAATTAACCCTCTTTTGAGACTTTTGCAGCGAAATCGCCAGGCGAAATCCCTTCTGAATTTTTGAAAACCCTGTAGAAAGTAGCCCGGTTGGCAAAACCTGAGGATATGCCTATCGACTCAATTGTCATCTCTTTAAGCCTTCCATCGATTATGAGCTGTTTTGCATGATTTACCCGGTATTTATTACGAAAGTCACTGAAAGACTGACCTTTGACAGTATTTAAATAGAGCGATAAATGGTGTGAGGGTATTCCTGTCAATGATGCAAATGACGCCATGCTGAAATCAGGTTCACAATATGGGTTAAACTCAACCATGCAGGAGGCTATCCTTTGCTCAATGCGGGCAATATATACAGTGTCGAGACTATTGCGGGCAATTTCGGTTCTGGCTGGCGGCTCTTTTTGAAATTTAATGTCACGCGCCGTTGCCAGTATTGTTTCAGGGTAACGAGGCAAGCCATAAAGTATCTCTGGAAATAAGAAGGGTGTGATGAGTAGTCCTGTAAGTCCGATTGCCGATAAAACCTGAAAAATGTTAATTGTGAAAAACAGGTTGGAAGTATCACCAATGAAGGTCTCAATCATCATCAGAAGGTGGGCAATTATCAGGATAGTCTGAAAGCCTAGGAAAAATGAAAGCCATTTCAACATGAATGATTGGTTGCGGAAGGTGAGGAGGTGGTTTTTTTTCAGAAGAAACCTGAAAAAAATATACAGGGCCATAACCGAATAGCCTAATAAAAGTAACGGGCGACTGATAAATATCGCTGCATTTGAGAAGATTTTAGCCAGAATTGTGTGGTTATGGATGCCAATAAACCCGGGATCATTAACAATTTCCCTTCCGATTTCCAGTTTGTGAGAAAAGGATGAAAAAATGTATGGCAGAGCAGCAATCAGGAATACAGTGGTTGGGAGGAGATGAAAAAGATCGCTCCAGCGAAGCCTCGAATCGTCGGTAACCACACTGCGAACATATAGGTAAAGCATTGGTCCGGGCAGATAAAACAGCGCCGAAAAATGAATCTCAGCAATGCTGCATAAAAATACCGAACCTGAATAGAGAAGAATATATTGAACCAGTCCGTATAGGCTGATTGTGAAAAAATAAATGCCAAGGTAAATGCTCGACCGGTATTTCGAAGCATTGAAAAACAACAATATTGATGACAGTAATATCCCGGACAGAGATAAAAATAGTAACATGCGGCAACAATTAGTAAGACAAATTTAGTTATTCCGGTTTTAAAGTCAAAATCGGTTAAAAAATGAATAATATTTCCATTTTTATACTGAATAACCATGAAATAGATTTCGAAATTGAATTAATGTAAATATGTTCTTTTATAATTATTAACTGGAACGACAGGAAAACCGTAATAATATTTGGTCCGCGTCAGAGTGGTAAGACTATACTCGTTAGGTCTATTGCTGAAAAATTTGAAGGGAAAACACTTTTCTGGGATGGTGATGACTTTGCCTTTCGATCAGCATAAAAGGATATATCGACCTGATGGAGAAATCATAAATTATTTTCAGAATAGGATCATCGAGCAGAAACCTCAGGAATGAACTTAAGAGAAGCAGAAAAATCTACTTTTATGACAATGGTATAAGAAATGCAGTTATAGCTTCTTTTAATAACCTTGAAATGCGTTCAGATGCAGGCCTTTGTCCTGGCTTATCCGGGCAGTGAAACCAGATTTATAACTTCTGAAAATATGGAGTCATTTTTGGTGTCTGAAGAATCATTGTGAGAAGATCAGATGTTGGATTTAGGATACACTCTCCATACCTTCCGGAAGCCCGCAACTGCAGCCCCCGCGATCAGCAATTCAAGCAACCCGCCATCGAGCGGCACACCACTGCTGCTTCCTCCAACAGACTCTGTTGATGTAGAGCCTGAAGCCGGATCGCCTCCCGGAGCACCGGGATCGGCAAGAAGAGGGACTGAGAGACTAAGGGACAGAGAGACAAGAAATAAAAGAGCGAGGATTCTCTTATATTGTTTTTTCATTGGATTAAATGTTTATCGTTTTTCGTTTATCGGAAGAACTGACACTGAGGGACACAGAGAAGCACAGAGTTACACGGAGAATGATCTCTGTGGCTCTCGGTGCTTCTCCGGATTTCCTCTGTGTAACCATTTTTAATTAAGAACTATTTTATTGACCTTAACCTGTTTTGTGGTTTTTACCTTCACAACATACATGCCTGTGTTAAGATTCAGATCGATATCCCTCAGGTAGCCGCTGGTGATGGTCTTCACTTTTGTGCCGTTAAGGTTGTAGATCTCAACATTAACAAGTTCCTCGTTCGAAGGGATCTCAATATTCAGTTTCCTGCCGGAGTTCCAGATCCTTATTTCTCCTCGGATCTCTTCTGTCTTCTGAACCGCGGTAATCACCGACCGCGAACTGAAGACTATCTCGAAACGATCGGTTCTGTCGGCTGCCAAGGCGTTGAAACTGTACTGCGGCTGCAAATCGGTACGTGTTGCGGTGCCTGCAAGCTTGTCGATGAGGAAGGTGTAAAGCCCGCCGGTGTTAAAATTGTTCTGCAGGTTCAGAGTGTAGTTCGCGTTTGCCCCTGCTTTAAGCGAAACCGGTATTACAGTAGTGCTGTCGATAATACTATACGAGGCTATCGACATCATCCTGCCATCCTTGTATGAGCTAAGCTGAGGCGTTGATTCCGGGCCAGCCATCTTCTGGGCATCGTACCTGTAATCGTAAACAGGAAGTGCATCTGGTATAAGAGCAATAATTGCATGATCGGAATAAATATCATTCGATACTGTTATATTTATAAGTTCCGGAGCAACAGATGCAGACCTTAAAGAGATCCCTGACTGCTGATGCACCTGTGCTCCCGTTGCTACGGCTAATGTTCCTCCTCCTGCAGCAGATTGCACAAAGAAGCCCTGACCGGGAGCAAGGTACCGGCTGCCTGTTCCGCCTGTGTTTGAATTGTAGTATGTGTAATTACCGGCACCGCTGTTGAGGCTATGGTCCCACACCCAAATTGTAGCTCCTATATTTGTTTTTGTCCATCCTGAAGCTGCGTTCCAGTCGAGGAAGGAAGGGAATGGATTGCCTGCAAGTGTGAATCCCTGGTTAGTGTAAGGAGCAGAGAGTGAAGTACCGGCGTTTGTAGCACCAGTGTATGATACTGTACTTGAAGCAGTTGTCCAGATAGCACCGCCTTGCCCGGGGGTGAGGGGAGTAGTTGTTGCAATAATAAGCGGTCCGAATGCATTTGTTGTTTCGTTATACTGCTTCATATACATTCCTGTGTAGAGAGCGTTTGTGGCAGCGGCAACGGGCGAGGAGAGGAGGTGCCAGGCGCTTGCCGTGAGGTATCTTTCAACTGTAGCCTGGGCAGCAGGACCTATGTAGGAGGCATCGCCGGAGGCATCGCTTTTTAATATAAGTCCGGTAATTCCTGATTCATTAGAAAGTGAATTGTTAACAGTTAGACTGCCCCCTGCAGGCACTATTAGTGATTTCCCATCTTCTATAATCAGATTATATGCCATAGAAGTTCCTGACCCGGCAAGTGTAAGGTTGTTTCGTGTAATTATGGTTCCGCTGGCAGAGAACTCAGAAGAAACAGAAGGAGTGGCACCGGATGAAATCAATAGATTTTTAATCGAAGGAATACCTGTGATTAAGGCATCATATGCAAGGCTTGTAAATTTGTAAATACCAACATTGTCAGATAATGCAGGAGCAAACCCTGTGCTCCAGTTCGCAGCAGTGCTCCAGTTGTTGCTTACGGCTCCGATCCATGTATTAAATGCTGATGATGCAACCAGGTCAGTTGATGCATCCATGTTTGTCAGTGTTCCGTTATTCCCGTTTGATGTGAGGTCATACATGGTGTTTCCGTCTTTATAGTCGAAACGATAATAAAGTGAAAGACCACTTTCATTGCCTTCAAGAGTCCGCTGCATGTTTTCACGTATCTGTGACATTGTTCTTATACTGTTCCAGATACGTATTTCATCAATTTGACCTTTCAAGTAATTACAGGCACATCCTGATCCCTGTCTGCCAATATAAATATCAGATAAAGCTCCACCATTATTTATGCTTGTCTGATTTGAATAATACGGTCCGTCCTGCACGCCATTAACATAAAAATAAATTCTTAACTGGCTGCCGATATCCTCAATACTAACAGCAATATGTTGCCATACTGAATATGAAAAACCAAGGGATGACCTGATTGTGTTTCCGCATTGGCTCTGGTCCCAGAATGCAAGGTTCCTGATGCTTCCACAGGATTTATCATTTAATGCTAAACCATAACCGTAATTTCCTTTCATTAAAATGTTGTACCATAACTGAGATGCACCCTCAGGTCTTACCCACGCTTCTATTGTTAGGGAATTTGTCATCTGCAAGCTTGCAGAGTATGGTACCTGGACATAGTCATTACTCCCGTCAAGATCGAGAGACTGGCCCGGACCGGCAAGGCAGCCAGAGGCTTTCCATAAGGGATCGTTTACAAGAGTTCCTGTGTTATTATTCCCGCTGTTATCTGCAACTGTTGTGCCACTACCGTCATTCATCTTATAATAGCCGGTCAGCCCATTCTGGGCAGAAAGTTCTTTATTCATGTTAGCCTTGACCTGCGCTTCAGTACGTGCAGTGTTCCATATTCTCAATTCATCGAGCATCCCGTTGAAGTAAGAAGCCCAGCATCCGAGGCCATTATTATAGCAGCCCTCCCAGTTTTCATCGGCATAATAGTTTATAGCCCCTACACCAAGTGCTTCTCCGTTAGAAATAAGGAGTGCTGATGAGATTGCTTTTGTCCCGGTAGCTTCCTTTTTTCCGTCGAGGTAAATTGTAACAGTTGTAGAATTATTTACTGTCCTGTTTACAACAAGTGCCGTGTGATGCCATTTTCCGTCAGTCACAACAGTGCTTCCATTAATGTCTATAGTGTTTGTTGCAGATTCACATACTGTGTTTGTTGCTGATACAACAGCCCTTAATGTATTAACCTGCCTTCCTTCAGTTGCATTCTCAATCCTGAGATAATAGCCGGTATAATAGCAATATGCATCCTTGCCAAATAAAACCTGTTGAACTCCAGATACCGAACTTTTGAACCACAACTCAATTGTAAAAGAACCAGTGCCGAAATTGTAATTCCTTCCCAGGTTAACATATGAGTTAGTGCCGTTAAATGATAATGCATTGCCGCCTTGCTGTGAAAATGAATGGCATACGCACACAATGTGAAGTATGACTATTGTTGATATTTTGAGAATGATGCGTGATGTTTTCATGATAAACTTCTGTTTATTAGTAGTATCGCAAAATTAGTCTCAGAGATTTTTTACCTTTATGATAATCACTGTTTTGTGACAAGCAGGACGAAATATGTGACGATTTGGAAGAGTTATGGTACATTCTTTCTGACTGAAAATTCCTTAGTCGGGGCTGGTTGCAA